>Ga0172382_10005155_pt1 | contig 19633 bp, 19 predicted proteins | sample Leawel138RmetaG_FD_122245 | JGI IMG/M metagenome (GOLD analysis project Ga0172382, IMG submission 122245) | Leachate microbial communities from a municipal landfill in Southern Ontario, Canada - Leachate well 138R metaG | ecosystem: Engineered > Solid waste > Landfill > Unclassified | place... | reverse complement strand
TGTTTCTTTACGGGAATAATAAATATAATGATACGAAAACTAGATAATTTAAATGAGTTATCTAAAGATGTAGATTTATTATAGTTTTATGCCTATCTTTAGTGCCTTAGCGGCTAGCGTAGATACTTGGACTTGTTCAAGTATCGTTATATAAATTAAGGATAATAATTATGATACTTGATTGTGCAATTATTGGCGGCGGACCTGCTGGTCTTACGGCTGGATTATACGCAACACGCGGTGGTTTAGAAAATGTAGTTATGTTTGAAAAAGGTATGCCAGGTGGGCAAATTACTCAAAGCTCAGAGATAGAGAACTACCCTGGGGTAACAGGCGAAATCAGCGGAATGGATTTGATGATGCCATGGCCCCAGCAGTGCCAAAAATTTGGACTAAAACATGAGATGGTTGAAGTAAAACGCGTCAGCAAAGATGGCGATGTGTTTAAAATACTTAAAGAAGATGGCTCAATAGCAGAGGCGCATAGTGTTATAGTTTGCACTGGTTCTTCTCCAAGACGTGCAGGATTCGCAGGAGAGGATGAACTCTTTGGAAAAGGAGTGAGTACCTGTGCTACCTGTGATGGTTTTTTCTATAAAGCAAAAGAAGTCGCGGTAATAGGCGGCGGAGACACTGCTCTTGAAGAAGCTCTATATCTTGCCAAAATATGCTCTAAAGTTTCTCTTATTCATAGACGTGACTCCTTTCGCTCTGCTCCAAATACAGTCAAAAGAGTAGAGAAAACCCAAAATATTGAACTAGTTTTAAACTCAACTCCAGAAGAAGTTTATGGCGATAATATGGGAGTTGTCGGCATCAAGGTAAAAAACAGTGCCGGAGAGATTCGCGATATTAAAGCACCTGGTGTTTTTGTTTTTGTCGGAAATGACGTAAATAATCAAACTCTTATCCAAGAAGATGGAAGCTTTCTGTGCGATGTAACCAAGCAGGGAGATATAATCGTTGATATAAGCATGAAGACATCAGTTAAAGGTCTTTTTGCAGCAGGCGATATGCGTATAGCTGCTCCAAAGCAGGTTGTTAGTGCTGCGGGCGATGGTGCTGTTGCGGCGCTTCAAGCAATATCGTATGTTGATGAGTTACTAAACCATTAAAATAAATTAAAGGAATACATTGTGATAAAAGTTGGAGTTTTTGGAGCAAACGGCAGGGTTGGGAAGCTTATTATCGATGATTTAAAAGAGACTGATGGTATAAGTTTGAGTTCTGTTTTTGTAAGAGATTCACTTAATTTTTCTATTGATCCTTCAGTATTGGTAAGCACAAATATAAAATCATTCCTAAATTGCTGTGATATCGTTATAGACTTCTCTCTTCCTGAGGCTTGCGAGACTCTTCTTGAAGCGTCTCTTCAAACACCAAAGCCTTTAGTAATAGGAACAACAGGATTAAATGCGCATCAACTCAATCTTTTAAAGCAAGCAAGTGAGATTATGCCTGTCCTTTATGCCACAAACATGTCTTTGGGAGTAGCACTTTTAAATAAGCTTGTCTATCAAGCTGCTGCTGCACTTGAGGGATTTGATATTGAGATAGCAGAGATGCATCATAGGCATAAAAAGGATGCTCCTAGCGGGACAGCTCTTACTCTTGGAGAATCATGTGCACGTGGGCGTGGAGTAGACCTTAAAAATGTCCGCATAAGCGGCAGAGACGGAAACATCGGAGAGAGAAGCAAAGATGAAATCGCTGTAATGGCACTTCGAGGCGGAGATATTGTCGGTCGTCATACCGTCGGTTTTTACAACGACGGCGAATTTATAGAGTTAAACCACACAGCAACATCAAGAAACACCTTTAGCAAAGGCGCTATAAAGGCAGCATCTTGGTTGGTAAACAAAGAAGCAGGACTTTACTCTATAAGTGACTGTTTAGAGCTATAAAGTCAAATTTAATTTGGTTTTAGTATAATCCCGTTAAATATTCTCGAGGAGAAAACGTGCTAGAAAATATGAATGAAAAATGCGCAGTTGTAGGAATCTACGGTAACAAAGAAGCTTCAAGACTGGCTTATTTTTCACTGCATGCACTTCAGCATCGTGGGCAAGAAGCAGCCGGAATAAGCTCCTCAAACGGAACAAAACTTCAAACAATAAAAAAACGTGGTTTAGTTATGCGGGTGTTTGACGAGAAAAAACTAGAAACCCTAAAAGGTTCAAGTGCAATCGGTCACACACGCTACTCAACTGCGGGAGATGACTCAATCCTTGATGCTCAGCCTGTATTTGCAAGATACGATTTGGGCGAGATGGCAATCGTTCACAACGGAAACTTCACAAATGCAGAGGAGATTCGTACAAAACTTATCGATAAAGGTGCGATTTTTCAAACCTTTATGGATACAGAAAACCTTATTCACCTCATAGCAAAGAGTGAAAAAAGAAAACTTCTTGATAGAATTATAGATGCTGTGCAGAGAATAGAGGGTGCATTTTCGCTTGTCTTTTTAAGCAGAACAAAAATGTTTGCAATGCGTGACAGACATGGTTTTCGTCCTCTAAGCCTTGGAAAACTTCCCGGAGGCGGCTATATTGTTGCGAGTGAAACTTGTGCCTTTGATCTTGTCGGTGCCGAATTTATAAGAGATGTAGAGCCAGGCGAACTTCTCATATTTAGCGAGGGCGAAGAGCCAAGAAGCATCAAGGTTTTTGAACCTACCCCAAAACACTGCATCTTTGAGTATGTCTATTTTTCAAGACCTGACTCAAAAGTATTTGGACAGAGTGTTTATCAGACTAGAAAAAATATGGGTATAGAGTTGGCACATATCAAGCCTGTTGAGGCTGATATGGTCATCCCTGTTCCAGACGGTGGAGTTCCTGCGGCTATAGGTTATGCTCAAGAGAGCGGAATCCCTTATGAGATGGGAATTATGCGAAATCACTATATAGGGCGAACCTTTATTGAGCCGACACAAGAGATGCGAGACCTTAAGGTCAAGATGAAACTCTCCCCTATGACTGATATAATTAAAGGCAAAAGAGTGATTGTCGTTGATGACTCAATAGTGCGCGGAACAACTTCAAAAAGAATCGTAAGAATGTTAAAGGAGGCAGGTGCGCGTGAAGTTCACATGAGAGTATCATCTCCTCCGACAACCGACCCATGTTTTTACGGCGTGGACACACCTGACAAGGATAAACTAATCGCCGCAAATATGTCACTAGATGATATATGCAAGTTTATTGAAGCGGATTCATTGGCATATCTTGATGAAGCATCGCTTCTTAGAAGTGTTAATTCAAAAACAGATAACTACTGCACAGCCTGTTTTACCGGAAAATACATCGTTTAATGAAGCAAGTCTATACCTTTGGCAACTACTTAAAGGCTAAGTTTGGTTGCAAAGTTTATAAAGTCGGTATCAATATATCTGGATTTACATGTCCAAATATTGATGGAACAGTAGCCAAAGGCGGATGTACCTTTTGCGAAAATGACTCCTTTAGCGCAAGCACCGGAGAAACTCAAGAGTTAAAAGGTTTTTACCTTAACCTAAACTCAAAAACAAATCCAAACCTTGATAAGCAGTTAGCTCAGCTAGAGATGCAATTTAACACAATCAGCAAAAGACAGCATCAAGAGTATGGTGCGAAGAAGTTTCTAGCCTATTTTCAATCCTTTACAAACACCTATGCCCCGTTTGAAACACTAAAAGCTCTCTATGACAAAGCTCTCTCTTTTGATGATGTTGTAGGACTCAGCATAGGTACTCGCTCTGATAGTATAACAGAGCAGACACTTGATTATCTAGCTAAACTAGGCGAAGAAAAAGAGATTTGGATAGAGTTTGGGATTCAGTCTGTTTATGATGAGACTCTGCAAAAAATTAACCGCGGGCATGACAGCGCAAATGTCAAAGAGTGGATTTTAAAAGCAAAAAACAGAGGACTAAATGTTTGCGGACATCTAATATTTGGTCTTCCAGGTGAGTCAAAGGAGATGATGCTTCAAACCGCAAAAGAGGCTTATAACTGGGGGATAGACTCTGTAAAATATCATCCGCTTTATGTAGTAAAGAAGACGGCACTTGCAAATGATTTTATAAGAGGAAAATTTACGCCAATTACAGAAGATGAATATTTAGATATTTTAGTAGAAGCGATAAAAATGAAGCCAAAGCATGTATCTGTTCAAAGAGTAACAGCAGGAATAGATGACGACTCTCTTTTATCTCCCGAGTGGTGCAGAGATAAAAACACTCAAATCAAAAAAATTAACAAAGCACTCAAACCTCTAGGCATTAAATATTAGTGAACATAAAGTTTTGAGAAGTGAGAAACGCTGCTAAAATAAGGAGGATATTCAAAATATACTCTAAACCTTTGGGACTCTCCGGGTTTTAAATTTTTAGCTACTACAAACTCATGTATGACTTGTTGGGGTTTACTTCTATCGCTAAAGCTCCCTCCTGAAAAAAAGTCAAAAAAATTGCTTGGCTTAAAATATGAACCGCTCTTTACATTGCCACTGACATGTCCTTTGTTTACAAGTTTTATCTCAAAAATAACTTCCCCGATTTCATACTTTCCTTCGTTTTTCACTATCCCGCTGTACATTATCTCTTCTGTACTAAGGTTTCTTTTGTTTTCTAATTTGTAGAGTTTTGCCACTTTTGTATATTTATCTACTGCAAATATGCCAAATCCAGCTATAACAGCAAATAAAATAAAAAATAAAAAGATTATTTGTCTCTTAATTTTAGGGTTATTTTCCCTAAAAGCCAATAGTATGCCGCCTAGTAAAATAATAAATGCAACAACTACAATTCCGTAGTGCCACGCGTTAAATAGTGTAATCACCTGCAATCTGCTCCTAACGTAACATTATAGTCCCCGCCATAGGTAAAAGGTTCTATAATAATTTTAACTTCTCTCTCCTGCCCTTTTGCGATATCCTCTTCAATAATCGACATCTTATTCAGCGGTTTAAATTTTAAAATAGCATCTTTTAGCTTATTTGAGCTTATCTTATAGGTTTTAGCAGTTATTTTACAACTTGAAAAATCTCTATCTGAGCTATTTTTTACCACCCCATAAACAACAACCGCTTGTGTAAAGTTTAACTTTTTTTGACTTATTATTGAAGTTTCATTTTTAAAAAGCCACTCATGCATTTTAATATATCCGTAAGTTGAACCGACAAGAAGTTCGATAAATGCAAATAAAATAAAAAATAGAGCAAGAGCAACTCTGTTTCTAAGAAGTATACCAAGGATTATAAATAAGATAAAAACAAAAAGCAAGGAGCCAAAGAGAATATAGTCATAAGTTATAAGTTTATTTATAAATTCAGTAATTCTCTGTGTCATATTTTTTAACTATCTCTTGAATTTTTTTCCGCTATTCCGCTCATACCAAATCTGCGAGCCAACTCCTGCTTAATTCTATCAGGAGAGATATTTTTTGCGGCAAGTGCAACTAACATGTGATAAGTCAAATCAGCCGCCTCATATATCATCTCGCTCTCATCATTGTCTTTGTAGGCAAAACTAAACTCCCCAGCTTCTTCTACAACTTTTTTCAAAATTGCATTATCGCCTTTACTTAAGAGTTTTGCAGTCCATGAACTCTGTGGATCTGCATTTTTTCTTTCTTGTATTGTATGATAAAGAGTGTCAATGATGCCATAAAGTGACTCACTGCTTACTTCTACGCTACTTTGAATCTTACCTGATTCTAACTCTGTAAAAAAACATGAACGGCGACCCGTATGACATGCTACACCATTTTGCAGCACTTTGATTAAAAGAGTATCACTGTCACAGTCTATAAAAAAAGAGCTTATCTCTTGAGTATGTCCGCTGCTCTCGCCTTTTTTCCAGATGCGTTGCTTGGAGCGAGAGAAGTAGTGTGCAATTTTTGTAGTAAGGGAGAGCAAGAGCGCCTCTTTGTTCATGTAAGCCATCATTAAAACTTCGCTACTGTTTACATCTTGAACAATAACCGGCAAAAGTTCAATCTTTTGCCAATCTATTTTATTGATTATCTCTTGCATATTAGTTAGCTAGTGTTGCTTTTCTTTGAGAATCTTTCATATCAACCCAGATATTTGGAGTTGAGCCACCAGGAGTTAAAAATATTTTTGCATCTTTATTCTCTTTGAGTGCATCATTGAATTTGCCCTGAACTTTAATCTGCTCAAGTCTTAAAAGATCTTGAGTTAATGATTTTGAGATTAGGTAGTTTGCTTTTGCTTTTGCATCAGCTTCAATAGTAACAGCATCAGCCAAACCTTGCGCTTCGATTCTTGCTTTTTCAGCAATACCTCTTGATTCTGCAGCACGCTTGAGCGCTTCTTGTTCTGCACGAAGAACCTCTTGTTCTGCACGTTGAACCTGCTGTTTTGCTATTTGAACATTCTCTATCTGCTCTTTTACTTTTGGAGGAAGTAAAATTTCACGAAGCTGAACAGACTGCAAATCTGCAGGAGAATTCTCTAGGGCAGATACATTTTTTCTTATTCCGCTCTCTATCTCAGCAGCTATGACGTTTCTTACTTGTGGAAGAGTCTCAGCATCATATTTACCGACGACATTACGAACGATATCTCTTACAACAGGGCTAACGATTTTGTCTTCCCAGCTAAATCCCCAGTTTGATATTGTCTGTGCGGCAAACTGAGAACTAAGTCTATACTGAACCGTCAGCTCAATAGAAACGGGGAGTCCACGTTTGTCAAGAACGGTAATAGCAGGCTTTGCATCAATACCAGAAGATGCGCTTCCGCCACCTGCTTCAATACTTGATGCATAGTTGATAATACGAACTTTTGTATCCACAATGTAAACTTTTTGAATAATCGGAATAATAAAGTGAAGCCCCGGAAGAAGCGCTTGATCTTGATACTTACCGTTGGTACTCAAAATCCCTCTTTGTCCCTCTTCTATAATAGTAAAGGGCTTTGCTAGAACTAATATCAACACAACAGCGATTATAAAATATGCTATGCCGGCTTTGCCGCCACCAAAGTTAAAATCCATCTTTGGCATCTGTGGTATATTTGGACCGCCGCCGCTTCCGCCGGAAGATTTTTTTTCATAACCACCGCCTTCGCTCTTTTTTTTGTTAAAGTAGTCATTCATATCTGATGCCATTGTTATATTGTCCTTCATTTTTTTATTCCTTTTTATCTGATGTTATGCACTAAAACGAACTCGTCCATTTTTCTAAAGAAACTTCGTTTTGTGGCAGGGACTAAAGTCCCTACAACCCTCTGAAGCTACGAAAAACAAAGTTTTTCGAGAACTGCAAAGTATGTGCTGCTTACACATAAGTAAGATAGTGTTCGTACTCTTTGTTGCGCCCAAATACTATGTCAAAGTATGCGCTTTGTAGTTTTTCAGTAATTTCGCCGCGCGCACCGCATCCTATCTCTCTAGCATCAATCAGACGAACCGGTGTTATTTCAGCAGCAGTTCCTGTTAAAAATGCCTCATCCGCAATATATACATCTTCTCTTGAAATACGACGGCGCTCAACTTTCATGCCCATGTTTTGTGCCATCTCAATAACTGTTTTTTGCGTAATCGACTCTAGTGAGTTGTCATTTGGAGGAGTAATCAGCACACCGTTTTTTACCATAAAAAAGCTAGCTCCGCTTGCTTCTGCCACGTATCCCTGATCATCAAGCAGAAGTGCCTCTTCATATCCACAGTCAATAGCCTCATACTTTGCCATTTGAGAGTTAAGATAGTTTGCTACTGCTTTTGCTTTACCCATGTTTGAAGTGTTAGCAGGTCTTGTCATGGAGACGATTTTGAGTTTTATACCCTTTTTCATGCCCTCTTCACCCAAATAAGCACCCCACTCCCATGCAGCTACTACAGTCTCTACCGGAGCCGCTTTGTGGTAAACACCCATAACACCGTATCCTAAAAATGCAAATGGGCGTATATAGACGTTATCGCCTGTAAACTCATTTTTTCTAATCAACTCTACTTGAGCCTGATTCATCTCCTCTACGGAGTAAGGAATACTCATAATAGTCATCTTTGCAGACTCTTTTAATCTTTTCGTATGATCATTAAGGCGAAAAATTGCATATCCTCTATCTGTTTTATATGCTTTTGTTCCCTCTATAACACCGTTTCCATAGTGCAACGTATGTGACAACACATGAACTTTTGCATCGTCCCATGCAACAAACTTACCATTCATCCAAATATATTTGGCAGCATTCATTTACTTCTCCAATAATTACTACATTAAAATTTTGATATTTTATCTAAAATGTCGTTTATATTATTTAATTCTATCTTTCACATCGTTAAGAATTTGTTAAAAGTATTGCCGTAAAGGGTATAAAGCCACCAAGGGCTTTATATTTAGAAGAAAAAAAGAGGAGAGAAAATTAACTTGAATTATGTCCTACCAATGAACCTCAGCAGTTAACATTGCGGAAGTATAATCACTGCTGTTACTATTGTCTCTGTTGTATGATTGAGCAGAGAGTAACCATTTAATATTGCTGTTTTGCTGCCATGCAATGCCATAAATGGTGTTTTCTTCTTCATAAGTCACTACGTCTGTTGTCGAGTTTTCATTTTCCCATGCATCAAAACGAGCAAATACAGAAAACTGTTTTTTCTTACCAAAACGATAAGTACCGTTTACTGAGTAACCTTGCCCATTCCAATTGGTAGTGTTAACTTGATCATTATCTGATGCTACATACTGAGCAGAAACTAAGAATGAGGGCGTATTATAAACTGTATGAAAACCGTAAAATTTATAATCTTCTACATTACCCAAAGCATCAGTGTTTGCAGAGTTGTCCATATTGTACTGACCAAAAAATGACACATCAAAATAGTCATCTTTTAACGGCTTTCTCTTTTTATCCCCATTACCTAGAAGTGCGGCTGTAAGTCTGTACTCAGCTGAAACACCGTCCCCAATCTCATTATCATCCAAACCGCTGTTGTCATTTACGCCGTGGTAACCTTCACCGTTAAAAATACCTACTTCAGATGTAAAGTATGGGGTTTTTGTCTTAAAATTAACACCTAAGTCAGCCGAGTTAGTAAGATGTCCGGCTTCACTTGTCTCTACAAAAACTTTAGAGACAGAGCGCATCCACCACCCTTGATGCTCTTCATAGTCAATCCAAGGACGGTGAACCATACCAAATTCGACACCCGTATATGGTAAAATATCATTTAAATAAAGATAAGCATACTTAACATAAACATCAGCATGACCACCATCATTAGCAGTTGAGTTTGAGTAAGTAGCATCTAAAGTTACACGAAGATAACTTTTTGGGTCATCTATTACATGCGCTTTTACTTGAACATAGTTTCTTCTCATTTCAAAGTTATTAGTTGAATCCCCCTCTTTCATCTCCTTATTGATAAAACCTAAGTAGTGAGTACCGCTAAACTCTAACTTTGATGTTTTTGAGAATACTGAACTCTCTTTACTCTGCAGAGCTTTTCGACCTTCACCCTCAGTTGTAAAAACTTGACCTTGTTCATCTACATAAAATTGTGTAGCACTTAAACCTGTTGCGCCGATTGCTAAAGCAGCTATTGCTGATATAACCGTTGTTTTCATTTTTTGAATCCCTTGTTTTTTTGTATGAGAATTATAAAATTGTTAGGTTACGAAAAGATTACAGTAACTTGAAGATGTATTAAATGCAAAAAGCCCCTGTATTGTCAAGATACAGGGACTTTTTAGGAGATTTAATAGGATAAAAAAATAGATGGATTTAGTGATTATTTTATACTGGTTGTCCAATACTCTCTAATCATCTCTTTAGTCTCTTGCGGAAGCGGAATATAACCTAATTTTTTAGCACTTTCGTCGCCATTTTTAAAAGCGTAGTCAAAAAATTCTAAGATTTTTTTGTTCATCTCAGACTTCTCTTTTGGGAGCAGGATAAAAGTTGCGGCAACAATAGGGTAAGACGTGTCTCCGCTTTGAAGCGCTAAAACCGAGTAAAAGTGATTCTCTTTTGTCCATGTGGCATATTTTGCAGCAGCTTTAAAGTTCTCTTCATTTGCCACAACCCATTTACCGCTTGCAGTTTTTAAAATGGCAGCTGAGAGATTGTTCTTCTCTTTATACGCATTTTCTATGTAACCGATTGAGTATGGAGTCTGCTTAACTAAGTTTGCAACACCTTCATTGCCTTTGCCGCCGATACCGACTTTCCAGTCAATCGCTTTACCAGTTCCAAAACTCTCTTTGAAGCTTTTAGAACTTCCGCTTAAGAAATAGGTAAAGTTATAAGTAGTTCCGCTTCCATCAGAACGGTGAACAACAATGATTCTTTGGTTTGGAAGATTAACTCCTTTGTTATCTGTCATGATTGCCGCATCATTCCACATTGTAATCTTCCCTGCAAAAATATCTGCAACTACTTCATTGCTGAGTTTTAGAGTCGCATCAGCGATTCCATCTAAATTAAACACAACTACGATTGAACCAATAACTGCAGGAAACTGTAAAAGCTTATCTTTTGAGAGTTTTTTCGTATCTAACGCTTCATCAGATGCACCAAAATCAACTACTCTTTTAGCGATTTGCTTGATTCCTCCGCCTGAACCTATTGATTGGTAATTAACAAGGTTGCCTGTCTCTTTTTTATAGTTAAATGCCCAATCATAATATAGTGGAGCTGGAAATGATGCGCCTGCACCGTTTATTTTATCCGACGCTAACGAAGAGGTAATTGATGCCGCTGCAACCAAAGCAACTAAAGCTAATTTCTTTAACATTTGTTTTCCTTTTTGAATGTTTGCGAAATTATAATTGCTTCGTATTACAAGATGATTACAAAAATTACGATATTAATCACTCTTTTGTAACCTTCTTGTAATCTACATAAAATAAAATTCCAAACTTTATTTACGAAGAGAGAGAAGTTGAGCAGTATCATAGATAAGATTTTTGCTAATGCAACAAAATTTATAGCCATCGGCGTATTGCTTCTTGTTGCTTGGATATTTAGCGTACTTTTTGAGCACTCGTTAAAATCAATAGAAGCCTTTGGATTTAGTTTTTTAACTGAAACAAAGTGGGCTCCCAATCTTGAAAAATTTGGCGCTCTGCCTGCAATCTACGGCTCTGTTGTCTCAACCTTTTTGGCGATGATTTTAGCAGTTCCTATTGCAATTGGGATTGCTATATTTTTAAGCGAAATAGCTCATGCAAAGATAAAAACGCCTGTTGGTGTCTCCATAGAACTTTTAGCCGCAATCCCTTCTGTTGTATACGGTATGTGGGGACTTTTCTATTTTGTCCCGATTATTCGCGATATGTTTGGCGGTATAGGCATCAGCATGTTAACGGCAGGAATTGTGCTCTCAATTATGATACTCCCCTTTATGGCAGCGGTAACACGTGATGCCATGAACACAACTCCGGATATTTTAAAAGAGTCGGCTTATGCACTTGGAGGCACTAAGTGGGATGTTATAAAAGATATTATTATTCCATATGCAAAAGCAGGAATTATCGGCTCTTTTATTTTGGCTCTCGGACGTGCAATCGGTGAAACAATGGCTGTTACATTCGTTATGGGAAATGTTCACAAAATATCAACAGATTTAACCCAGCCGGCAACATCTATCCCAGTAACACTTGCGAATGAGTTTGCAGAAGCAGACAGCGAGCTTTACTTCTCATCTTTGTTTGAGCTCTCTCTTTTACTTCTTGTTATAAGTTTTACGATTATCTCAATAGCTAAATTTTACTTTTTACGCAGAAAAAGGACTGGGCAATGACATATACTCAAAAAAGAGTCATAGCTAACAGCATTGTGATGGCACTCTCCACACTATCTGCCCTTATAGGAATAGGCTTTTTACTTTGGATACTTAGCATTTTAATCATAAACGGTGTGGATGCCCTTAGCATGACTATCTTTTTAGAGGAAGGTGCGCCTCCGGGAAATGAGAGCGGAGGCTTAAAACATGCCCTTATCGGTCAGCTGATGCTAGTTGGATATGCATCAGCTTTTGGTGTTCCGCTTGGAATAATGGCGGGAACGTACCTAAGCGAATATGGCCTAAAATCAAAGCTCTCCGAGACTATACGCGATATATCCGACATAATGATGTCGGCTCCAAGCATTGTAATTGGTGCTTTTGTTTATGCCATAGTCGTTGCCCCTAGCGGGCAATTTAGCGGCTGGGCAGGCTCTATCGCACTTATGATTATCATGCTGCCAATTATTTTAAGAACAACAGATGATATGCTCCAACTTGTTCCATCAACTCTAAGGGAGGCAGCTTTTGCGCTTGGTACACCTAAATACAAGGTCATTACTCAAGTTGTTTACCGAGGTGCAAAAGCCGGTATATTAACTGGAGTTATGCTCGGTGTGGCTCGTGTTGCAGGAGAGACTGCCCCACTTCTCTTTACTTCTTTTAATGATAACTTTTTAAACACAGATATGAGTCAGCCAATGGCTTCACTCACTGTTACAATGTACAACTACGCTACAAGCCCGTATGAAGATTGGCAAAAACTTGGATGGGCAGCCGCATTTATACTTAGTATGTTTATTTTGACTCTAAACATTCTCGGGCGACTATTTTTATTAAAAAGAAAGGGTAAATAATGGCAACTATTGTTGATATAACTGAAGAACAAGCTCTCAAAGTCAAAAACTTTGAGTTTACATACGCAGGTTCGGATGAGCCAAATATAAAAAAACTGACCATGCCTATTGCAAAACATAGCATTACTGCACTAATCGGGCCATCCGGATGTGGAAAAACAACGCTTCTTAGAAGTTTTAACCGTATGCATGACCTCTATCCAGCAAACAGATACAGCGGAGAGATTATATTTAAAGATAGAAATATCTTAACTAAAAATGAAGATTTGATAAAACTTAGAACTCAAATAGGTATGATTTTTCAAAAACCTACCGCTTTTCCTATGAGCATATTTGATAACGTTGCTTATGGGCTCAGACTCCAAGGAGTTAAAAACAAGACAGAGCTTCAAGGCAGAGTTAAAAAAGCACTCCAAGATGCGGCAATCTGGCAAGAGGTCAAAGATAGATTGGGGCATGATGCAAACGGGCTATCCGGCGGACAGCAGCAGAGACTCTGCATTGCAAGAGCAATTGCTGTTGAGCCCGAGGTTCTACTTTTTGACGAGCCGACATCTGCACTTGACCCTATCTCCACGGCAGGAATTGAAGAGCTAATTGTCGGTCTAAAAGAGAGGGTTTCAATAATCATAGTTACACACAATATGCAGCAAGCCGCACGGGTAAGTGACTATACCGGCTTTATGTATTTGGGTGAACTTGTAGAACTCGGCCCCACAGAAGAGCTTTTTGTAACACCAAAAGAGAGATTAACAGAAGAGTATATAACCGGAAAATTCGGTTGATAATAAAGGAGAGATATGTTGAGTAAATATGATGAAAAAATAAAGAGTATAAGAGAGAAGATATCTAATCTTCTTATGGATATAACTACGGCTGATGAGCTCTCTTTGGAGGCTTTTAAATTATCCGATAAAGTTAAATTCAAAGAGGTAGAGAGAAGCCTTTCCAAAATAGGTCTAAAAGGCGATGATATAGATAATGAAATCATAAAAACTTTTGCACTTTTTGGACCTGAAGCAAAAGAGCTTAGGTTTTTAGTGGCATATCTAAAGATGACAAATGAGATTGTCCGCACCGGAGAGGGAGTTAAAAAATATGCCCGCAGAATGAGTCAACATATAAACAATGATTTTAATATTGAGCCGTTAAAACCTACTATTTTACTGCTTCACAAAAGCAGCGTAAATGCTCTTAAGTATATTTTAGAGTGTTTTAATGAGTATGAAAATTGCAACTACGAACATACATACACAAAAGTATTAGTAGAAGAGAGCATGAATGATGACCTCTTTAGCGTTCTTGAAAAAGAGATACTAAACAAAATTATAGATGAAAAAGAGCTCTCCATTGATTATGTAAAAATTTTAGGAAGTCTTAGAAAACTGGAACGCTCATGTGATAGAAGCGTAAATATTGCAAACCTCATGTTATATGCCGAGCAAGGCGGGGAGATTAAACTTTTTAACTAATTCTATAAAAAAGTAGCAAAACTGATTAAATTTTAAGCAGTCAATCTTTTTTTTACAAAAATAAATTAGATATACTGTTATTAATATTATTCATAAAATCTAGGAGATAGAGATAATGGGAAAATTTGTTAACAACATAGAAGAGTTTTTTGCTTTTTGCGAGGAAAATGATGTTCAATTCGTAGATTTAAGATTTACAGATATTAAAGGCGCTTGGCATCATGTAAGCTACCGCATGAGTGCAATAGATAGAGAAATATTAGAAAACGGCTTCCCATTTGACGGATCATCAATTGATGCATGGCAGCCTATTAATAGATCGGATATGATTTTAAAAGCTGACGTTCCTACAGCATTTTTAGACCCTTTTACCGCAGACCCTACAATAATTATTTTTTGTGATGTTTATGATATATATAAAAGCCGTATGTATGAGAGGTGCCCTCGCTCAATAGCAAAAGCTGCATTAGCACATGCAGACTCTTTGGGAATTGCTGACGCTGCATACTTTGGACCTGAAAATGAGTTCTTTGTTTTTGATAATATTCAATTTATCGACAACCCAAATGAAGCGGGATACAAAATCGATACCGAAGAGGGCGAGTGGAACTCCAACACTAACTATGCAGATATGTACAATTCAGGTCATAGACCCGGAAACAAGGGCGGTTACTTTCCTGTAGCTCCAACTGACAGTATGGTTGATTTAAGAGCTGAGATGATGATGGTTTTAGAGCAAGTCGGCTTAGAGGTAGTTCTTGGTCACCATGAGGTTGCTCAAGGACAAGGCGAAATCGGTGTCGTTTTTTCAGATATGATTACTGCGGCTGATAATGTACAAAAGCTAAAATATGTTATAAAAATGGTTGCACACCTAAACGGCAAAACTGCTACGTTTATGCCAAAACCGATATTTGGCGATAACGGTAACGGTATGCATGTACACCAATCCCTCTGGAAGGAAGGCAAAAACCTTTTTTATGAAAAAGGCAACTATGCCAACATAAGCGAGATGGCGCTTCACTACATCGGAGGTGTCTTTAAACATGCTCGCTCTCTTGCAGCATTTACAAACCCTACGACAAACTCTTATAAGAGACTTGTTCCCGGATTTGAAGCCCCTTCAATTTTGACCTACTCTATGCAAAACCGTTCTGCATCTTGCCGTATTCCTTATGGTTCAGGAGAGAAATCAACACGTGTAGAGATGAGATTTCCAGACTCGACTGCATGTCCGTACCTAGCGTTCTCTGCTATGTTAATGGCTGGACTAGACGGTATAAAAAACAAAGATATTCCAATCGGTCCGATGGATGAAGATCTTTTTGAGCTCTCCTTAGATGAAATCCGTGAAAAAGGTATTCCTCAAATGCCGCACACGCTTCGCGGCTCACTAGAGGCACTTATCCGCAATAATGACTTCTTAAAGCCTGTCTTTACACAAGAGTTTATCAGTGCATACAAGGACTACAGGTTTAAGCGTGACGTATGGCCGGATGAGGGTCGCCCTACTGCTTATGAGTTTAAAACTACATACCAGTGCTAAAACTTTAAATCCTGCTTTTTTGCGGGATTACTCCCCTTTTCAAACACTCGACTAATCGTAAATTCGCTATAATTCGCATCACAATAATTCTACGTAAGAGTGTATTATTGAATTTCAAGTTTAAAGGTATATTATGAAAAATATTCCAGAGGGAAAATATCGCCCTTATCCAAAGATAGATTTGCCAAATAGAAAATGGCCTTCTAACAGCATAACAAAAGCTCCAAAGTGGTGCAGCGTTGATTTACGTGACGGTAATCAAGCACTTGTAAACCCTATGGACATGAACAAAAAACTTGAACTTTTCACACTCTTACTCAAAATCGGATTTAAGGAGATAGAGGTTGGTTTTCCATCCGCATCGAAAGTAGAATTTGATTTCCTGCGCCGCCTTGTTGATGATAATCTTATTCCCGATGACGTCACGGTGCAAGTTTTAGTCCAAGCAAGAGAGCATCTTATTGCAAAAACATTTGAAGCTCTTAAGGGCGTAAAAAAAGCGACCGTGCATCTTTACAACTCAACATCGACTGCTCAAAGAAAGATAGTTTTTCAAAAATCAAAAGAGGAGATTATAGCTCTAGCACTCGAGGGTGTTGATTTGGTTAAAAAGTTTGAAGAAAAACATGACGGTGAGATATTTTTAGAGTACTCGCCTGAGAGTTTTACGGGAACAGAGCTAGAGTTTGCGGCAGAGATTTCCAATGCCGTGACTGCAAGATGGGGCATTAACGAAAACAGAAAAGTGATTATAAACTTACCTGCAACCGTTGAGATGGCAACGCCAAATATCTATGCAGACCAAATAGAGTGGATGAGCGAGCATTTAGATAACCGTGAGAACGTAATTATCTCAACTCACACTCATAACGACAGAGGAACAAGCGTAGCCGCTACTGAGCTAGCACTTTTAGCAGGAGCCGACAGAGTAGAGGGAACACTTCTATGTAACGGCGAGAGAACGGGAAATGTTGATATTATAACTCTTGCTCTAAATATGACTACACAAGGGGTAGAGTCAAATCTTGACTTTAGCGATGTAAACAAAGTTTTAGAAGTAGTTGAGAGATGTACCGAGATAGAGACTCATGTGCGTCACCCTTATGTCGGAGAGCTTGTCTATACCGCTTTTTCAGGCTCACATCAAGATGCTATCAACAAAGGCTTGGCTCACAGAAAATCAAAAAATGAGATTTTCTGGGAAGTTCCGTATCTTCCGATAGACCCTGAGGATGTAGGTAGAAGCTATGAGAGCATTATCCGCATAAACTCACAATCGGGCAAAGGCGGTGTAGCATACATACTAGAGAAAAATTTCGGTTATCAGCTTCCAAAAGCGATGCATCCCGAAGTCGGTAAACTGGTTCAAGAAGTAAGTGATAAAAAAGGTCAAGAGCTAAGCTCTGAAGAGATATTTGAGATTTTTAAGAAGAACTATTTTGAGATAAAAGAGCATATCTCTTTAGTTGACTTTACCGTCTCAAGTGTCAAAGGCATATCAAAATGTACTTTAACCTACTCCCAAGATGGCAAAGAGATTGTAGCCGATGGAGAAGGAAACGGTCCTGTTGATGCATGTAAAGATGCTTTGATGAAAAATTATCAAAACGAATTTAGCATCAACTCATACTATGAGCACTCTCTTGGAAATAAAAGCTCTGCAAAGGCTATCGCTTACATAGAGATAGAGACAAAGGATACTCTCTCATGCTTTGGAGTAGGCGCAGACAACGATATAGCAACGGCTTCCATAAAAGCTATGTTCTGCGCACTAAATAGAGCGTTTTATTAGATTTGAACGCTAAAGGAAGTAATTCCTTTAGCTGCGCTAGCCGCTGTGGCACTGAAGCTTGCCTCATACGAGGCAGAAAGATTTAAGCGCCAAAGGAGGTAATTCCTTTGGCGCTTAAAAAGATAAACACCATTTAAAAAAGTAACTGTTTTCATAAGCTCCAAACTCACTCTCTTCTTTGCCGTTTAGTATCTGTGCGCCTATTGTAAAACTGTTGTAATCGTTTAGCGTGTATTTCAAGCTCGGCGATACAAAACGTGAATTTTTATCTCCAAAGCTCTCTATATAAAGCAAAGAGGCTTCTAAAAAAAGATTGAAACTATAAGAGAGTGTCACTCCACTATAAAAATTAGCACTTAGGAGATTTGATAAAATATCCGAATTTAGATTTAAAGCTCTCTCTTTGTTTGTAAAATCTTTTGAACTATACAGCGTCTCAAACACCACGCTCACACCATTTCTAAAACCATACTCCGCTCCTAAAATTCCTTGAAAAAACTCTGTCTCATACTCTTGCTTTAGATCATTAAAAAGAGTGCTTTTTATATAACCCGCTTCACTTCTTAACTCTATCCCAGTATCTGCTAGATTCCCCTCTATCTCATAGGCTAGCATTTTAGTTTTTTTAGACTCTACAACATTGACTCCAATATCCACAAAGCCAAGATACCCTTTGTACCCTCCTGCATACTTGAACTTTTTTTCTGCATTTTGACTCGCTACAAAAATGACTCGTGAAGTATCACTTAAGTGTCTGACATAGGAGGCGGCACTTACTCCATATATCTCATCCGGCTCTATCGCATAACTATTTTTTGGATTAAAGATATTTGTCGGTGTCCATATACGCCCTACCCCCATAGATATATTTTGCAAGCCCGCTACTACTCTGTTTTTTGAATCCTCATACCCCACGTAGGCTCTATAGAGTTTTGCATAAACTGAACCATCTCCATAATCTTTAAAATTTGTCTGCACCTTAAAAGGGGTATTGGCACGGGAGTTTTTTAGGTACTCAAAACCACTTGAGCTTGTATAGCTATCTCCTAAATAATTTACCACGTCACCGATTACGCTTGCGAAATAGCCCTCATTTGTGTAGTTGACATAGGCTCTAGCTCTATTGTAGTTATAAACATATCTTTTATCCTCTGCAATGCTCTTTCCTTGAGAGAGTGTAATGTTAGTATTTTCTACTTTATAACTAATATCTCCAAAGAGCGTTGTGGCAACAAAAGGTAGAAAAAAGAGTAATTTTTTACTGTTTATAATCATCTGCAACTGCGCCATCAATTAGCGTGAGGACTCTTGTTACACTTCTCATAATAAGCTCATCATGTGAAGCAAACAGGATGCTAATCCCCTCTCTCTCATTTAACTCTCTCATCATCCCAATAAGTATCTCAGAATTCTTAGAATCAAGATTTGCGGTAGGCTCGTCTGCTAGTATAATTTTTGGCTTTGCGGCTACTGCGCGTGCGACTGCCACACGTTGCTGCTGTCCTCCGCTTAGAGCATTTGGAAGTGATTTTAGCTTATCATCAATCTTCAAAAGTGTTGCAACCTCCAGAACTCTCTGCTTTATCTCCTCCTCGCTAAAGCTGCGAAGTCTCATAACAAAGCCGATGTTCTCTTCAACATTTAAAACAGGAATGAGATTGTAGGCTTGAAATACAAAACCCATCTCATGGAGTCTTAACTTTGTCCTCTCCTCTTCACTCAGAGCCGTTATCTCTCTTTCTTTAAGAAAAATCTCTCCGCTATCACAGCTCTCAAGTGCTCCTATGACATTTAAGAGTGTAGTCTTTCCACATCCCGAAGGTCCACGAAAAAGAGTAAACTCTGCGGCTTCTATGATTAAGTTTATATCACGAAGCGCATGAACCTCTCTTGGCTCACCTCTGTAGAAATACTTATTTACATTTTGTAATTTTATCATTTGTCAGCCTTTATCACTTCTATGGGGTTGAGTTTTTTTATCCTTGAGAGCGGAATAATTACGCTAAGTAGTGACGCGGTTATAATTGCTCCAAAGGTGGTAGTAAAGTAAGAGACTTTTATAGTGGCATATATTACCGCCTCATAGCCCCACATCTCCAAAGCATCTGAAAATGCACTCAAATCTATTCCGTAACGCTCAAGATATATAAGTAAGATGGCTCCTAAAACCGCTCCTGCGAGATATCCAAGAAGCCCGACAACTATAGACTCTAAAAATATCTGCGCTCT
>Ga0172382_10005154_pt1 | contig 19634 bp, 13 predicted proteins | sample Leawel138RmetaG_FD_122245 | JGI IMG/M metagenome (GOLD analysis project Ga0172382, IMG submission 122245) | Leachate microbial communities from a municipal landfill in Southern Ontario, Canada - Leachate well 138R metaG | ecosystem: Engineered > Solid waste > Landfill > Unclassified | place... | reverse complement strand
AGATCTATCTGTTTATCCCTATCCGTTTGTGAAAAACAACAGGTTGTGGCGAAAACTCCCGAAAGAGCCATCATGATTATTTTCTTCATACAATTATTATATTTTTTCTTGTTGATATGCCAATCAAGGCAATCGATACATTGGCATTATTTTCCGACAAGCCGGGACAAACAGTCCCATATTTTTTCACACTCCTTTGCTGATCGATTCTAACTTCTGTGGTTTCCTGATCCTGAACAAAAGCGCGTAGAAAATGGGCAAAAGGATCAGTGTGATGATTGTCCCGAATGTCAATCCTCCGATGACCACCACCGCGAGGCTACCATACATCGGATCGGGGATAAGAGGAAGCATGCCGAGAATGGTGGTTGCCGAAGCCATGATGACCGGACGGGTACGATTAATCGTGGACTCGATGATTGCCTGGTAAGGTTCCGCACCCTCGTTGCTCATGCGCGTGATCTCATCAATAAGGACAATCGCGTTCTTTACCAGCATGCCTATCAACCCCACTGCACCTATTATCCCCATAAATGTAAACGGGGTTCCGGTAAGTATCAATGTCACAACCACTCCTATACTGGCAAATGGCAGAATGAAAAGGACCAATATCATCTTCCTTATGCTGTTAAACAGCAGCAGCAATATCACCAAGATGATGATCATTACCAAAGGGAGATATCCCAGGATATTTGAAATAGCCGTGTTTTGCATTTTTCCTTCTCCTATCCACTCCATCGCGTATCCGCCGGGAAGTGCGATCGCTTCAATCTGTTGCTTGATATCATTTTTTGCTGCCGAAGAAGTCGCGTCCAATGCCGGATCACATTGCACCTCTATCGCCCTCTGTCCTCCATAGCGGTAGATAAGCGGCTCTTCCCATCCAATCTGGAAACCGTCAGTAGCTTGACTAAGCGGAGTGGTAGTGAACATGTCATCCATCAATTCATCCACTGAAAAATTCCCCTGGAGTAATCCCGGCAAATTGATATCATCCACAGCGATATTCGGCAACGTGCTCCAGACCGGTATGTCTTGCAAGTCGCTGATCTGTTTTCCGTCGTTATCATGGATTTTCAGGTAAACAACCAGCCGTTTGCCGTCATCGTAAAGCAAGCCGGCGGGCAGCCCCTGTGTAGAAGCCTGTAAAGCCCTGGCCATGTCTTCACGTCCGATGCCGGTGCTCTTTGCCTGTTGTTCGGCATATGGCAGCCGGATACTTTTAGCATAAGGTTGCCAATTATCGCATACCGAATAGGCGTCTATCATCGGTGATTGCTTCATGATCTCCCGCGCCTGTTCCGAAAGGCCGCGCAAAACAGCGGGGTCGGGTCCGGTAAACATCACCTCTACGGGATGACTCGCGTCTATGGAAAGGGAGTACTTTCGAACACGGATATAGCCATCGGGATATTCATCACGCAACTGCTGTTGAATGTCAGGCAACAGCCGGTAGGCATCACGATAGTTGTTAAAATTGAGAATAATTTCACCGTAACTATCTCCGCCTGACCCCATGGCGCGGGCCAAAGAGTATCGTCCGGGAGTTTGTCCCTGGCTTACAGCTATCTTTGCAATCTCGTCATATTCGGATAATTTCCCTGTAATCTCCAACAGATCCTGTTTTACCCGCTCGGAACTTGTTTGGAGAGGCAGGCTGTACTCTACATAGAGTTGGTTGTAATCAAAATCGGGGAAAAATTTCACTTTGATAAGGGTAAATCCCCAGATAGATAGTAACAGACAGCCCATGCTTATGGTAAAGGTGGTGATTTTTCTATCCATAAACAGGTTGAGTGACCCGCGGATAAACCGGTGTATTGCTGACTCTCCGTTCGGATTTGCTTTTTCAACTCTTCTTTTTCTTTCAGAATGGCGGGGAGGCAGCATTTTACTTGCGAAAATCGGTATCTGTGTGAGGGCAAGTACCCAGCTCACCAACAATGATATCGCCAGCACGTAGAACAGGTCGCTCGCATATTCACCTATCGTATCGGGCGACAAGCCTACGGGAAGAAAAGTGACCAGGGCAATGAATGTCGCTCCAAGCAATGGCATGGCCGTGTTTCTCGCCGTCCGGAAAAGCGCCCTCTTGGGTGGAAGTCCCCGTTTCCTGTCCACCAGGATACCATCCATTATAACAACCGCGTTGTCGACCAACATGCCCATCGCGACAATGAAAGCGCCCAATGAAATACGTTGAAGCGTTCCATCGACAGCCAGCAGGAGCGGAAATGTGGCCAACACCGTCAAAAGAAGCCCGATCCCGAGGATGATGCCGCTTCGGACTCCCATGGTAAGCATGATTATACCGATCACAATCAATACCGAAGCCACGATATTCCACAAAAAAGAATCTATCGCGTCAGACACGCGGTCCGGCTGAAAATAGACCTTGTCATAGACAAATCCGGCCGGCAGGTCTGCTTTCAATTCTTCCATTCGTTTATCGGCACGCTTCCCCACATCGGGGACTATCGCCTCCGGTTCCATCGACACCAATATGGCGATGGCCGGTTCACCGTCCACCCAAAAACCATTTGTCTGGGGGTTATCGCCATATTCCCTGGTCACCGATGCGATATCTCCCAGCTTAACCTGCTTTCCAGAGGGTGTTTTGATGATCATCTCCCGCAGATCATCTTCCGACTCGATCTTCCCACCTACGGCCAACTTCAGTTTTTCATCGCTCTCCGTATAGTAGTAACCTGCATTTACAGGTTGGCTCATTGCATTGATGGCGCTCATGATCTGCGTGGGATAGATACTGTTCCGGGCAAGCATTTCTCTTGCAAGCGATATGTTGACCACTTCTTCCCGCGTGCCGAAAAACGCAACCCGTTTCACACCATCCACTTTCAGTAATTCACGGCGGATCATCTCGGCATATCTTTGCATTTCAATGTATGAATAACCTTCGGCGGTGATATAATAAAACATGCCGTAAATATCACTTACATCGTCTATCACTATCGGCTGCATGGCTCCTTGCGGTAATTTCATCGACGCCAGCTGCACTTTTCTCCGCAGGATATCCCAACGCTGCTCCATCTCTTTCGGGGGAACAGATAGTTCAAGTTCAAGGGTTATGACAGAGATATTCTCAGAAGAAGTGGAGGAGATTTGAGAAATATTACCCAAAGCCCGCAATTCATCTTCCAAAACGGAAGTTACTTCCAATTCTATTTCATGCGCCGAAGCGCCCGGATAATAGGTCATTACCATGGCTTGTTTAATAGATACGTCCGGATCTTCCAGCTTGGGCATCACCGAATAGGCATATATCCCGCCAAAGACCACCATTACCAGCAAAGCCCAAAAAAGTGTCTGGTTCTTGTAGAAAAAATCGGTAAGTTTCATAGAACTCCTCCTTTATTGGTTTCGGCAGTTTCCGGAATGATAGCTACTTTATCACCTTCTTCTATGACCCTCAAGCCGGCTTCAATGATCTCATCTTTCGCTGAAATCCCCGATAAGACAATGATCCTGCCGCCATTGTCCACACCTCCTGTTGTGATCTCTTTTCTTCTTGCAATATTATTTTCAACGCACCATACATAGCTTGTATCCCCTTTTTTTAAAATCGCTTTTGAGGGAAGGGTATAAACTCCGCCATCTGCCTCCCCATTCATGGTAATCATCACCTCCACATTCATTCCCGGGGCTAGTCCCGAATGGGACGACTCGGGGATGAAATTTATTTTATACAATTGCCGGCTATTCGATTTTTTATTTATTCCCACGAATTTCAATGGAATATTCTTATCGGGAACCAGGTTTGTCCGACACGAATAATTGACAAACTCATCTTGCCTGAGAAATAACGACGCGGGAAGTTCTGTTTCAACCTTTACCGATGAGATATCGATGAAGGTGACAACCGGTGTGCCCGCATTCACCATTTCCGACTTCACGAAATTGACTGATTGAATGTATCCTGACACCGGTGCCCTGAGGGTTGTATATTCTACTATATTTTTATTGGCTTTCAACTGGACTTCTAATGCCTGAAGCCCTGCAAGCGCTTTTTCATAATCATTTCCCGGGATATTGTTCTTTTCGTAAAGTATCGACAACCGTTCGACTTCGGTTTTCAGCTGGTCATACTGAATCTGGCTTCCTTCGAGTTGCAGCATATAGTCTTTCTTGTCGAGTTCGGCTATAACAGCCCCTTCACGGACATAATCCCCCTCCTTCACCAAGACATGGCTGATCTGCCCGGCGGTCTTGAACCCCAGGTTGATCTCATTCGCCACTTTCACTACCCCGGGAAAGGTACGTACGTTTACACTGCTGATTACAACAGGAGAAACAGTCTTCACATTTTTGACCGTGGTTGAGTCCTGGTTGTTTGTATTATTCTTACAACCCGCCAACAAACAAAATAGAAGCAATGATATTACAACTGGTTTAGTTTTCATTGTTTTTTTATTTCGAAATGAATAGATAAGTTATTTGGCAAATTTCGCACTTTTCATACTCTCTGAAAAGCCATATAAGTAGACATAATTGTTCATTTTGTCGCTTTGAGTGGGGTAAATATAAAAAATCAACCTATTTTTGTGTTTATAAAGTTGATTTATATGAGAAAGGATATTCAGTTTTACGATTATTATTCGCTACATGGTCTGGTGAATTCCAAAAACTATGTGGAGAACTTCTTTATCTTCGATGATATCGAATCCTTCTCTGAGGGGTTTCATTTCAATGCCATAATGAACTACCCGATACGTCTCGGTATGGTGGTGGCTATCGCTTGCAGGAAAGGAAGCATGGCACTGCGGATAGGACTGAAGAATTTTGTGATAGAGCAGAATATGGTCCTGATCATCCTCCCTGAACAGATTTTTCAACTGATGGAGATGAGTCCTGATTTTGAGTTGAGTTGCATCTTATTAGAGAAAAACTTCTTCGATATTCAGAACGACTTTAAAATGGCATTAGACTTGCAGAATTATTTTTTCAAACAGCCATGTGTTGAACTGTCGGAAAAGGAGAGGAAAGAAGTCATGACTATTTTTGAATTGATGAAAGAGACAATCAGTGAAAAGAAGAACTTTTTTCTGAAAGAGATCGTGCAAACCTACATTCGCATTCTTTTTTATAATGTCTGCAATATTCTTTTAACGTCGAAGGAGAGAGGTGTAAGGACACGAAAGGAGGAGATATTTGAAGAGTTTATCTCCTTACTCAGTCAAAATTTCCGGAAAGAGAAAAATATAGGATGGTATGCCGAAAAATTTCCTCTTACCTCCAAGTATCTTTCGAAATTAATTTATGAAGTGAGTGGCAAGCATGCCGGCGAATGGATTAAAGATTACATCATTTTGGAGGCGAAAGCCTTATTGAAGTCGAGTTCACTCACTGTCTTGCAAATCAGTGACGAGTTGGGTTTTTCAAATCAATCGCACTTCGGCAGTTATTTCAAGCGCTACACAGGTGTCTCTCCGCGACAATACAAATATGACAAGAAAGAGTGAATAGAGTTGTAGTTTTTCTATTTTTCGTTTTGAATTGTAATAAATTGAAACTACATTTGTTACCATGAACCATAAGAAAATTATCCATATCGACATGGATGCTTTCTATGCCTCCATCGAACAGCGCGATAATCCTCAACTTCGGGGTAAACCTGTTGCGGTGGGGTATGGTGAAAAACGGGGGGTGGTGGCTGCGGCGAGTTATGAAGCGCGCAAATATGGTGTCTATTCGGCGATGGCCTCGGTGACAGCACTTCGAAAATGTCCTCATATTATCTTTGTCATGCCTCGATTCGATATCTACCGAAATGTGTCGAACCAGATCATGCAGATCTTCCTTGAATATACCGATAAAGTGGAGCCCCTCTCACTTGATGAAGCGTTTCTCGATGTGACGGTAAACCATAGGGGACTTCGTTCTGCCACTATGATCGCAAAAGAGATCAAACAGAAGATATTCAATCGGACACGCCTGACAGCGTCTGCCGGTGTCTCCTATAACAAATTCCTTGCAAAGATCGCTTCGGATTATAATAAGCCGGACGGACTCTTTGTGATTGAACCGGATAAGGCGGAGGATTTTATAGAGAAACTGCCTATCGGAAAGTTCTTCGGAGTGGGGAAAGTGACTGCGGCACGAATGGCGGAATTGGGTATTAAAACGGGACAAGAGTTAAAGCAGTGGAGTGAGATCGATCTGGTAAAAGAGTTCGGGAAAGCGGGAATTGGCTATTATCAATTTGCAAGAGGAGTAGATGAGCGAGAGGTGGAATCGGAGAGAGTGCGTAAGTCGCTGGGTGCTGAAGAGACTTTCTTGGAAGATCTTGGCGAAATTGTGGATATGCTGGCCGCACTCGATGAGATTGCGCGCGAGGTATCCCGAAGGGCGGAAAAGCGAAAATTTCTTGCCAAGACTCTCACGTTGAAGATCAAGTATGCCGATTTTACGATCATTACCCGAAGTAGGACCGCAAGTCATTATATCAAGACTTATCAGGAGATGTTTGAATTGGGTAAGGAACTATTGTTGCAAGTGGATGATCTGGAAGAGAAGAAGATCCGTCTGATGGGACTCACCCTGAAAAATGCCGATGCCGACGCGGGACAACCACTGGTTGATGGAATTCAGCTGTCGCTCGACTTTAAAGATTGAAGCTGTCGACCTTTTCTGATGATATGCTATAATAAGAAATTCTCCGGTTTCTTGGCTTGAATACCTTTGTAACGGGATTTTATCTCTTCGATATCTTTTTCGTAATCACCGGAAGGATAGATAACACCAAGAGAGATGGCTTCCTTTTTTTGATAATCCAACCCAACCAATAATATCGGCACCCCCGCTTTATACGCAATATAGTAAAATCCTTTCTTCCACTCTTTCACCGGCTTGCGTGTCCCTTCCGGAGTGATGGCCAGTTGCATCTGGTTGCGTCGGTTGAATTCCGATGCCAGGGTGTCGGTAAGCGAGGTGTTCTTATCTCTGGTGACGGGGATACCTCCCAGGCTTTTAAAAATTAGATTGAACGGGAAAATAAACCATTCTGCTTTGATCAGGAAATTGGCTGTCCTTCCGATGGAGCCATAGCCCAGTTTTGCTATCGGAAAATCCCAGTTGCTGGTATGCGGTGCCACGGCAATCACGCATTTGGAGAGAATGGGAAATTCACCCCTGACACGCCAGCCGAGGATTTTGTTGAAGATAAATTTACTGATCCTTTTCATTCTCCATTTTCTATGTGGTAGATGACTTTTTTCTATTTGCATGGGTTCTCTTCCCGGTTTAAAATAGAGGGAAACCGCTGCTCCTATCACGTTTATTGCAGCCGAAAATTCAGCATCTCCGGAAATTTAACGTGATTTGCAGTTTAAAGCTCGTTTTGTAATTGCTCCCAGTGATGCATTGCCCGATCCATCCGGGCTTTGGTCTCTAAATATTTCTGCAGCAAATCCATATCCGATGCGCCTTCCGGCGTGGAGAGCGTTGCTTCCATCTCTGAGATCTTCTTTTCCAACGATTCTATCTTGTTTTCCGCCTCTTCAATTTGCTTCTCTAATTTGCGTTGTTTCCGGTTCAGCTCTTTTTGCTCCTGATAGGATAGCTTACTTTCTGACGGCTGTTCCTGTCTCTTCTCATCTTTTGATGATGGGTGAGTGGAAAGTTCCAACTGTTGTAGGGTCTCCAATCTCTTCTTGTCCAGAAAGTCATAAATGCCACCCAGGTGTTCCGTCACTTTTCCCCCGCCAAATTCATAAACCTTATTGACCAGCCCGTTCAGGAAGTCGCGGTCGTGCGACACGATGATGGCGGTGCCGTCGAACTCTCTGATTGCTTTTTTCAGTACCTCTTTCGATGCGATATCGAGGTGATTGGTCGGCTCATCCAGAATAAGCAGGTTGACCGGCTCCAATAGCAAGCGGATCATCGCCAGGCGGCTTCGCTCGCCACCCGACAATACCTTTACCTTTTTCTCAGATGCCTCGCCACCAAACATAAAGGCACCCAGGATATCGCGTATCTTGGTGCGGATATCGCCTACTGCCACATAATCGATAGTGTCGAATACCGTCAACTCCTCGTCCAGCAGTTGTGCCTGGTTCTGCGCGAAATAACCGATTTTCACGTTGTGTCCCAGTTCCAGTTTTCCGCCATGCTCAATCTCGTTCATGATACATTTCACGAGAGTGGATTTCCCTTCGCCGTTCTTTCCGACAAACGCCACTTTTTCACCACGTTCGATGGTAAGGGTGACATCTTTAATGACAAGATGATCGCCATAGCTTTTCGACAGATCCTCGATGATGATGGGGTAGGAGCCGGAACGCGGTGCAGGAGGGAATTTCAGGTTAAGTCGCGAATTATCCACCTCATCTACCTCAATCCGTTCTATTTTTTCCAACTGCTTGATACGCGACTGCACCTGGTTGGATTTGGTCGCCTTGTAACGGAACCGCTCGATAAATTCTTCGGTATCCTTGATTTGCTTCTGTTGATTTTCGTAAGCCCTCAGCTGTTGCTCACGACGTTCCCGGCGCAACTCCAGATATTTGGAATAATTCACTTTGTAATCGTGGGCGTCGCCCAACACAATCTCTATAGTGCGGTTGGTTACGGTATCCAGAAAAGCACGGTCGTGAGATACCAGCATCACTGCGTTGGAGTGGGTAGTAAGGAAATTCTCCAACCATTGGATCGACTCAATATCGAGGTGGTTGGTCGGCTCGTCTAATAGGAGTATATCCGGTGCTTGCAACAAGATTTTTGCCAGTTCGATACGCATACGCCAGCCGCCGCTGAATTCACGGGTGGGACGGTCGAAATCACTTCGCAGGAACCCCAGGCCTGTCAGTGTCTTCTCCACTTCGGCCTCGAAATTATGAATGCCTGATATCTGCAGTATCTCCTGCAGGTCGGTCGCCCGTTCAATAATCGACTGATAGTCATCCGACTCGTAATCGGTGCGCTCCGCCATTTCGGTGTGCAGTGCCTCCAGATCCTTCTCCATCGTCTGGAGATGGTCGAAAGCCAGTGCAGCCTCTTCACGCACGGTGCGACTGTCGCTCATCTTCATCTGCTGCGGCAGATAGCCGATGGAGACCCCTTTGGGTAGGGAGACAACGCCACTGGTGGGCTGCTGTAGTCCCGCCATAATTTTGAGCAGTGTCGATTTTCCGGCGCCGTTCTTTCCGGCAAGGGCTATCCGTTCGCTCCTGTTCAATACGAACGAAATCTGGTCGAGTAAAGTGAAACCGCCAAACGCGACGGTTACGTTCTCTATACTGATCATTGAATAGTTATTTTCTTCGCTTTAATCACAGTCATGAATCGAGAAGTTCGCTGACAATCTCTTGCACGGTGACAGGCTTCTGTTCTCCTGACTCCATATTCTTCAGCGTGATCTTTCCCTCTTTCATTTCGTTCTCACCTACGATAGCCACGAAAGGGATATGGTTGCTGTCGGCATACGACATCTGTTTCTTCATCTTAGCCGTATCGGGATAGAGTTCACAACGGATGCCGGCGCTTCTTAACTGCTGCATTACCGGGAGGAGATAAGCGGCTTCTGCTTCGCCAAAGTTGACAAACAACAGGTCGGTGGTGTAAGTGAAATTCTCCGGGAAAAGATTGAGTTGGTTTAACACATCGTAAATCCGGTCTGCACCGAACGAGATACCCACCCCGGAAACGCCGGGTAACCCGAAAATACCGGTCAGGTTGTCGTACCTGCCACCACCGGTGATGCTTCCGATTTCCATATCGAGCGCCTTCACTTCGATGATGGCACCTGTATAATAGTTGAGTCCCCGTGCCAATGTCAGGTCGAGTGTCAACTCATTTTTTAATGAAAGCAGGCTGGTCTTGTCGAAGATATATTCGAGCTCTTCCACACCTTTAAGTCCGAGAGGGGAGGAAGCCAGTACCACTTTCAGTTGGGTTAATTTTTCCCGGGTAGTACCGTTTAACAGCAAAATGGGCTGTAGCTTTTCTATCGCCTCCCGGGATATTCCTTTCGATAACAACTCTTCATTTACCTTCTCCGTGCCGATCTTGTCTAATTTATCGATAGCGACGGTGATATCGGTGATCTTATCGGCTTCCCCGATGATTTCTGCGATACCGGAGAGAATCTTGCGATTGTTCAATTTTATTGAAACAGAGATCCCAAACTGGGAAAATACTTTATCGATAATCTGGATTAACTCCACCTCGTTGAGCAGTGAGTCGGATCCCACAATATCGGCATCGCACTGGAAGAATTCGCGGTAACGCCCTTTCTGGGGACGATCGGCACGCCATACCGGTTGTATCTGGTAGCGTTTGAAAGGAAAGGTGATATCATTGCGGTGCATCACCACGTAGCGGGCGAAGGGAACGGTCAGGTCGTAGCGAAGTCCTTTCTCGGAGATCTTATTGGCGGTCTTTGCTGAATTCCCTTCGGCAATATCTTCCGCACTCATATCTCCTAAGAAATGGCCGGAGTTAAGTATTTTAAACAATAATTTATCGCCTTCTTCACCATATTTTCCCATCAGTGTGGAGAGATTCTCCATTGCTGGGGTTTCAATCTGGCGGAAGCCGTAGAGACGGTATACCTCTTTGATCGTATCGAAAATATAGTTCCGTTTCGCCGTCTCTTCGGGCGAAAAATCTCTGGTCCCTTTGGGTATGGAAGGTCTTTGCATTGTTCTCTTGATCTTTGTTTTGAGGTGCAAAGATAATGATTTTTATAAAAGGTTGCTCGCCAGTTCCGACAACTCACTCCGTTCTCCTTTGATGAGGTTTACATGTGCGAACAGGTTTTGTCCCCGCATTTTGTCGATCATATAAGCCAACCCGTTGGATTGGGTGTCGAGATAGGGTGAGTCAATTTGTTGAAGATCACCCGTAAATACCATCTTGGTGCCTTCGCCGGAGCGGGTGATAATAGTTTTTACTTCATGCGGAGTGAGATTCTGTGCCTCATCAATGATGCAGAAAGTCCCTGTAAGGCTTCGTCCACGGATAAATGCCAGGGCTTCTATCTCTAATTGTCCCGACTTCTGCATTTCGTCGATCAGCCTGAGGTCGGAACTATTCTGTCCGAGAACTGATTTGATCACGTTCAGGTTGTCGAAAAGCGGTTGCATATAGGGTGCGACTTTCTGTTTCTCGTCGCCGGGAAGATAGCCTAAATCTTTGTTCGACAAGGAAACGATGGGGCGCGCCAACAAAATTTGCCGATAGGTTTTATTCTGCTTCAGGGCAGATGCCAGTGCCAACAGTGTTTTGCCTGTACCTGCCTTTCCGGTAAGGCCAACCAGTTTTATTTCAGGATCGTTTAATACTTCGAAAGCAAATGTCTGCTCCGCATTTCGCGGCTGGATGCCAAAATTGGACTCTTTTTCTATCTTTTTTATTTTTTGCGTGAATGGATTGTAGCGGACCAGCACGCTGTTTCTTTCACTCTTGAGGATGAAACATTGATTGGGATCGAATTGCATCTCGAAATTGAATTCATCGATATCCACACCGCCTGCCTGCGCATATACCTTATCGATCAGGTCGGGATTGATGCCATCGATCATCTCTTCACCCTTGGAGAAAATATCGACATTAATTACCTTGTCGTTGATATAATCTTCGGCCAGCATACCGAGGGAGCGCGCCTTCATTCGCAAGTTGATATCCTTGGATACCAGGATAGTTTTGATTTGCGGATGTTTTTCACCTATCTCCGATACTACGGTAAGAATACGGTTGTCTGGTGTTTTTTCGGGAAAAGCGTCAATGATCTTCCTGTTATCTTTCGAACCGTTTACAATATAGAGTTTGCCTCTGCCAACACCCAAATCGGCTCCATTGGTGAACAGATCGTCGTCGGTGATCAAATCCAATTCGCGCACAAAAGCACGGGCGTTGAAGTTGATCTGATCATTCCCCTTTTTGAACTTGTCCAACTCTTCCAATACCACAAAAGGGATATAGATATCGTTTTCTTCAAAACTATCGAGACATTTGAAATCGTGGAGGATCACATTTGTGTCGAGGATAAAGTTTTTCTTGGCGCTTGTGGTGGTTGTTTTAGTATTGACTTTACTCTTGCTCCTTGTTCCGGTAGTTTTTGTTTTTACCTTGGTTTGACTGTCTGTTGTTGTCATATTTTTTTTAATTTAACTATGTGTAATTCGTATCCTATTCTTTGTTTGTAGCTATCCATTGTAATAAAAAACACAATTCGGGAAAGATTGTTTTGTCCGGAATGTTTTTTTGCTCTGATGGAACAAAAAAACTATCTTTGCCAAGTTTTTTATCCACTGCAATAGTGGGGGCATTTGCTCAACTTTTGCATCTAAATTGAAGACGGATACAACCAAAGGTCTCCACTTTAGTTGTAATCATACGACTTGCTTCTGTAAATGTAATGAAAGCCGGAAGAGAAGCAAAGCTTGTCTGGACTTATCCGAGGCACCTCCTACATTCTGCAAATGTAATGAATTTTATGAAGAAAATATTATTAACAATTAGCTGTATAACGATAATGATGACCACATCGGCAAAAGAAAACCCTTTTTTTAAACCTTTTGCTACTCCTTATGGGACGGCTCCGTTCGATTTAATCAAAATAGAACATTATGAACCCGCTTTCGATAGAGCGATAGAAGAGCATCAGTCGGAGATCGACGCAATAACCGCTAACCTCCAGGTTCCCTCATTTAGCAATACTATTGAAGCGATGGAATATTCCGGTGAGATGCTGACTCGGGTGAGCAGTGTCTTTTTTAACCTGTTGAGTGCGGAAAGCAACGAAGAAATGATGGATATCTCGCAGCGGTTAAGTCCGAAGTTGTCGCAGCATTCCAATAATGTCAATCTGAATGAAGAACTCTTCAGGCGGGTAAAAGCGGTGTATGACGTGCGCCATACTTCCGGGCTTACCCCGGAGCAGATCCGTTTGACGGAAGAGTATTATAAAAATTTTGAAAACAGCGGTGCTACATTATCTCCTGAAGGAAAAGAGAGATACCGCGAGTTGTCGATGGAGTTAAGCAAAACTACCCTTGGATTCGGACAAAATAGCCTTCGGGAAACCAACGCTTTTGAGTGGCTGATTACCGACAAGGGCGATCTGGCGGGATTACCGGAGAGCCTGGTAGATGCTGCCGCTGCAAAAGCAAAATCAAAGGGAAAAGAGGGATGGTTGATCGACCTCTCCGCACCCAGCTATATCGGATTTATGAAATATGCTGTACGCCGCGATTTGCGGGAGAAACTTTATAAAGCTTATAGTACGAAAGGTGTAGGCGGTGATGATTTCGACAATCAGGAAAATGTGCGGAAAATAGTGAATTTACGTCTGGAGATTGCCCGTCTGATGGGATATGACACCTATTCCGAGTATGTGTTGAAAAATAGAATGGCGAAAAATGAGGTGGCGGTCTTCGGGTTGCTTGACCGTCTGGCAGCAGCGTTCACCCCGACTGCCCGCCAGGAGTTCGAAGATGTGCGGTTGTTTGCCTCAGAGATGGAAGGGAAACCGCTTGACCTGCAACCCTGGGATTGGAGTTATTATGCTGATAAACTGAAGGACAACCGTTTCGAACTGAACGATGAGATGACACGCCCCTATTTCGAGTTGGAAAACGTGAAAAAAGGTGTTTTCGGACTGGCGACCGATTTGTACGGCTTGAAATTTGTGAGAAACAGAGATATCCAGGTCTATCACCCCGAAGTGGAGGCATACGAAGTGTTTGATGAAAATGGCGATTTCCTTTCCGTTTTATATACCGACTTTCATCCCCGTGATGGCAAGCGTTCCGGTGCCTGGATGACCTCTTACAAAGAACAATTTATGAGAGATGGTAAAGATAGTCGCCCTCATGTTTCCATCGTAATGAATTTCACCCGTCCGACTGAAACCAAACCGGCGCTACTTACCTTCGACGAGGTAAATACATTTCTGCATGAATTCGGTCATGCATTGCATGGTATGTTGTCGAAGTGCACTTATGAAACCCTTTCGGGTACCAGTGTTTATCGCGATTTTGTGGAATTGCCCTCACATATCATGGAAAACTGGCTGGTACAGAAAGAGTATCTCGATAAGTTTGCCTTCCATTACCAAACAGGAGAAAAGATGCCGGCAGCGCTGTTGCAGAAAATAGTAGATGCCTCCAACTATAACACCGGTTATGCCACCTTGCGTCAACTCTCGTTCGGATATCTCGATATGGCGTGGCATTCTCTGAAAACACCATTTGATGGTGATGTGCGTGCCTTTGAGCAGAATGCGATGGCACGTGTGCAACTCTTGCCGGTAATCCCCGAAACCTCTATGTCTACTTCATTCAGTCATATTTTTTCGGGAGGCTATGCGGCTGGTTACTATAGCTATAAATGGTCGGAAGTGATGGATGCCGACGCCTTCTCTGTTTTTAAGAAGAATGGTGTTTTTGATAAGGAGACGGCTCATTCATTCAGGATCAATATCTTAGAGAAGGGGAATAGTGAAGATCCGATGCTCCTTTTTGTTCGTTTTCGCGGTCAGGAACCCAGTGTGGAAGCTCTGCTCAGAAGAAGTGGAATTGATAACTAAGGCAATGAGAGATAATTTTTTGCAATTTTTTTACTGATTTGTTTTGTTAGAATTAATTTATCCCTATCTTTGTTGCGCATAAGTATTTTTTTAGCGGGCCGTTATTTAGTTTCTTCACACCATTGTTAAGTTATTTCCTAACTCCTCTTTAATTGAAAGGACTTCTGCACAATTTATTTATTTTTTTATTTTATTTTTTTTTACATGAACATTTTTGTAGCTGGCTTAAGTTATCAGATTACTGATGCCGATTTAAAAGAACTGTTTGAGGAATACGGAGACGTTTCTTCTGCCAAGATTATTACTGACCGTGAAACCCGCCGTTCAAAGGGCTATGGTTTCGTAGAAATGTCCAATGAAGGTGATGGACAACGCGCCATTGAAGAACTCAACGATGCTGAATACGACGGACGTACATTGTCTGTATCCGTAGCTCGTCCCCGCACTGAGGGAGATCGTCCGAGAAACAATAACCGTGGAGGTTACGGAAACCGCGAAAGGAGCAATAGGTATTGATCTTTATTAGATTTAAGGAAACTGCATCACAACCGATGCAGTTTTTTTATGTCCTTTCGGTCCGGAAGATATAAAATTTGTTATCTTTACAATACTAAATAAAATTTTCATCCATATCTTTATATGTGTACATTACTTGCGATTGAAACATCTACCCCGGTATGCTCTTGCGTACTCTCTTGCGACGGTAAGATACTGATAAATAAAGAAAATTATGAAGGCCGGTCGCACGCAAGCCTGGTAGGTCTTTTTGTCCATGAGATAATGGAGCATGTCCGAAAACAGGATATTCTGCTGGATGCTATTGCGATAAGTAGTGGTCCCGGTTCTTATACCGGATTGCGTATTGGAGTGTCGGAAGCCAAGGGGTTGAGTTACGGCTTGGGTATCCCGATGATCGCCATTCCTACTGCCCGCATCATGGCTTCAATGATGAGGGAGAAAGTGGATGAGGGGATGTTGCTTTGCCCAATGATTGATGCCCGGAGGATGGAGGTGTATGCTACTTTTTTTGATCGGTCGCTGCATGTGGTTCGTGAAACATCGGCCGATATTGTCGATGGGAATAGCTATAAGGCTCTCCTTGAAAAGCAAAGGATTCTCTTTTTTGGAAACGGAGCTGAGAAATGCCGTTCCGTCATTACCCATCCTAACGCATTGTTCGTTGATGATGTTCATCCGCTGGCTTCGGGAATGGTGCCGTTGGCAGAAGAGGCCTTCGCTGAAAAAACATTTGTGGACGTGGCCTATTTTGAACCTTTTTATTTGAAAGAGTTTGTAGCTACTATACCCAAGAATAAGATAATTAACGTAGGGTGATGATTGTTGGTGATTTGATCTTGTCGCGATTTCAAGGGGCCAATCGTTGCATATTCCAGCCTTTCTCTACTTTATAGTAGGCTAAGCGGTCATGCATCCGGTTGAGACGTCCCTGCCAAAATTCGATCATGGTTGGCTGGATCAGGAAACCGCCCCAATGGGGAGGACGAGGTATTTTACTATTGGCAAATTGAGTCATGTATTTTTTCTCCAGCTCTTCCAGCTCTTTACGTCCTCTCACTATCCTGCTTTGGGGTGATGCCCATGCCCCTATCTTGGCATCATCAGGACGTATGTTGAAATAAGCATCCGATACTTCATCCTCTACCTTTTCAATAATACCTTCGATCCGTACCTGACGTTCGATCTCATGCCAGTCGAAAACGGCTGCTGTAAAAGGATTGGCAATCAATTCACGTCCTTTACGACTCATATAGTTGGTGTAAAATACAAATCCCTTTTCATTCAACTCCTTTAAAAGCACCACGCGTGCGGAGGGTCTTCCGTCGGGAGTGGCAGAAGCCACGATCATAGCGTTAGGCTCCGACAAGCCGGAGACAATGGCCGTTTCCAGCCACACCTTGAATTCATCGAAAGGGTTCGATGCCATTTCAGTCTCGTTTAGGCTTCCTGTCCGGTACTCATGTCTCATTCTGCTTAATTCGTCCATCTGCTGTGATATTTATTGATCCTTACAAAAGTAGATGATTTTCTCCTGAAAACCACGCTAATTCTTTTTAATAGTTCTGTATTTTTCTTATCTTCGCAGATTGATTATGTTGTGGTAAACGGATCAGATGATTAAAGCAGAAAAAATTTTTAAGAGCTTTGGGCCGCTTCAGGTACTGAAAGGGATTGATCTGGAGGTGCGGAAAGGTGAGATAGTTTCCATCGTGGGGCCGAGTGGGGCCGGTAAGACTACCTTACTGATGATTATGGGTACTTTGGAGAAGGCCGATTCCGGCAAGATTTATATCGATAATCACGAGTTGAGTTCCCTGAATGAGAAGAAGCTGTCCGATTTCCGGAATCGGAATATCGGATTTGTTTTTCAATTCCACCAACTGCTGCCAGAGTTCACCGCTCTTGAAAATGTGATGATCCCCGCACTGATAGGACGTACGAGACATGCCGAAGCGGAAGCGAAGGCGAAAGAGCTGCTGGATATGATGGGTCTTTCAGGACGCATCACCCATAAACCAGCGGAATTGTCGGGTGGAGAAAAACAACGTGTGGCTGTAGCCCGCGCATTGATCAACGATCCGCTTGTGGTGTTTGCCGATGAACCATCGGGGAGCCTCGATTCCGATAATAAGGAGGAACTTCATAATCTCTTTTTCGAACTGAGAAACAAGCTTAACCAGACCTTTGTCATTGTAACACATGATGAACAACTGGCATCGATCACCGATAGAACCATCCATATGATAGATGGACAGATAGTAGAGTAATGATTCAAGATCCAAAATCCAAAATTCAAGATTCAAAATTCAAAACTTATAGAATTTAGAAGTGGGGGAGTTTAGAACTGGGGAGATTAAAAGGTTGTAAATCTGTAAATTATAAAGTTGGGAGATTAAATTTTTAACGGAATTAGATTATTTGGAGCAAAAATAAGGTAATCTTATGAAGAGAAAATCACTATTTATGGCAATTATTATCGCGGGGAGCTTGGTGGCCTGTGACAAGGCCTCACAAACATCGGCATCCAAAGAGGCGGACAAGAAAGGGAATAAAGAACTGACAGAAACGATTGGCAAAGCAAGACCCAGCATAGAAAATGGCATCATGACCCCCGAAGTGCTTCATAGTTTTGGTAGAATAGGGAGCGTGGAGGTGTCGCCCGACAAGTCGCGCATCCTTTATCAGGTGACATACGTGAGTATTGCCCAGAATAAAAGCAACTCAGAGTTGTTTATCATGAAAAGTGACGGCTCAGAGAAGAAACAACTCACCATCACCACTACCCAGGAGAATAATCCGCAGTGGATTGAGAATGGTAAAAAAATAGCTTTCCTGAGCAATGAGACCGGCTCTTCACAGATATGGACTATCAATCCTGACGGGGGAGGGATGAAGCAGATATCTAACGTGGAAGGTGGAATTGATGGTTTTAAATATTCGCCGGACGGGAAGAAGGTGCTGTTTATCAAAAGTGTGAAAACAGTGGAGACGGCAGCCGAAAGATATCCCGACTTGGCGAATGCATCGGGCAGGATAGTGGACGACCTGATGTACAAGCATTGGGATAGCTGGGTGGAGAGTGTGCCGCATCCTTTTGTTGCCGATCTTGCGGGTAATAAATTATCAAACATAAAAGATTTGTTGGAAGGAGAGCCTTATGAAGCGCCAATGGCGCCTTTTGGTGGGATGGAGCAACTTGCATGGAGCCCTGACGGAAAGATTATTGCCTATACTTCCCGGAAGAAAACAGGGAAGGAATATGCCGTCTCCACCAATTCTGACATCTACTTCTATGATCTTGAAACCGGCCAGACCCAAAATATGACAGAAGGGATGATGGGGTATGACGTAAATCCAAAGTTCTCACCCGACGGGAAATATCTTGCCTGGCAGAGTATGGAACGAGACGGCTATGAAGCCGACAAGAACCGGCTGTTCGTGATGGACCTGGCGACGGGTGAAAAGAGTTATGTGACTGAACAGTTCGATTATAATACCGATGAGCTCGTCTGGAATAGTGATAACCACACTATTTATATGGTGGCATCCGTAAAAGGGACTACTCAGCTTTATTCGGCTGATATCGTTACCGGAGAGATTAATCCTATTACAAAAGGAAAATTCGACTATACCTCTGTTGCTTTGGGTAATGATAAGTTGATCGCTAAAAGGATGTCGATGTCGCAACCTGCAGAGATATACAGTGTGAATATCGCATCGGGGCAAGCTGTTGAAATATCGTTTGAAAACAAGGAGATACTTGATCAATTGCGGATGGGAGAAGTAGAGGAGCGTTGGATCGCTACTACCGATGGTAAGGAAATGCTCACTTGGGTGGTCTATCCACCCGATTTCGATCCTGCGAAGAAATATCCGACACTGTTGTATTGCCAGGGTGGGCCGCAGAGTATGGTCAGCCAGTTCTGGTCTTATCGCTGGAATCTCCAGATGATGGCAGCCAAGGGTTATATCGTGGTGGCACCCAACCGTCGCGGCTTACCCGGATTTGGACAGGAATGGCTGGAACAGATCAGCGGCGATTATGGTGGTCAAAATATGAAGGATTATTTGACCGCCATTGATGCCGTGTCGAAAGAGCCTTTTGTAGATGAAGACCGGCTTGGCTGTACCGGTGCCAGCTATGGAGGCTTCTCCGTCTATTGGTTGGCAGGAAATCACGAAGGACGTTTTAAAGCATTCTTGTCGCATGCCGGTATCTTTAATCTGGAAGCGCAGTATCTTGAAACGGAAGAGATGTTTTTTGCTAACTGGGACATGGGCGGCCCGTTCTGGGACAAATCGAATGTAGTGGCACAAAAGACCTATGCCACTTCGCCCCATAAGTTTGTGGATAGGTGGGATACCCCCATCATGATCACCCATGGTGAATATGATTACCGTATTCTGGCGTCGCAGGGAATGATGGCATTCAATGCTGCCCAGTTGAGAGGTATTCCCTCAAGGATGTTGATCTTCCCCGACGAGAATCATTGGATTGCCAAGCCGCAGAACGGAGTCCTGTTCCAGCGCGAATTCTTCCGCTGGTTCGACGAGTGGTTGAAGT
>Ga0172382_10005151_pt1 | contig 19653 bp, 17 predicted proteins | sample Leawel138RmetaG_FD_122245 | JGI IMG/M metagenome (GOLD analysis project Ga0172382, IMG submission 122245) | Leachate microbial communities from a municipal landfill in Southern Ontario, Canada - Leachate well 138R metaG | ecosystem: Engineered > Solid waste > Landfill > Unclassified | place... | reverse complement strand
TAGTTTCCCATCGATGAGTTTTTTCTAAGCTACCAAATTTCCACATCACAGTAAAACCTCCCATCGAGCCACCATATTTGTGGCTAAAAAATCGCAGATTTTACGCAAGCAAAATGTTTAGGTTGCTTCTTCATCAATACAACTAATTTCTTACCCCATTCATTATGCTCCTTGAGCTTGCCTGGTTTAACTACATATGTTCTTACAAGATAGACAGCCATTGTAGGTTCCCTCATTATTGTTTAAGATTATACATACATAGCTGAGTTGAGTATGCACTTGAAGATAACCCGAATTACAATACAAATCGCATGCAGTATACTATTCATGATTGGTATGCAACCTGCTTTAAACTAAGTTATTGTTTACAAGAAGCAACAGAAAAAGCACAAAGTTATGACTCTATGTCGACAGACTTGCCCTTTATACAGTAATACATCTTATCAAGAGAATACTTTTGCCATACTGGGCAGTTCGGACAGAGACAACCGTTCTGTTGAACATTTTGTTCAGCTTTACCATGTGCACAGAATAAAGTATTGCTCAATTGCGATTTCTTGTACGTGGGGCAAGTTGGACATAAACAGAGGTTTGCATTTTCTTCATTATCTTGGACTGGATTACCCAAAAGAATCACTGATAAAACAGCCCTTCTTGAGCTAATAATTTTATGTGATTACAATTAGTAACAAAAAAAATGGTTAAGCTATTTTCTTTTTGGCGAAGGCACCTTTCTGAATAAACTTTGCGATAGCTTACAGAAACCAAGAGATAAACAAATATTTTTAGAGTAAAAAAATTTGGTCAAAATAACATGGGTGTCTTTTGGTTACTTCGAGCGCCCTTTCTGTAAGCAAACCATAAAAGTTATAGAACTGGATAAGATACATTCAGTCAAGAGTAAGAATGTGGTTAATTGGTATGCACCACTGGATTACTTTAACACAGTATAACTTGGACAAACTAAACCTTGCGCATGCCTTTCGAGATTATTCAGTTAAATTCACACTATAAAAAAAGATTGTTTTTTGATTCTTTGATAATTATGTCTTTCGCCTATTAAATATCACTTCAAAGGCGATAATCACAACAACTATCACCACAACTATAGCAGGCAACAAGTACCAAGGCATTTCTTGTGCATTTTGAGGATCTCAACAATTGAACCAGAACCATCAGTGACAACAAGAAAAGCATCACAATTTTTTACCGTCAGCGGGTTCTACCACACCAGATAGTGCATATCCTTTGGAGGTTTCCGTTACACCATATCCGAAATAGTCATTGGCTGCACCATAAGTCTGATTCCAAAGAGTCATACCATTCGAATCAACCCTTACAAACCATGCAGCAGCATTACCATCATTACCATAGGAGTAAGTATAACCGCCCAATGCATAACCATCACTAGTCTTAGCTCCATACCATCAATGATCATCATCTACCTCACCGTAAGTATAATTCCACATCAGACCACTCATCGCATCAACTTTAAGCAACCATACATCAGGCATTACATGGCACCAAATGAGTAAGTCGTACCAACAACCACGAAACCTGTTTCACTCTCAAAAGCTATGTACGCAAAATCATCTTCAGACCCACCGTAAGTTTGGGCCCACTGCTCAACACCTTCAGAATCCACTCTTACTAGCAACATGTCATAATTGCCTGCACCAGAAGAGTTTGTATAGCCTGCCAAGATATATCCACCAACCACTGTTTTGGTTATACCATACAAACCACTGTCACTACTTCCACCATAGGTTTTTGCCTCTCGAGAGTCCCAACAGAGTCAGTTTTTACTAGCCAAGCGTTACCAATCATATCCATGTTGCAGGTAGTGCCAGCTATCAAGCAACCGCCGTCAGAAGTCTCAAGCACCATCCAGCCTTCATCATAATATTCACCGCCATATGTTTTATTCCAAACCATGTTACCTTCTGAATCAGTCTTTACCAACCAAAGATCAGTTTCACCTGCACCATAGGGAAGTAGTGGTACCAACTACCGTGTAGCCACAATCAGAGGAAGCTATAGCATTGAATGCTGATTCGTTACCTCCGCCATCATATACTCTACGCCATACAGTACTGCCGTCTTGAGCTACCTTGAATATCCATAAGTCATAGTTGTTAACGCTGGATTCAGTTGACGCTGGATTCAGTTAAACCAACAATAATGTGTGTACCATCGGAAGCTTGGATATTGTTGATTGCATCGTCATATCCAGATCCCCCATAGGTCCACAAACCGGTGGTTGATGCCTTAATAAAAGAAGTAAAAAGACAGAAACACTTGACACTAATTACAAGAGCTGTTAATATTTAGTAGTTTTGCTCAAATTTTTCTCTCCCTTAGAGTCTATAAGAACCGAATAAACACCGATTTAGAATATAAAACCTTTCTATGGAGGCAACAAACAATTACCCAAGGTGGCGGTAATCAATTTTTTGATCTTAAGGTGCGGTTGCCGGGATTTGAACCCGGGTAGCCAGCTTGGGAAGCTGGAGTCCTACCGAGCTAGACTACAACCGCGGCGTTGTGTTTTTTTGTGGCTATTCGAGGATATATTCATTATCATTAACAATTCTTTTCCACCATATTACCTGAGCTATAGTCTTAAGTAAAGATTAACGCATAAAGTGTGAGAAAAGACTGGCAGTATGACAAAATATTGTCTGTCTAAAAACATTCAATTAATCAAACAATAGAAACAAAATTGTTATCAGACAGAAACATACACATTAAGCGTAAAAGGAGAAACGATCCTATGTCTAAATCTTACACTTACACTGACGCGGGCGTTAACCGTGCCCAGCGTGTCGAATCCAAAAAAGCACTCACAACCCTAAACGACACATACCGTCATAGTAGTTTTGGCGGAGTTATGAAACTACCATATGGCAATATCTTCCCAATCGAATCCGACAGCTTTTTAGACTTGGTCATCGAAGGAGTAGGTACAAAAGTTCTCATCGCACAACTCGCAAATAAATATGATACAATCGGCATCGACGCAGTCGCTATGGCTGTAAACGACGTTATACGCTCCGGCGCCAAACCACTATCGATAGCAGATAACATACACGCACAAGAAAGCAACCCATCTCTTGTTGAGTCATGGCTCAAAGGCATAATAGAGGGGGCCAACCAATCAGAATGCCCAGTCACTGGCGGTGAAACAGGCGACGTAGCAGAGATTATCAAAGGAGTCGTTGACAACGCTGGCTTTGACATGGTCGTCGCGGCAGTTGGTAAAGTCGAACGCCAAAACATAATCACTGGTGAAAACATCAAACCTGATGACCCTGTCATCGGACTCGCATCAAGCGGCGTCCACAGCAACGGCATTACCATGGTCAGAAAAATTCTCTTTAAACAATGGGGCGGTAAATACAACCCCAGCGACATCCCAGAAGGTTTAGGTCGTGAAGTAGCTTTGGAAGTTTTGGAACCAACCAAAATCTACGTCAAACCTCTCTTAGCATTAGCTAGTAAAGTCAAAATCAAAGCAGCCGTCCACATCACAGGTGATGGCTATATGAAATTCAATACCCTCGTTAACTGGTCACCCGGCATAGGTTTTTGCTTCGACAACTTTACCCCTCACCCAATCTTTGACTTAATCCAAAAAACGGGAGCTGAATTAGATTTCACAATTACTGACCAGGAAATGTTTAAAACTTTCAATATGGGCTGGGGATTCGGTATTATAGTCGATAAATCAGACGTCGATACAGCCCTGAATGTTCTTGAATCAAGCGGTGTAAACCCGCAGCGAATCGGCAAAGTAACCAACAAAGAACGGACCGTAGAGATAGAATACAAACAAAAACATATGATTCTTACATAGCATTTTGTACCATTTACTGCGAAAGTGTTTAAATCCTTACAGCATAAATTAACGGTTATGAAATACGCTGCCAAAATTGAAGTTAGCCTCAGACCCGGACACAGAAACCCGGAAGGCGAAACCACCACACGATCACTTGTAGAACTCGGCTATAAAGTTACAGCAGTAGAAGTAAGCAAAGTCTACACTGTCTTTTTTGAAGCAGCAACCCCTATGGAAGCAAACGCTAAAGCTGAAGAAATGAGTAAACGCCTCTTAGCGAACCCAACAAAAGATAACTATACAATCAGCATCGTTGAGCAGAAATGAACAGCAATTTATTTACACAATGTATGAACAGCCAAGTTCTTGAAGTCAACTTATCTACAGCCACACCAGAACAACTAACAGAAATCAACAATGAACTCGCCCTAGGCTTTAGCACTGACGAATTGGCAACCATTCAAGATTACTTTAAAAAAGAAAACCGTAACCCCACTGACATCGAACTTCAAACTATTAGTCAATCATGGAGTGAACATTGCTATCACAAAACCTTCAAAGGGAAAATAAAACTCAACGACAAAGAAATAACAAGCTTATTCAAAACCTACCTCGTCAAAGCTACAAAAGAAATCAATGCACCGTGGTGCTTCAGTGTCTTCGAAGACAACGCAGGTATAGTCAAATTCGATAAAGGCTATGGTATCGCAGCAAAAGTGGAAACACATAACCACCCATCGGCAGTGGAACCATTTGGTGGAGCTGCAACAGGCGTCGGCGGAGTCATCCGAGACATATTAGGTGTCTGGGCAGATCCCATTGCATGCACTGATGTACTAGGCTTTGGACCACTAGATTATGATCACAACAAATTACCAGTTGGTGTAAAACACCCAAAATACATCTATCGAGGCGTCACCGCAGGCATCAGCGCCTATGGTAACAATATGGGCATTCCAACTGTTAATGGTGCAATATACTTTGACGACAGTTACACAGGTAACGTCGTAGTATACTGCGGCTGTATAGGACTTTTGCCACTCAACAAATATGTGTGCAACGGCAAAGTCGGCGATTACATTGTCCTCGCAGGTGGCAAAACAGGGCGCGATGGAATTCATGGGGTGACTTTTGCCTCAGCAGAATTAACCGAAAAATCAGAAGAAATTAGTCGCTCAGCAGTGCAAATCGCTGATCCAATCGAGGAAGAAAAAGTGAAACGTGCAATCATTGAAATTCGAGACCGTCAACTTGGTTCAGCCATCACCGACATCGGGGGTGGAGGTTTGTCTTCTGCAGTCGGTGAAACCGCTGAACGATTTGGCTGTGGAGTCGAAGTTAATCTTGAAAAAGTTCCACTAAAATATCAAGGACTTGCACCATGGGAAATCTATCTGTCTGAGTCGCAAGAACGTATGCTTCTGATTGTTCCTCCAGGAAACCTTGAACAAGTCATTTCAATTTTCGAGAAAGAAGATGTACTAGCTACAGCGATAGGTCAACTGATCGTTCAAAGGCGTCTAAGGCTCAAGTACAAAGGCGAATTGATTTCTGACATCGATATGGAGATTCTCTTTAATCCGTGTGAAAGTACAAAAAATGCTATAATCGTAATACCTGAACTTATGGAGCCAGAATTCCCTGAGCCAGTGAACCTAACTGATAGCCTACTACAGCTTCTAGCAGCACCTAACATTGCTAGCAAAGAAGCTGTCATACGTACCTATGACCATGAAGTAAAAGGTAATACTCTTCTAAAGCCCCTCCAAGGTGACTACGCTGGACCTAACGATGCAGCAGTTCTCAAACCAGTGGATGACTCTATCAAAGGAATTGCGATAAGTTGTGGTATGAACCCCAATTATGGTAAAATAGATACTTACTGGATGGCAGCTTCAGCTATCGACGAAGCAATACGTAATAACATCGCTGTAGGTGGCAGAAGAATAGCACTATTGGATAATTTCACATGGGGTAACCCAGAAAAAGCTGAGCGCCTTGGCTCGTTAGTACGTGCCTGTGAAGCATGCTATGACATAGCAACCACTTTTCGAACCCCATTCATCTCAGGTAAAGACAGCCTCTATAATGAATCACCCATGGGGGCTGTGACACCAACATTGCTAATCACTGCAGTCGGCATCGTTCCTGACATTAACAAAACAGTTTCAGTAGATCTCAAAGAACCAGGTAACATACTTTATATAATTGGTGAAACCTACCCGGAGCTCGGTGGCTCAGAGTACTACAGGCTAAATGGGTACATAGGTAATTCTGTCCCTAAACTCCATGCCATCAGAGCGAGAAAAATCTACTACAACCTTACAAAAGCCATGAGAGAAGGCATAATTAAGTCTTGTCACGACCTTTCCGAAGGCGGTCTAGGAGTAGCCGCAGCTGAAATGGCGTTTGCCAGTGGATTTGGATTAGAACTCGACCTGCAAAAAGTTCCAGCTAAAGACGTCTCTCGAAACGATTTCTTGTTATTTTCCGAATCAAACAGTCGTTTTCTAATTGAAATTGCCTCCCAAGACAAGAAGCTCTTCGAGAAGCTACTCGGTAAATATAGTGCTCAAATAGGCAGGGTAACTAAGGAAGCGAAATTAAACATAACTGGCTTAAACGGGAAAACCGTCGTTGATGCTCCACTCGATGATCTACGTCAAAGTTGGAAACAAACACTCAACCCAAAGGAGGAATTGCAATGAACGCAGATGACATCAAAGTTTGTATACTACGCGTTGGCGGCACCAACTGTGATGCAGAAACCAAACGAGCCTTTACTGAACTCGGTGCCCAAGCAGAAGTAATTCAAATCAGCGACATGATAAAACTCCGCAACCTGCTCGACTATAATATACTAGTTTTACCAGGCGGTTTTTCCTACGGGGACTATGTTCGGTCAGGAGTAATCTTTGCGAGACATCTCTCTGCACAATTAGGTAAGGAGATCCAGAGCTTTGTCGATGAAGGCAGACCAATCCTTGGCATATGCAATGGTTTCCAGATACTGGTGGAATATGGTTTGCTTCCAAGTTTAGACGGTGTAAGCGAATATGCCCAAGCTGCGCTGACAACTAATGAACCATCTGGTTTTAAATGTAAATGGGTCTACCTAAAACAAGAAAACCACGGCAAATGCGCTTTCACCACCGCCATTCCAACCGGTAAAACCATACAATTACCCATCGCACATGGCGAAGGCAGACTACTCTTTCCTAAAGAAAAAGAGGATGCGATTCTTGAAAGACTAATCGACGAAGACATGATAGTATTACGCTACTGCAATAACAACGGTGAAGTCGCAGAGGGTAAATATCCAGCTAATCCTAATGGGAGTTTCTATGACATTGCAGGCATATGCAACAAAGAAGGTAACATATTTGGGTTAATGCCACATCCTGAGCGAGCCATGTACTGGTGGCAATTGCCCAACTGGACGAGCACGAATCAGAAATTTCAATATGGGGATGGCAAACTAATCTTCCAAAGCATTATTAATACGCTAACCAAGAAGAGCAGCTTCTAACCTTTTTTCTATTTTTTGTTACATCTAAACAAATAGAAACTTGCCTACTAGTAAGGCATGTCTTCATGTCTGGGTAAACCGTCTCGTGCCCCCATCTTCATAACGCATCGAGAGCCGACGAAGTTTCCCATTCTACCGCATTCAGCCAGTGTCTTGTTCTGGATTAAACCGTAGAGGAAGCCTGCATTGAATGCGTCGCCTGCGCCTGTGGTGTCGATGGCTTGAACTTTGTAGGGCTGTATAATTTGTTTTTCTTCACCACTGGTGACATAGCAGCCTTTATCACCCATCTTTACTGCGACGATTTCTACGCCCATGGCGATTAGTTTTTGGGCGCCTTTAGGTATGCTTGTTTCACCTGTTATGAGCTGTAGTTCTAGCGCGTTTGGCATCATTACAAACGAGTTCTGGATAATGGGCTCGATTGCCGAGAGACCTTTTTGTGCATAAATTGAACCAGGATCAAAACTAACCTTAATCCTCTTCGGCAAAAAACCCATGAGCTTCTTTTGCACACGGAAGGATTTTTTTCCGACAAACGAGGATAAATGCAGAATCTTTGTGTCTACCATATAAGATGGTTGAATTTCTCGGAATTCTATGTGGTCGTTGACTCCAGAATTGATATAGAGAGCGCGTGCACCTTTCTTGTCAACAAAACCTAGGCATACTCCACTTTTTCCTTTGGATGAGTGAATGATGCCTTTGACGTCAACACCTTCTTTTTGAAAGCAGTTGATTTGAAGTTGACCTTCGTGGTCGTCTGCTATTTTACCGATAAATCCTACTTTGCAGCCGAGTCGTGCTAGCCCAACTATAGTGTTGGCTGCCGAGCCGCCACAAGCCTCGGTAATGTCTTGAATGAAGCTTTCTTCTTCAGCACCGACAATTTTTTCGACTTTAAGGATAGTGTCAACGTTTAGTGCACCGAAGCCGATTACGTCAAATTGCGTCATTGAATATCTCCTTAAATGGTATCTTGTATTGCCCCAGTTTGCCTTCATAATTACCGGCAGAGATACGTACAACGCCTTCGATATTGAGAACCGCCTCGATTCCAACTTTGGTTGCTTTTTTAATAGCGTCGACTGAAACTGCGTCGTAAACTACTTCAGCGATATAGTTTACACCGTCTGGAACTTTAGATTCTTTACCAAGCTTGTCCTTGAGTGAGGGACAGTAGAAATGATTGGTTGTAGGTCCGATCTCAGGAAAATGGGTTTCAGGTTTCGACCCAGCAGAGCAAATGTCAAAGGTTGTAACAACACCCTCTACATGATGTATAGCGTCAAGAGCTGCTTTTCCTGCCTGTTTCATTGCTTGCTTTGTTGCACACATCAACCAAAAGTTGCCGCCTGCAACGCCTCTTGCATAACCGATATAGTGTTCGATAACGAAGTCAGGAACCATTAGAGGGACAACGATAACTTCACGGCCATGGCGTTGTTCAATCCATTCATATCCATCACCACAGTGGCCGACTCGTGTCATCATATCAAATTTTCCCTCTGGATTGGGCAAAGCATCATAGATTGCGGTAAAAGGTTTAACGAGAATGTCTTGGCGTATTCGATAAGAAAGCTCTTTTTCGAATTTTTCAAGATTTTCGGCGAAAGTTTTCTTAGAGTTAAGTTGACCCCAGAACTGTAGTATTGCGCCAACACGGTGATCAGGAGTTTCTTGCTCACTTAGGTAGCGTTCAACGCCGCCTTCAGTTCGACCAATGACAACAGAAGGGGTTGCAGTGGAATCTGAAGTTGCTTTACAGAGAGTCTCCACATCATCTGCAGTTACGATTACGCGACAATAAATTCCAGTGAACCCTTCTATGAATGTGTCATCAACTTTTTTAGGTAACATTTTATCCTAGTCTCCCTATCGCCATTCCCCTGACATTCCTACGGAATTCGCTGCTCTCCCTAATAAGGGAGTCAATATTTCGTAGTGATACTAATTCAACTCTTGGCAATGCACCTGGATAAAGGGAATAAAGCTTTCTTAGCAACGGAATACTTACACCACTTTGCTCCACCGCAGACTTAACCCAATACGAGAGTACCTTCAAGGTTTGAGCTTTTCCAAGTCTACAAAATCGGTCAGCTATGACAGCTGTTACTAAGTTACCTTCGGCCATTACAGCAACATCTGCATTTTGCACAGCGTAACTGTTGCCATTAAATGAAACAGCTAGTCCACCGAATTTACGCACAAGTAAGAGCGCTTCAACATCTGTTATGCTATCGCCTATGTACATCACATCTGATAATTTTACGCCTAAACGGGTTGCGGCATCACGTATAGCTTCTGCTTTCTGTATTCCTCCTATAGTTTTAACGTCAGAAAACAGTTTTCCGATATTCATTTTTGTTATTGTGGACCCAAAGATCTCATCTAGTCGCTTGATTGTCTCTTGATCTGTAGTTGAAAAATCTGCAGTTGATTTTGCGGTTGGGGAAATTTGTATGGTAGGCATTTTTGTTATCTCTTGACTTAGTTCTTGTAATTTTTTTTTCTCTTCTGGCGTTAGTATGTACTGATCTAGGGCTACTTTTGTGCAGTATGTGTGGTCCACTGGAAAACCTATTGCTTTACAGAGTGCTTTGATATAGTGTTCATAACTGGTGCTAACGATAAAGACTTCAGCATATTCCTGTATGTACTTTAACATATCTTGCGTTTCGGAAATCAAAAGTATGTTTTGAGATGAAAAGTCCTCCATCTTGCTATCGGTGACATCGTAGGCTTTTAAAAAAGGCAAAATCAACTTGAGCGTACTGCCGGATGTATATCCAGGTTTATGTAAGACAGCGGCTAGCACATCATCGTATTTGCTTATGTTGGCAAAAAATTTGTCTCCGTCTGGAATAAAATGTGCACAAAGTTCATAGGCATTGTCATTTTTTGCAATTGGACCTTCACAATCACTAAATATTATATGCTTCATGCTTTGCATCGTAATTTCTCCATATACTGGATACTTTTGTTAATGTGATGTTTTGCAGCTATGTCATTACGGTTCCAGAGGGCGCCACCTGTAATAGCCTTAGCGCCTTCTTGGCTAATTATTCGTGCTTCCTCAATAGAGTCTCCAATGCCTAAAATACCAATCGTGCGGGATTTAAGAGCATAGATTTTGCCATCTCGAATTTCCATTGATCCAGGATAAATGCGAATTTTATCTCCATACTTTTTGTTAAGAGCTTCAGCTTTAGATATGTCAATAGGGGTGTTTATTGCTGCTTTGTCAACTAAAGGAGGATGGGTTTGTGCGTAATTACCGTAGTCTGCCGGAACTTTGTAAGTTAAAACAGTAGCAGAATTATTCATCTTAATACTGGTGAGATTGCCGTCAATCATTTTTTGGCAAACGTCAACAAAGTCATCTTTTATGGTTGGAAGGAGATTCATAATTTCAGGATCGCCAGGTCTACTGTTGATTTCCAAGATTTTGATACCTTTACCTGTATGCATAAACGCAAGATACAAGGGAACACCTCGGAGCGCGGTGTCGTCAGGGATAAATTTTTTCCATCCTGTAAAGATTTTTTGGGTTAAAAATAATTCAGCATCCCGATCAGATTGCGTAAGGAAAGGTAAGTAGTCTTTAGTATCCTTGTAGGAACCCATTCCACCAGTGTTTGGACCCTTATCATCGTCGAAAGCACGTTTATAGTCCCTCGTATCAGGAAGTGGAATGAAATGCTTACCATCACAAAAACCCATACAGCTTGATTCTTCTCCAGGTACTTTTTCTTCGATTATTACAGAACCATGCTTAAAGTTTGAAAGGAAGTGTTCCCAAAGTTGTTCGCGATTGGTGAAGTGATCCCCCCAGACGCCAACCCCCTTTCCCAATGCAGGTTTGTCGGGTTTTACGACAACTTGATTAGCTAATTCTGTTAGCCACTCAAAAACTGCGGCTCTAGCTTGGATGCCTGACGTGTAATCAGATGGATTAAAAACTTTGAATCTTGGATTAGCTTCAGGTGCAATTTTCGCAAATAGTTCACGTTGGGCTACTTTGCTTTCTTCGATGGCATACGCTTTTTTTGGGCAAATAACTGGAATACCAACCTTGGATTCGATTAAGTCACGAATTCCTTTTATGATGGGATTTTCAGAGCCCACTAAAATGAAATCCAGATGTTCTTTGTTTGTTTGTGCAAATTTACAAATTTCATTGATATCTAAATTTGGAATAATTACATGTTTTGTTGCATGTTTAGCGTTAAAGGGATTACACTGCTTATCAGCAACGAATAGTTGTACGTTATATTGCTTGCTTCTTAGAAGTGTATCTGCTATAGCAACTTCTCTTGCACCATAAGAAACCAATAGGACACCTATCTTTTCCATCTAGGATTCACCGTTATTTGTTCTATTGTGTGAAGGGTTACTTAATAGCGGTTACGGATGAACTTCTTTGTTCTCGTAGATTCTGCCTTTTTATGTCTAACTATTCTGAAAAAGATTTTTCATATAAAAGAAAGAAATTATGGCTTATGGTTGCCATTTATCAATTATATATTTTGGTATCTCACTGCTGTCGCGCGGACCAACCAAGACTTTCCAGCCGCTGAGTTCTTCGATTTCGCCGCTGATACGAGAGGCTTTGCCTGGGCTGATTATTTTGCGGTGCTTTACTTTGCTCTCGATACCTGATGCTTTGATTGCGTCTGCGACACGTTCTGCGGTGAGTTTGCGTCCGGCGACGCCACTGTCAATGGCGCTGCCTTCTGTTTCAACGACGATTAGGTATGCGTTAACTTGATTGCTTTCGATGTCTGATGCGACTGTGTAGTATGTTAAGGCAAAGTTTGATGTGAATAGCACCGGACTGTTTTCGTCTGGTGTACCGAATACTTTGAGACCTGTTGCAACTGCGACTGGTTTGCGTGGGTCAGTGTAGATGTTTTGTCTTAGTACTGCTAGGGGTAGTAAGCTCCATCCGTCATTGCCGTGGAGGATGAGTGCGTCTGCATAGCGGACTGTTAGCATTGATGCCATATAGGATTCACGCCATTTTATTAGGTCGTCTGCGGTTTCACCTTTGTTCATCCAAGCAACCATTGGGATGCCGAGTAAGGGCAGACCTGCGAGTTCGTCACCGCCTTTTGTGGCTGCTCGTCGTAGCATTGTGAAGTTGTTGATTGTGTCTTGTAAGCCTCCGTTTGTAAATGTTCCCGGGTCAAGCACGATGTCTTTAACGCCGTAATTCTGCAGTGTCTTTGCTAGGGAAACTAGTGCGTTTAGGTCGTTTGGTGCTGACGCAACGAGCGGTGTATTATACATGATTGCGAGTTCTGCCATATCTTTCCAGTTAGTAGTTGTTGCCGCATAGAGTAATGGTCGTGATTTGGGTGAAGCCATTAAGCCTGCTTCCATGATTTGTGGATTCATGGTACATAGGATCAGCGGAAGTTTTGTGGTTTCAGCAACTTTTTTGACGCATGACTTGAATTTATCAGCATCATCAGAGGTGCAGCGGACTGCAACCATATCGAGTTGTAGAATATTGCCGATGTATTCGAAACTAAAGTTTTCAGTCTTCTGTACACGTCCAACCACTTCTTTCTCGGGCATCTCGTCAGTTACGTCAATAGCAATTGCTGTTGGATTTTTATATGTGAATTCATGGCGGTACATAACAAGTTTACCACCGATTTTTTTGGCTTTCTCGCCGACGCCAATGGTGACTTCCGCGACTGCAGGTTTTAGCATTTCTTTTAGTATGGAGTATGCTTTTGCATGCTCAGGTTTTAGTAGTGGTTTGCAGCTGTCCAATTCCATTTCGCGGTTAACGATTTTTGTGGCGAATGCCATACAGTTATCGACACCGCATTCTTTACAGTTTATTTTTGGTAAGTTCTTGTAAATGTTGATTGGGCTAAGTTCTTTTAATCCAGCTCTTTTCTTTTCTGCCATATCAGTCATGTCTCCCTAAGCCTTTATTTTGACCCATTCCAAGAATTTGGCTGGGTCTGCTTTCTTGTTTGCTGTTAAGTAGTTAGTGACATCTTTGAGTGTTTTAACTGCTGCGGGGTGCATCATCATGAATAAGTCGACACCTGCAGTAAGCAAGGTGAGGGCTGTGGTGACTTCCCATAGTGGACCTCTGAGTTCGCGTGGTTCCCATTCATCTGACATTTTAAGCCATGCTTCACGGGCTGCCCAAGCGTTGGTTGTACCAGAGCTCATCGGATGAGCTAATTCGAGGTCACCCATTAATCCGCCGATGCGTGCTCGTTCCATGTTGGTGAATGCGTAATCTAAGCCGTAACCTAAAGCTGCGGTTGTTAAGTCCATGACGATGTCTTCGCGTGAAAGGTTGTCGTAGAGGCGTCTGCTTAGTTCGCGTGCAAAATTTAGGTCCATTGGTGTGAAGGCAAGTACTGCGTTTCCTGATTTTTTGATGAATTTACCGCATTTATCGACATCCATGTCGAGTGTAACTGAGCTAATTAAGAAGCGCTCGCCTGGAAATTGTTCGCAGACTTCTTCGAATAGGGCTGTGTCTTTTACTGGATCACCGCATCCGCCGATCACAAGGGGTACATCAACTGCTTGCAATACTTTTTCGATGGTTTTGCATGCTTCTTTGGGTGATGCATCCTTTAGAAGGGGGTCGACACTGATGAGGTGCATTGTTACCATGTCTGCACCGAATTTTTCAACTGCTAGTTTTGCCCATGCTGCAGGGTCACCAACGACATCTTTTACATGCATCTTTACTGCTTTGCTTAAGGGGACTTCCATGTCGAAAACGTCTAAGGTGATTACTGGTTTGTGTGGTGTTTGGTTCTCAAAGGTGTAGAAAGCAGGTGATAGTTCTCCGCCGATGATAAGTGATTTTCCGCGTGTGCCACCTTCGCTTTTGGTTGCGCCTAATTTAACTGTTGAGATTTGATTGGGGTATTTCTCTATTGGTGGTGAAAAGGAAATTGGGAAGAGGCTTGTTGGTTTACCTCCGGGTATAGCACCTGCTGGAAGTTTGAGTTTTGGCAGTACATTTGCCGCCATACCAGGAGTAAAGAGTATTTCTAGCTCCTTAGCTTCAAGTTGGAAGTCTTCTAACTCGATTTGCTTAAATTTTGCTATCGCTGCTAGCAGGTCGTCGCTGAGTTGTAGTCCATCAGCATCTTTCTTTTTTTCATTATTATGGTGAGTCGTTTGATTTCACCACTATGCTTTCTTGTCGTCTTTGACTGTTTGGATGATAACTTTGTTGGCAAATATTTTGGCGTCTTTGAGGATGATTTTGAATCCGCCAGCCATGATTGGTATTGATCCTGCGGTTGCAACTGGCATCATCGTGCCTGCGGCTTCCTCATTGACAGTGATAGCTGCGGTTTCTTCTGCAGGGGGTTCTTCAGTTTCCCATTTTGCTACGACTGGGTGTTTCTTTTCTTGTAAGAATGCTTTTAGTTCATCGACGTTTTTTGCATCTTCTTCTGTTGCGATTTTGTCTATGATGTCTTTTGGAATGAAGTCTTTGACTTTTTCTTTTACGTCTTTAGGTATCCAAACAATACGGTTCCATCCACCATCTGCAGCGAAGAATTTTTCGCTTCGCATGTATTCAATGGAAATACCATGGAAGCCGTCGATTTGCCTGCCACCAGCTGCAGAATCTGCTATGGTACTGAAGGGTAAGCCGTTTACTGCTGCACCTTTAAAGTTTCGATCTACGATTGCTAAACCGTCGACTTCTGGGACGTAGAAAGCTACTGCTTCAAAACATCCGCATGAAGTGTGTGGGTGGTCAAAAGCTGTGTATAGCCATACTTTGGTGACTTCGCCCATGCTATGTTTCTTTGCTGCTTCATTGACGCCGCTGAATTCGCCTTTTTCTTCATTGAGCAGTTCGCCTCTGGAGATTGCGAAGATTGGACCTTTGGGATCGATACTTGCGGAGGCTTTTCCGTCAAACCAGCTGATTGCACCACAGTTGCTATATCTTTGCGGGGTAATGACACAGACGTGGCTTGGTGCGAATGATTGACAAAGTGCACAACCATAGAATTCGCTCACTTCAGAGTCTTTTAAGCCTCTGGCTTTTGCATCTCGTGCTTCATATGCTTGGATTGCTTCCGGCGTCATTTGTTCTAGTTTTGCTGGGTCTGTGATGAAAGTAACTTGTAGTTTCTCCACGATTGGCAGTTCGCTTTTGAAGAGTCTATAAACGACTTTGCCGATTGGCTCAAAACTGTTTAAGCCTTTGCCATATGCTTTTTTGCCGATGCGGATCCAGATGTCATAGCGTTGGTTTAGGTGCATGAATCCTTCAATGTAGTTTAGGTAGCCGTGAATGCGTCTTTCAAGAACACCTTCAAGGCCTGCATCGAGTTTTGCTCCTGCTGCTTCGACTAGTATGCCAAAGGGATATGCGCCGCCTTCTTTCATGTCTTTTAGATCGGGTCCGACAATTGTGATTTTTCCATCTTCGATTTCATTCAGGGGTTTTACTTTTGCCAGTTCAAACTTTTGTTTGACTGCTGGTCCGCCGAGTTCGACTTGCATGTCGTTTCTGCGGATACGTTCGCCTTCGTAGATTACGCCTACTTCTACAGGTATATCTTTAAACATAGACATTTTAGTTTCCTCCTTCACTAAATTTTGAAGTTATAACTTTTAGGTTTGAAGCCCACACATCAGAGCCTGCGTTAGGGAAAGACCAACTTGCGTGTGGATGATAGGTGTTGTCAAGAGTCATTGTTTTTAGGTCAGGTGCAAAATGTTTTAGACCGCTAAGTAGCAGTGATTCCATATAGTACGGTAAGCCAACAAACATGACAAGATCTGGGTGACCTTTGCCATCCAGCCCCATCCATGTTGGGTCCACTATGCGGTTACCAATGTCCATTGCAGTCATGAAACCTGCTGGTTGATAGCCTCGTTTAACGAATTCGCCAACTATGTGTGCCGTTGCTAAGACTTGAACTTTGGAAGCGTTTGCAAGGTCAATAATGAAGTCAATTACAGGTTTGCCTTCCAGTTGCCTTGTAATAACATTACTGCCCACAATAAGAAGGGGGCGAGAGGCTTTTTTGATCATAGCTACAACTATCTCGGGTTTTTGGATTGGATTAGCTTTTTTAGTCGCTGCAATTTCTGCACATTGCCATGGTTCACAGGACATAATTTTCTCCTCCATTTACTCCTTTGCTTTTCGGACCAGTCTAGGAATCATTGTTGGGTCCGGAATTATTGATTCTTTCCAATTGTGTTCTTTGAGAACTGCAGTGATTTCGTCTTTCATTGTAATGGGTATATCGGCTGGTGTTCGGACGAACTGGTGGATGTCTGGTGGCATTACGCCATAATGACGTTTGTGTAAGTCGATGTAGTGAGTTAATTTACCCATGCGGCCTTTCCAAGTATCGTTTGGTCTTAGACAGAGCTTTGCGATTTGGACCATTGCTTCTTGTGGAGTCTCAACGCTTTGGAAGAGGTGTTCTGGTGCTGGACCAACATTTACTGTTTCGCCAGTGCGTGCATCGAGAACTTCCCAGTTTTCTGGTTTATCTGACCTGCCTAAGAGCATGCGACGGTATTTAGTACCATGTGGACCAACGAGGACTGGAACACCAAGACTCCAGAATCCCGCTGCGATTGAAGCGGCTTTCTGTGAGTATGCGCCCCAAGCTAAGCCGACTGCACCGACACGGTTGTGTATATAATCAGCGATTTCCTCATAGTTTCCTCTGAGGTTGCGTTTGGCAAAGATGCTCGCAACTTTGATTGCTGCACCAGCTATATGGGGGTTTGAGACACATGACCCAACGTTCAGTACGCCTCCAGCTTCAAATCCACCGGGGAATTCTTCATAGAGTGTTTTGCCATCTTCGTTTTTGTAGGAACCAGCCGACATTGCTGAGCAACCAGAAGTTACTACGATGTATCTGCGTAAGGCAAATTCACGAGCTATATCATACACGTCTTTACCGCCGTTAGGATAGTTTGCACAACCAACTAGCGCCACGATTCCTGGAATTTCGCCGAGTACGAGTGGACCACCGACACTTCGGATTTCTGTATCTTGAACAGCGCCTCTGCCTGAGCGACAGAAGTTCTTTTCCTCAAGCATCTTTTTCTCGCCGACTTTTAGTATGAAGCTGTGAATTTCTAGTTTAACTGGGCAAGCTTCCTCGCATCTTCCGCATCCAATGCATGCTTCGTATAGATCTGCTAGCTTGGAGTAATCTCCTTCGGCTGCTGCTCTGACTGCTGGTTCAATCGATAGGTCTTGTGGGCAGCTTCTCTGGCATAAGTTGCAGTGGCGGCATTTCTTTGCGAGTTCTTTGATCTGGTCTAGTTCTGGAAGTGAACTCATCTTCTTGCGAACTGGTGCTACTCTTTGAGCCACTCTTACAGCTACTTCACCAACTTTTTCAGGGTCAAGAATTAGGACACCGGGTACTTTGTAGGTGGCTAAATCTTCGACGATTTGATCTACTGGATCATTTGTACGGTCCTTGTAACCGAGGCAGTTCTTCTCTGAAGCTGCAATAACTGGTGATTTAACACGTTCAGCTTCTATGTTACAGTCAGTTCGGACACATTGCTCATCTAAAACAGTAACGTCTGCAAATCCACCACGTATAAATCTAAGTTCCCAAGAGATTGGACCAACGATTTTTGCGCGCTCATAGTATCTTGTGTTGTCGATTGCAGTACAACATAAACCGACTACTTCCATCTTATCGTCAAGTTTATGTTCTTTCATGTAATCAATAATCCCGACAGAGGGTACAACGTTGTGGCCGATGCACATAATTACTGGCTTCTTTGTGTCAACTGTACCAATGCCCATTTGAATCAAGGGTGCTTCGGGGTCTGCTTTCGGGAAGCCTAAGGTTGAAATCTGACAAAGGTCTGCTATCTCCATGCCTATTTGATCCATTCTGCCTGCATGGAATGCTTTGGATTCAAAATCCAAATTATTAGCTTCTTGACCTGTGTGTGCAGCAGAAAGACAGTGGGTAAGTTGTGATTCGGTATAACTTAAAATATCGTCCAAGTCACCAAGGGTATCAGGTTTGACTCCAGTTATAAGTCTGGTAACGGGAGCTTCAACCTTAACATTTAGTCCACCTACGTTAAGCGGAAACTTTCTGCCGTAAACTTCAATTAGGTGGTCGACAACATGGCGAGCGTGAGCGTTGTGGGTTGTAGCGCCAATGCAACAAGCAATAAGCACAATACGTGAGGACTGGTCTGCTATGTTAAGTCCACATGCACCACGTTTTCCTGCTGTTAAGTCACATTTACCATAAGTGCAAAGACAGCAAAGATCGCAGTCGGGCATATAAAAGGGCTTGTATTTGTTTAAAAGTCTAAAATCCCAGTCACGAAGCGTACTGATGTGTGGCATTGGGGTTGGACCCATTGGTTCATCCCAATTATCTGTGATGACCTTACCAACGGACAACTCGAGGTTTTTGATAAGACCGGCGTTGGTCTTCATTTCGCCTATTTTTACACGGACGTTTTTACTAGTCAAATCTGATAACCTCTGTAAAGGTTTACTTGTTAACGGCATTACAATCTTTTTAAACCTTTCCAGAATCTTTATTCAAAAATCAGGTTGCTAAATACAAAAATCGTTAAAATTAAAAAAAGTTTTAAAAAATTAGCGCTTATAAGTAGCCCAAATTTTTTAAGATGTTTTGCACTGAAATGTATGCTTTATTGGTGTTTGGCAGCTCTAGAAGTGATTCGCCATCGAGGACATACTGGTCTAATTGCTCGTCAGCTTCGATTTTGCCTAAATATTTAAAGTTTAATTCTTCTTCTGCTTTCTTCCCTAATTCTGAAGGAAAACGATAACCGCCAACTAGGTAAAAGTTTTCGAATTGCATATCAACTTCTTTTGCGATTTTATGAGCACGCCTGACATGATCTTGGGATTTCTTTGAATGATCTAGGATATCAAAGATGTCGTTTACATTGGAGGTTATTCTTCTATTGAGGTTCTCTAGACCGGCGGGTGAATCTACGATTACATATTTGTATGTTTTAGTGAGTGATTCCAACGCTCCTTTCAGTGCAGTATTGGGCATACAGTAACAGCCCTCAACCCATTTGGTACCTACAGCTATAAAATCAAAATTGGGGCTTTCATATAGACCTTTTTCCCAGATGCGAGCTTCTATACGTTGAGATGGTGGTATACCGACAGTAGTTCCGCCGCTTTCAATAAAAGTGCTAACGATTAGATCAGCAATGGTTGATTTGCCTGCTTCTTTTAGGTCAATACCAAGCATCTCACCTAAATTCTGGTCTG
>Ga0172382_10005149_pt1 | contig 19655 bp, 15 predicted proteins | sample Leawel138RmetaG_FD_122245 | JGI IMG/M metagenome (GOLD analysis project Ga0172382, IMG submission 122245) | Leachate microbial communities from a municipal landfill in Southern Ontario, Canada - Leachate well 138R metaG | ecosystem: Engineered > Solid waste > Landfill > Unclassified | place... | reverse complement strand
GGAAGGATGGCTCGGATATCGACGGCCATGGGGCTAAGTGTAACGCAAGGCGTGCGCCCCGCTCAGCGTCGGTGACGTCACAGCGCCACCGCTGGGGCGCTGGCGTGGATCTTGTTGAGGAGCGTGGTGGCCAGCGCCAGCGAGCGCACGTCGTCGTCGAGGGTGCCGATGGGCGCAGCGTCGCGCCGGATGCGCGCCACGAAGTGCTCCAGCTCGCGGCGTAGCGGGTTCTCCTCATGCACCACGTGGCGGTCGAGCTTCACGTGGCCTATGTTGGCGCCCGCCTTAGGCGCGCGGTAGATGAACACTTCCGTGTACGGCTCCTTGGCGAAGTCCACGCGGATGGTCTGGTTCTTCTCCGCCACCAGCAAGCTGCGCTCGGAATCTGGCGACACGCGGCTAGCCAGGAAGCGCGCTATGCAGCCGTTATCGAACAGGATCTGCGCGGCGGCTACGTCCTCGTGCGGGCTGCCGTTCAGCGTGTGCCCGGCGGCGGTCACGTCCACGGGCCGGCCGCCCACCAGGCCCAGCACGATGTCTATGTCGTGGATCATGAGGTCCAGCACCACGCCCACGTCGCGCACCCGCTCGGATGGCACCAGGCGGCGCGCCTCGATGAGGTACGGCTCGTCGACGTGGCGGGAGAGCATCTGCACGGCCTCGTAGAAGCGCGTGATGTGCCCTACTTGCAGGACGCGGTCGCGCTGCCGGGAGAGGTCGGTTAGCGCCCGCGCCTGGCTCATGTCGGTGGCCACGGGCTTCTCCACCAGCACGTGCACGTCGGCCTCTAGCAGTGTGAGAGCCACGGAGTAGTGCAGGTAGGTGGGCACGGCCACACTGGCCGCGTCGATCTGCTCGTTCGCCAGCAGCTCCTCCACCGTTTCGTAGGTGTGACAGCCGTAGGTGGAGCGCATCTCCTCGCGCCTTATCGGGTCGGTGTCTACCACCGCCACCAGGTCCACGCGCGGCATGGTGGCGTAGTTCATGGCGTGGTAGCGGCCCATAACGCCAGCGCCGACCACTGCAACGCGTAAGGGCGCGAGCATCATGCCGGGTCGACCTCGGGTGCCAGGCGGCGCATCAGTTGCCGAACCGCTTCGTGATGGAGAGCGTGGGAGCCGCGCGAGACGATGATGTGCGCGGCGAGGGGCCGGCCGAGTAGAGCCAGGTCGCCGATAGCGTCCAGCGCCTTATGGCGCACGGGCTCATCAACATGACGCAAGGGACGCACCGGCCCAACATCATCGAAAACGATAGCATGCTCGAACCCCGCTCCCAGCGCCAATCCGCGACTCTTGAGAGCCTCCCATTCGGCCAGCATGCCGAACGTGCGGGCGTGGAGCAGTTCGTGCCAGCGTTCTTCGGGCAGCACCACCCGCTGCTTGCCGATGGCGCGGTGGGTGAAGTCGATGCTGCAGTCGAGCGTGGCAGGCCCGGGTTCGAAACGCACCGTGCCGCCGTTGTGGCTGACCTGTACAGGCTCCGTCACCGTGACGGGGGTTGGCGCCTGCGGTGGGGGCCCGAGCTCGTCTATGGCCGGCAGCCACGGTGCGGCCGAGCCGTCCAGGATGGGGAGCTCGTCGCAACTGACCTCCGCCACCACACCGCTGTAGAAGCCTCTGATGGCTAGCGCCGCCAGCAGGTGCTCAACCAAGTGCACCTGGGCCCCGCGCGAGGTGAGACTGGTGGCCCGAGCGGCGCCCATGACGTTGTCGATGTGAGCCACCACGTCCGTGCCGGCGCGGCGGAAGCGTATGGGGCCGTCCGCCCGGTGCAGCGTCACCGTGCTGGTGAGCCCCGAGTGGATGGCGGTGCCCGTTACCTTCACTCGCTGCCCTCGCCGCCCCGCTGCGGTTTGACCGCCTGCCAGATCTGCTCCAACTTGCCGAGCAGGTAGAGCTCGCGCACGAAGGCGCGGTGCGGGCGGGCGGGGAAGCCGGCCCAGGTAGCGCCGGCCGGTACGTCCTTGGTGATGCCGGCGCGGCCCGCGATGCGGGCGCCGTCGCCCACGCTCACGTGGTCGCTCACGGCCACGTTGCCGCCCATGATGACGCCGCTGCCGATGACAGCGCTGCCCGCCACGGCGGTCATGCCCGCCAGCAGCGAGTCGGAGCCGATGGTCACGTTATGCCCGATCTGGCAATGGTTGTCGATCTTGGTGCGGGCGCCCACCCGGGTGGGGAGCAGGGTGCCGCGGTCGATGGCCGTGTTGGCGCCCACCTCCACGTCGTCGCCCAACACCACGCCGCCCGAGTGGTAGATCTTCTCGGCACCGCGCGGTCCCGACGCGTAACCGAAGCCGTCGGCACCAATGACGGCGCCGGCGTGGATGATCACCCGGTCGCCCAGCACGGTGGCGGGGTAGAGGGTCACGTTCGGGTGCAGCACGCACTCTGCGCCCAGGCGCACGCCGGCGCCCACCACGCTGTTCGCGCCCACCACCGAGTTGCGGCCCACATGCGCGCCGGCGTCTACCACGGCGCCGGGCGCCAGCACCACGCCCTCCTCCAGCGTGGCCGTGGGGTGCACAGCCACCGCGGCGCCCTGGTGCTCTCGCGGTAGTGGTTGCGCGTCGTAGAGCTTGGAGAGGCGCGCCAGCGCTAGGCGCGGGTCCGCTACGCGCAGGTGAGCCCCGCCGTAGTCGGCTGCAAGCTCGTGTTTCTCGGCCACCACCAGCAGCGCCGGGGCAGGTTCGGGAGGTTCGGCGCCTGGCGCCAGCACCACCACGGCCTGGGCGGCGGCCTGCCGGTAGGCGGGGTGGGCGGGGTCCAGCAGACGCGTGGGCGCCACGTTGGGGGTACCAGTTAGCACGCCGCCGGTCACCGCCTGTATCTGCTCTAAGGTCACGTGACTCTCGTGGTTAGCGTCGGTTGCGTCGGTCATTCTGCCACCTGCCCGTCGGCGGGTTCCTGCTCAGCGCTGAGCACCTCTACCGTCACGCTCTCGTGACCCAGCACCACGAACGGGAACGGTTCCCGCAGGAGGAGCAGTAGGTCGCCGTCATCGGTTATGGCCTCCACCACTAGTTCGCTCGACTGCACCCGTTCACGCAGGGCGCTTAGCAGCTCGCCGAACGTGCGGGGCGGGTCTATGACTTCGTCGTCGAGCTGCGTGTCGCCGGTGTCGCGCGGCACGCTGCCGCCCCGTATGAGCAGGGTCAACGGGCCCGCCACGTCGTCTGGCAGCGGCACCGTTACGGTGCGCACCTGCGCCTGCTCCCGGAACGGTTGCAGCCGCAGGTGTACGTGAGCGGCGTCGCCCGCCGCCACTTGCTCGGCCTCAAGGATGGCTTCGGCCAAGGTGGCCACCTGCTGGTTGGCTTTCAGGTTCACGCTGATGCTCACGCCGCTCACGTCGGCGGCGCGGAACTCGTTGGTGGCTAGCAGCGCCAGAGGACCGCCGACCATGAGGGCCGCGCCGTAGGCTATGTCGCCAGCGTGGTTCACCTGTTCGATCACGTTCACGCGCTCGCCGCTGTTGAGGGTGACCTCCCAGGCTAGGTCCGCGAAGCCCGGCGTGGTGGCGCCCAGCGCACGGTCGAGCAGCTGCAGCGTGGCGGTGGCTATCAGCACGGGGTAGAGGCGCTCTTCGGCTGCCACCTTGAAGTTGTGTACTGGGTCGCCGGGCACGCCGCGCAGGCTGAGCGATACGGGGATCATGTGGGGCGCCTGGTCCACGCCGCCGCTGATGGCGGCGGGCCTGTCCTGGTCTATGGCGCCCAGCACGCGGGTGCCCACGTTGGCGAGCTTGAACGGCACCTGGCGACTGGCGACGATGGAGGTGACGTAGGCGGGCACGAACGGCAGAGCCGCCTCGCCTAGGCCCAGGAGCGGGTGTCCGAAGGCCAGGATGCGGCCGTTCTCTAGCGTGGTAATCGTGCCCACCGCCGACATCTGCACGTCGCCGGTGATGAGGGCCACGGCTATAGCGCCGCCTGGTGTCAGTTCGTAAGAGTCGTCGGGGCTGGCGGTCGCGCCGCCACCGCCCTGCATGGGGAAGAGGTTCACGCCGCGCCCCTGGAAGAGGGGCTCCAGCAGCTGCGCGGTGCGGGTGGTGGCACCCGCCATGAGGAGCGGCGTGGCCACCGGCACCGCCGCCCCATAGCCGGGCAGGTTCAGGGCGAAGGTGGCGGCGCCGTCGGCGCTGCGCATGGCGTTTATGGGGGTCACGAGCGCCACGGTGTGATCCGAGTCGGGGAAGACGTAGCCGATGGCGCCCAGGAGCGCTTCGCCGCTTTCGGTGCGTATGTAGACGGGGCTGCCGCTCATGCCGGCGGCCACGCCACCGGTGGCCTCGATGAGCGGGCCGCTGGTGCGTACCAGCACGAGCGGGAAGCCGTTACCAGCGCCGTGCTGCACGCCGAGCACTTCGACGTCGAAACGCTGCAGCACGTTGCCCGCCGTCGCGGTGACGCCGTACCCGCGGTCGCCCACCACCAGGTCTTCCACGGGGAGTTCGAGGACGCCCGCGGGCGCGCGGCCGGGGGCGGCGGGCGCGGTTTGTGCGAAAGCCGCCTGCGCGCTCAGCAGCGCCACGAGGGCGATGAGGACGATGCGCAGGAGCAGGCGGTGGGCGCCCCCTGGTGCGGTATGGGGGACGCCCCTTGATGCGGTGAGGTTGCCACCACCTGAAGCGTTGAGGTTGACGACCCCTGAAGTGTTGAGGTTGACGACCCCTGAAGCGTTGAGGTTGACGACCCCTGAAGTGTTGAGGTTGACGACCCCAAAGGTCGTCATGCTCAGCGCCTCAGGAAGTTGTCGGATATCAGGGCGTCTTGCAGTACGTGGATCATGTCCAGCGCCTGGCCTGTACCCAGCGCCACGGCTTCGGTGGCGGATTCGGCCACCATGACGGGGATGCCGGTGGTTTGCCTGAGCAGCTCGTCGAAGTTGCGGAGCAGGGAACCGGAGCCGGTCATGATGATGCCGCGGTCGATGACGTCGGATACGAGCTCGGGGGGCGCTTGCTCCAGCACGCGCCGCACGCCGTCAGCGATCTTCTGGATGGGCTCCTTGAGGGCGTCCACCACGTCTTGTGTGGTGACGGTGATGGTCTTGGGTAGGCCGTTGATGAGGTCGCGGCCGCGGACTTCCATGGTGAGGTTGTCTTCGGGGCCGCGCAGCATGGCGGCGCCAACTTTGACCTTGATGTCTTCCGCGGTGCGGTCGCCGATGAGGAGGTTCTCCTTGTGGCGGATGTGGCGGATGATGGATTCGTCGAACTCGTTGCCGGCTATGCGCATGCTTTCGGAAACGACGATGCCGCCGAGCGAGATGATGGCCACGTCGGTTGTGCCCCCGCCCACGTCCACGATCATGGAGCCGGTGGGTTCCGCGATGTTGACGCCGGAGCCGATGGCGGCCGCCAGGGGTTCCTCGATGAGGAACGCTTTGCGGGCACCCACTTCGCGGGTGGCTTGCAGCACGGCGCGGCGCTCGACTTCGGTTACGCCGGAGGGCACGCACACCATGATCTGCGGTTTGAAGAGGCGTGAGGGGCCCGTGAGCACTTTCTTCACGAACGCCTGCAGCATCTTTTCGGTCAGGTCGTAGTCGGCTATGACGCCGTCGCGCATGGGCCTTACGGCCACGATGTTGCCGGGCGTGCGGCCGAGCATGCGGTACGCTTCCTCGCCCACCGCCTTGACCTCGCCGGTGTCGCGCACCATGGCGATCACCGAGGGTTCTCTTAGCAGTATGCCTTTGCCTTTAACGTAGATGAGGACCGTGGCCGTGCCAAGGTCGACCCCCATCTCTTGTCCTAGTCTGAAGAACATGCTCAACTCCCGCCCGTTGGGGCTCAACGCTCCCTGAGCGTCCGTCTAGCCGCGCCGCCGCCTCTGTGGTTCCGGGGCGGACGGGGAAGCCGGGCCGGTAATACCGACCTTGTGGCGACCCTGGCGGACCGCGAGGACGCCTCCATGGAACTCTCGCGGTGAGGCAGTATAACCGGACGCCGCGCCGGCTAACTGAGAGGCGGAGCCCAGTTGGGACGGCGCCAGTAACGCCCGCTTATGGTTGGCGTGGTCAGAGGTACCAGGGCTCTAATGAACCCGTGAGGAGCGCGCGTCTGGCTAAGACAGCCGCCTCGGGCGGACCTTCGTAGCGGGGCAGGCCGGGGAAGCGCGCTGCGACCTCGGTCAGCGGTACTTTCACGGGCTCACCGATGGCCTCGAAACTGGCGTGAGCGCCCGCCAGGCGCCGGCCGGCTAGGGCGTACACGTTGCCCTTACGCGCGTCGAGGAGGGCAACGCCTGCGGCTCCTGGCGCCAGGTCGGCGCCTAGCAGCGCCAGCAGGCTGCTGCTGCCGCCCACCGGCACGCCCCAGGCGCGGCCCAGCGCTACCGCGGTGGCTACCCCTATGCGCACGCCCGTGTAGGAGCCGGGGCCCACGCCTACGCCCACCCCAACTACGTCGCTGCGCTTAGCGCCAGCGTCACTGAACAGCGCCTCTAGCTCGCCCATTATTCGCGCGGCGTGCTCGCGGCCCAGTTGGGTAACGCGGCGCGCGATCTCGGCGCCGCCCAGGAGGGCGGTGGCGCCGGCCGAGGTAGGAGAATCCGCGGCCGTCTCACCTGCGGCGGGTCCCCCGTGCGCCTCCACTAGCGACAGCGCCAGGTACTCCGTGGCACTGTCGATGCCGAGCAGTAACCGGCGCGGGGTGGGCCCGCTAGCGGGAGCGGTCACGCGGCGCCTCCGTCTTCCCAGCGGGCGCTGCGCACGACCTCGTTCTCGCCTACGGCCTCGAGGTCGAAGCGCAGCACCAGCGCGTCGGGGTAGAGCTCTTTGAGGGGCAGGCCCCACTCCACCACGACCAGGCGGGCGCGCTCCAGGTAGTCGTCTAGTCCGAGCCCCGTTAGCGCCTTGGCGTCAGGCAACCGGTAGGCGTCCACATGGATGAGGGGCCCTTCGGGCGTGGGGTACTCGTGAACCAGCGTGTAGGTGGGGCTGGTCACGGCGGCGCTGCTGCCCAACTCGCGCCCTAGCAGCGCGGTGAAGGTCGTCTTGCCGGCGCCTAGGGGCCCCACCAGCAGCAGCAACGACCCGGCGGGAGCGCGGCGCAGCGCGTCACGCGCCAGCGCCGCGCTCTCCTCCATGGTGGAGAGGCGCACGGGAGCCGCCTGGCTCATGTCTCGTTGTCTAGGTCGTGCAGCCGGCGCCTGAGCCTGTTGGTGAGGATGGAGAGCTCGGAGGTGTCGGCTATCTCCAGCACTATGCAGTCGCCGCTCTTCAGCCAACCGATCATGACCACACCGTACTTGAGTTCCACGGTCACCAGCCTGGCGGAGTCGAACGAGGCGCTGACCAGCGCGGCCGCAGCGGCGCGCAGAGCGGGTACGCCGTCCTGCACGTTCGCTAACCGGCCCGCTACCAGTTCACCGCCGGCGTCGAGCAGGGCGGCGGCCGTAACGCCGGGCTCCTGTAGGAACGCGTCGAGGTGCGCCTGCGGGGAGCTGGTGAAGCCGCCCTGCGGGTCGGCTAGCCCCTGAGCGCCCGGCCCGTCAACGTCGCCGGTGCGGAAGAGGCCCAGTACGCCGTCGAGCAAGCCGCCGCTCACCAGTTCGTCGGCTACCAGCCGGGTGGCTTCGAACTCGCCCTGCAGCTTCTCGAGCAGGCGCTCGGCGCTGGTGAGCGAGGCCTCGAGCTGCAGTTGCAGGCCGGGGGAGAGGCGCGGCAGCGCGTCGCGCTGCGAGTCCAGGTGCGAGAGGATGCGGCGGGCGGTGCCCACGTCGTCGCTGTTGAGCGCCGCCACCTTGTCGAGCGCCACGAGCGCGGCGTCGAGGCGTCTGGGCACGCTCTGCAGGCGCTCGTCGGCTTCAGCTTTCAGCGCGTCCAGCAGTTCCGAGGCGCGCGCCAGTTGCGACGCCAGGGCGCCACGCTCGAGCTGCTCGTGAGCTTCCACCAGCAGCTGCCTGATCTGCACAGCGCGGGGCGACTCTTCGCCGGAGAACTGGCCCGCTGCCAGCGACAGGCGGTGCAACTCGTCGACCTGCTCCAGGCGCTGCGCTTCGTGCTCCTGCTTGATGGAGGCCTGCAGGTGCTTCACGTCGGGGTACTCGTCGCGCTCCAGGCCCAGCACGGCGCGCTGGAGGCGCTCGATCAGTTGGCCGTTGCCGAGCTCGGCGGCGCGTTCAGCCATGTTCATGAGCCGGTTCCGCAGGCTGTCGGTCAGTTGCGAGCGGATACCGTCGACCACGTCGGCCAGGGCGTCTATGTCGCTGTCGTCGCCGTCGGTCGGCATGACGGGGCCTTCGTCTATCAGGAGGGCCGCCACGGCGTCGGTGTTCTCTTGAGCCTGCAGGAGCCGCTCCAGTTCGAGGCGCACGGCTTCCGTACGGTCGTGCAGCGTCTGCGTTACGGGCAGGCCCTCGAGCCTGGCGCGCAGCGCGCTGAGGCGGGCGCGGCGCCGGTCGGAGCGTTCCGTGGCGCGGTCAGCCAGGCTGCGGGCCAGTTGCTCCTCGGCCTGCCTTACGGCGGCGACCACGTCGGGCACCACCGTCTGCTGCTCCTGCGCCAGGCGCAGCTGGTCGAAGCCGGCGCGCAGGCGCTCGACCTCGCTGCGGATGTTCTCGTCGTCCGTGCCGTTCTGGAGGAGGGTGCTCTCCAGGCGGTGGATGAGCTGGTCCTGTTCCGCCAGCTGCTGCGCGTCGGCTATCTCGCCCTGGCGGATCTCCTCGTCCTGCTCGCGCGCCACCTGCACGAGGCGGCGGCCGTGCTCTACGTCGGCCAGGCTCGGCAGGGCGGTGGAGAGTATGCCGAGCGTCACGCGCACGGCCTGCTCCAGTTCGGTGGTGTCGACCTCCGGTTTCAGGTCCTTGAGCGACCCCAGAACCTCTTCCAGCTCGTCCTTCAGGTCCTCGCGGAGAGCGAGCTTGGTGGCCTCCATGTCGGCACCGAGCGTGGCCAGCACGGTCGCCACGGAGCGGCCCTCGTCGAGCTCGAAGCGCAGCTCAGCGAAGCGCTGCGCCAGCGCGGGCATGTACGCCAGCACCTCGGAGAAGTCGGTCTCGAGCAGCCTAAGCTCGCGCTGCTCTGCGTTCAGGTCGATCTTGCGGATGCGCTCGGTGGTGGCTTCGTCCAGGGGCGGCGGCTCCGCGGCCAGCAGGTCGGCTTCCTCGGAGTCCACGTCGAGGGGCTCGGTTAGCGGTACCTTGCTCGGGGCCTCCGCGGCAGGTTCCGGTTCGAGCGTTACGGTGGCGTCCGCGCTGGCAGTCTGAGCGTCTAAGTCGGGCGCGGGCTTGGTGCCGGGGTCCGTGTCGGCGTTCTCGGCCTCCAGCGCGACCCGCAGGTCACGCGCCAGGCGCTGCGCCCGGTCGCTCTCGGCCGCCGCCAGCTGACGGTTCTCCTGGGCAGCCTTGACCTGGTTCACCAGCGTCTCCAGACGGCGCACCTTCGGGCCGCCCACGCTGCGAACCTCGTCCAGCGCCTCCTGCAGCTCGCCCAAGTCGCGCGCTTGCAGCACGAGCTGGTCCTCGCGCTTCTGTATGACGATCTGCAGCTGCTCGGTGGCGCCCTTCAGCAGCGCTGGCGATTGCCGGTTGGCGCTGTGATCGCCTTCCAGGAGCTGAATCTGCGCACGCAGCTTCTGTACCTCGGGCCACTCGAAGTAGAGGTTGAACGGTTTGAGGGCCTCCTGCAGGCGCGCCAGCTCGCGGCCTTGCTGCCCCAGGCCCCCCTCGGCGCTGGTGCCAACCGTGCCCTCGCCGGCCGCCACCTGGCGGAGCCGCTCGAGCATCTCGGCTACCTGCTCCTTGGCTTTGGTCACGGGCATGGTCAGCTGCAGCTGGCGGTAGACCTGCGACTTGAGGATCTTCTCGATGTCGTCTATGTCAGCCGTGTCGGGCGTGCGGCCGACCTGGTTGAGGCCCTCCTTAACGGAGCGCGACACGACCCGCGGCGAGAGCACCGCCTCCAGCTCTTCGATGGTGGCTTGGTAGACGGGGTTGGTCATCACCGCCATGGCTTCAGTCCGCGCCCGTTCCGGCGCAACGTGTCGGGCGCGGGCTCACTGCTAGAACTCCTCGTCCCAGTCGATGGTGGTGTTGCCGGTGGGGCGGCGTTCCGGCGCGGGCGCCGTGGCGGCGGCAGCGCGCTGCTTGCGGGAGCCCAGGAGACCGAACTGCACGCAGATACCGTACAGGCCGATGATGGCGAGGAGCAGTGCCAGGAACACCAGCGCTGCCCACACGACCTGACCGACCGTGCTGGAGAACGTGGAGTAACTGGCGAGCGAGGCGAGCCACGGCATGTCTACGAAGCGCCCCACGATGCCCGCCAGGGCGGCGAGGCCCTCGTAGAACACGGGTACGAGCAGGAGGAAGAGCGACCACCCCACCAGGCGCCAGTTGCGGTTGCTGCCGCCGAACGCCAGGTTGAGGAGCACGAGCGGCACGATGGCCAGTAGCGCCAGGATGATGAGGACCACGGGGCGGGTGAGGGTGGACCAGTACGAGTCCACGGCGAGTTCCAGCTCTTGCCCGGCGGGCGCGGGCCCGCCGAGGAGCGCGCTGCGCACGGCGCCGGTCTGGGCGGCCAGCAGCGACACGTCGTGGCTGGTCAGGCTGCTGCGCTCGGTGAGGGAGGCAAGCAGCTCCTCGGTGGCGGTGCCCACCTCCGGGTTGGCGGTGCGCATGAGCGGCGCCAGGGCGGCGTCGTAGGTGGTGCTTATCTCGGCTATCTCGGCGCGGGCGCCGGCCACGTCGCCGCTACGCTGCGCTGCCACCACGCGGGTGGCGGCGGCCTCGATCTGCGCCACTGGTCCCTCCAGCGAGTCGAAGCCTGCGGCTAGCAGTTGCTCGGCCTGCGTCTGCGCCAGGGCAGCTGGCACGCCGGCCACGGTCAGGTCGCGGCTGAGGACGGCCAGCGTGGCCGCTTCGCGTTCGGCTGCCAGTTCGTCTACGCGCTGCTGCACGGCGGTCTCGAAGTCCGGGCCGGCCAGGAGTGGCAGCAGCCCGGTCTCGGACGGTTCTGTGCTCTCGGCGGGGGCGGCCGGGGTGGCCGCGGGAGCGCCTTCCTCCGCCTGGCCCTCAGGGCTGGCGGGCGCGGTTTGCTCGGTCGGCTGCGTGGCGGCCGGTGTCGTTGTCGGCTGATCCTCCGGGGTGGCTACCTGTGGCAGCTCCGCCGGTGCGGCTGGGGTGGCGGGAGCGGAGGGGGTGGCGGCGGGGGCCTGCGCCCGCGCGGCGGCGGCCAGGTTCACGAGCTGGGTGCCTGTGCTCTGCAGCGCTTCGGTGGCCGCGGCGCTGTCGCCGCTCACGAGGGCGTTGGCGGCGGTCACTAGTCCGCGGTTCAGCTCCGGGCCCACCCGGGGGGAGTCCTGTACGAGGAGCGATTCGCCGTAAGCGGCGGCCAGCAGCTCGTAGGCGGTGGCTTGGTCCGTGCCCACCAGGGACTCGGCGGTGCTCACTTTCACGGCTATGCCGTCGGCGGCGCCCGCCTCGAAAGCGAAGCGCATGGCGGCGGCGTCCCCGGCTTCCTGCAGCGCCTGGCGCGACTCCTCATCGAACGCGAGGCTGTCGGCCAGGTGCAGGAGCCGCGCGCGTGCCAGCTCGAGGTCGCCGTTAGCTGCGGCGGTGAAAGCGGAGTCCATGATCAGGCGCCCGAAGCCGCCGGCCAGCACAGAGGTCTGCACCGCCATGTCGGTCTGGCTCTGGTTCTCGATCGCGACGCGCGTGCGGTCGAAGGTGCGCTCCATGGCCTGCACTAGGGTGGGGCTGGTGGCGTTGGTGGAGAGGGTGAGTAGCGCGTTGAGCGCCCGTTCCAGCTCATCGCGAGCCTGGACTCCGTCGTTGGGAACGCTGGCGACCGCGATCTCGAGGTTCTCGATCGCGAGGTCGTAGCGCTGAAGGAGGTTGTCCTCTTGCGCTGCGGCGCTCCCGAGGATCAGGGTGGCCAGGGTGGTGGCGATGATGAGTAGACGCCGGTTCATGCTGCCTCCTCCAGTGCGGCGCGCGCCGACAGGACGGCACCGATGTTCACGTTCGGTTTGGTGAGGACGACGACCGCGCCGTCGCCCACAGGGAAGACGAAGAGCATGCCCTCCGCGCGTTCGAGCGCGTAGAGCTTGAGCCTGCCGGCCCGGGCCAGCAGGTGCTGGGTGGATCTGACGAGGTTCGGCAGGCGCTGGGTGGCCGCGCCGGCGCCGCGTTCCAGCAGCACCTCGCTGCCGCGCACGACGACGACTTGCTCCACTGGTTCCAACTCTCCGAACAACCGTAGGGCGGTCATCATAACCGTCTCGGTGAGCGCCAGCGGGGCGTCCAGATCGGCGGGAGCGGAGGTGGGTGCCACCTTAGTGGCGGCGGCGGGCACGAAGCCTGACTGGTTGGTTATCGGTAGCGGTTTGGGCCTGGGGGCGCCGGGGCCGGCCACGGAGGTACCGCCCTGCTGGCGGGTGGAGCCGGCGCGACCTTCGCGCTGGGGGGCTGCGGCGGCCGCAAGGGCCACCAAGCGCTCGGTCTCGGCCTGCTCCTCCGGCGGGATCATCTCTACCCTGGTGGTGTGACTGGGTTGAAGCCTGTACAGGTCGTCGGCTATCTGCTTGAGGCTGCGCGTTAGACCTGAGCTCGGCAGGGAGCCGCTCAGTTCGCGGCGTATGCGGCCAGCCAGCAGCCTGCGCATGGCGCGCACCGTGACCGTGTCGGCGTCGGTGCCGCCCGTGTGGAGCGCTACGTCTAGTACGCGCGTCGCAGCCCGCTGAGACACGAGGGCTGAGAGCGCCGTGTGCGTCATCTCGTAAACCTCGTTGGGCATCGCCTTCCTTCCCCCGGAACGCCCGCTCTTTGGGCTGACAGCCGGGCGGACGACAAGCGTAGGTCTCCCGGGGTCGCCGGCAGCGCGGGACCGCCGTGGGATCTGCCTGCTTCGTCCCGGTCTGGAGCATAAGTTCCGCAGGGGCCCGGATGTTGTGAGATATTCCGTTGGGCAGCAGCCCGGCAGCGTTGCGGTGAACGTCAGGTGGGGCCGGTGTTCAGGTGGCGCTGTGGTCCTGATGGGGCCGCGCGAGAGCGCTGCGGAACTCGTGAGCGATGGTGAGCGCCACGGGGTAGCGCATGCGCGCCGGGCCCACGAGCGTGAAGCTGCCGAGCGAGCCGCCGTACGGGAAGGCGGTGACCACCCTGGCCATGGCGTCGTCCAGGTCGAGGAGCAGGCCGGATTCGGGCAGGTGCGTGACGTCCACGGTCACCGGCACGGTGGCGCTGCCCTCCACTTGCGAGACCACCAGACGCACGAAGTTCGGGTCGGAGCCTTCGGGTTCGGCTAGGAGCCGCGCGAGGCCGTCGCTGTAAGTGCGGGGCGGCTGTAAGGAGTTCCAGGCCGCCGCCAGCGCCGCCAGGGTGCGCGCCAACTCCTCGTCGGCGCGGGCCGCTATGGCCGCCAGGGCGCGGGGCACCTCGCCCACGGGCAGGGTCAGTTGCCGCAGGTTGCGCTCCGCGTCGTCTATGACCTCGTCGTCGGGTACGGGGTCAAGGTCCACGCCCAGCTGGCGCACCACCCCGTTCTCCAGCACCACGACCGCCAGGAGGCGGCGGCTGGAGAGCATGGCCAGGTGGATCTCGAGGATGTGGAGCGCGTCGTCCGGCGGCAGGCGCACGGTGACGGCGTAGCCGGAGAGTTCGGAGGCCAGGCGGGAGGCGAGCGCGTAGAACTGGTCGCCGGTGGCGCCCGCCAGTTGCAGCCCGAGCCGCCGGCGTTCGCTGGTCGAGAGCGGCTTGGGGGGCAGGAACCGCGAAGCGTAGGAGTGGAAACCGAGGGCGGTGGGTATGCGGCCGGCGGAGGTGTGCGGTTGCTGCAGCAGCCCCTCGCTTTCGAGCGAGCCGAAGTCGTTACGCACCGTGGCGCTACTGACGTCCAGTCGCTCGGCCACCTGGCCCGACGGCACGGGGTGGGCCGTGTCTATGTAGGCCTCGGCAACTAGCTGCAAAACGCGGGCCCGCCGCTCGTTCATGTGTCAGATGCTAGCACCCCGGCCGCGGCGCCGGCGTTGCCTCATGTGCCGCCGCGCGGCTTCGTTCAGCTTCGCGCCAGCTGCAGGACGCGCGTCAGGTGCTGCGCCTCCACCGGCATGACGCTCAGTCTGTTGCCGCGCCGCAGGAGGGTCATGCCCTCCAGTTCGGGGTCGCCTTTCATCTCTTCCAGGCTCACCAGGCGCGGCAGGCGCTCCACTGGCTCTAGGTCGACCAGGAACCAGCGCGGCTCGGCCTCCGTTGCTTTGGGGTCGTAGTACTCGTTGCCGGCGTCGAACTGGGTGGGGTCCGGGTAGGGTTCGCTGGCCACGCGCGCTACGCCCACCACGCCAGGAACGGCGGTGCTGGAGTGGTAGAAGAGCACCTGGTCGCCTACCTGCATGTCGTCGCGCATGAAGTTGCGGGCCTGGTAGTTACGCACCCCGTCCCACATGGTGCGCCCGTCCTTCTCGAGTTGTTCGTACGGATAGCAGTCGGGTTCGCTCTTCACGAGCCAGGAACGTGCCATGGGGCGAGTGTAACAGTGCCCGCCTTGGCCTTCGGGGCCCTCGTGCGGTCAGGTCCCGGGGCGCGGTCGGCGCGGTTGGGGCGCTCAGGGCGCGGTCGGCTCTTCCTCGGGAGGGAACACGATCGTGATGCTAGTGTCCTCGGGTACCCGCAGGGTCACGCTCTCGCTCACGCGGCCCTGGAAGCTGGCGTGCACCACCCACACGCCCGCCGCGTCGAAGCGCACGCGCCTGGGCACGGAGGCGATGATGGTGCCGGAGCGTAAGGCGGAGGCGGACGGCCGCTGCTCTACCACCAGGCTCACAGGCGGTAGGTTGGGCGGGTCAACCCGTACGTCTACGAAGTGGCTTATGCCTGGCGCGCCCTGCTGCACGGACGGACCGTCGCGGCCCGAGACGAGCGCCAGGTAGCCCGAGGCGCCGGCCACGATGACCAGGGCCAGTAGCAGTAGCGGTAGGCGCCAGTTGCGCTTGCGCGGCTTGGGTACGGCGCTCACGTTCAGGTCGAGCGGCGGCACGCGCACGGGCTCCTCGGGGTTGCCGGCGCGGTAGGTGGCGCCGGGCGGTAAGTCCTTCACGAAGCCGGCGCCGCTGTCGCGCAAGGCGGGATCCACGGTGAGCGTGGGGCCCGGGTCGCTGTGCAGGGTGATGGGGTCGGGCTCGTCCGGGAACGCGGGGGTGGTCAGCGGCGCAGCGTCAGCACCGGTCTGCAGGGGCGGCGTCTCGTCGAAGAGCTCGATCGGGGTGGGCGTCTCGCCCCAGCCGGGGACCTGGCTGGCGGCCGTGGGCCCGCTCCATGCGGGCGTCGAGGGCTCCTCGCCTAAGTGCGGGGCGGCCGTCTCGGGCGCCTGGCGGGGCTTGAGATCGAGTTCGTCCAGGTCAAGGTCACCCAGGCCGATGTCGTCGAGCGCGGTGCTGGTGGTACTCGACTTAGGCTCAGTTTCGGTGGGTATGACGAGGTTGCCGAAGCCCGCGGGCGGCACGGTCACGGCCCCGCCCGCCAACCGCCTGACCACGCTGTACAGCTGGCCGGCGTCGCCGGCGCGGGACGCGCTGCCGAGGGCGCCCTTGAGGGCGGCGGCTACCTCCTGGCTCATGCCGCCGGCCCCGAAGCTAACGAGGGCCTTGGTGGTGGCGACCAGGTCACGCGTCAGCGCGGCGCGGATGCTCTCTTTGGTGGGTTGAGTCAGGGCGTCATGGTTCCACGGCGCTCCGTAGCCTTCCACGTACACGCGGCCGTGAGCCAGCACCAGGCGGTCGGCGCTCATGTCGCCGTGAACGAGGCCCACGCGGGCCGCGTCGCGCAGCGCCTTGAGCGTCTGCAGGACCAGGTCGTCGTCCATGGTTACGCCGGTGTCGACTAACTTGGTGGCGCTGGGCGGGCAGGCTGTCACTAGTACGCCTTTGGCGCCGTCGTAGCCGGCCGCCAGCACGGCGGGTATGCCTTCGCTATCGAGTTGGCCGACCTTCAGGCGCGGCGCCCCCGGGAAGTCGTAAATGTACACGGGTAGGCCAGTAACGGCGTCCACGCCGCGACTAGTGGTGATCTGGCCGGAGCGTGAGACCTGCTCTACACGTTGGTAACGAGCGGGCTGACTCACCTCGCCACCGGCCCGGAACCGTAGCTGCTTAGCACGACCGGAAGTATAGCTAGCCGCCGGGGGCCCTCACAAGACGAGCGGCTCCCGCTTGGTCACTTCCGGGGAGTATTGGCCGCCGCCCGGCTGGTACGCTTCCTGTCAGCATGGAAGTTACCCGCGAACGCCTCATCAACGCGCTGCGCACCGTCAACGACCCCGAACTGCACCAGGACCTGGTCACGCTCGGCATGGTCGACGAGGTGAACATCGACGGTTCCGCCGTTAAGCTCAAGGTCAACCTCACCACGCCCGCCTGCCCGCTTAAGGGCAAGATCGAGAAGGACATCCGCGAGGCCGTGGCCAAGGAAGTGGGCGCGGTCAGCCTGGACATCGAGTTCGGCGCCACCGTGCGCGGCCCGCAGAAGCAGCCGCTGCCCGGCGTTCGCACGGTCATAGCCGTGGGTTCCGGCAAGGGTGGGGTGGGCAAGTCCACCGTGGCGGCCAACATAGCCGCGTCCCTCGCCATCGAGGGCGCCAAGGTCGGCATGCTGGACGCCGACATCTACGGTCCCTCCCAGAGCAAGATGTTCGGGGTCGAGGGCAAGCGCCTGATGGCCGACGACGACAAGAAGATCCTGCCGCTGCGTAACCACGGCGTGAAGGTAATAAGCATCGCCAACCTGGTGGAGGACGGTCAGGCGCTCACGTGGCGCGGGCCCATCCTGCACGGCACGCTCACGCAGCTCCTCAACCAGACCACCTGGGGCGAGCTCGATTACCTGATAGTGGACCTGCCGCCGGGCACAGGCGACGTGCAGCTGTCGCTGGTGCAGCTGGTAGGCGTAACGGGCATGGTGCTGGTGACCACGCCGCAGGACATGGCGCTGGTAGACGTGCGGCGCGCGTACACCATGGCGCGCAAGACGCACGTGCCGGTGCTGGGCGTGGTGGAGAACATGAGCTACTACCAGCTGCCTGACGGCAGCAAGGACCACATCTTCGGCGAGGGCGGCGCGCAGCGCTGGGCCGAGGAGGAGAAGCTGCCGCTATTGGGGCAGATTCCCATTACGCGGGCCCTGCGCGAGAGTGGGGACGGCGGCACGCCGCTGGTGGTCCTTGACCCCGAGAACCCGAGCGCTAAGGAACTCAGGCGCACGGCCAGGGTGACCGCGGGCCAGATCAGCATCCAGTCCATGGCCAGTCTGCCCATGGCTTGAGCCAGAAGCGTTAGGGGCGTAGCAGGGGCCGCGCGGTCACCCGCGGCCGTTGCCGCGCAGGCGACCTCGACGCGAGGAGACGGCGGCGCCTGCCAGCAGTAGCGGCAGCGCCATGACGAAGGTGGGGCCCACCGGTACGCCGAACACGGTCAGGTCGATGAGCACGGCCCAGAGCAGCGCCAAGTACTCGAAGGGCGCCAGCAGGGACACCTCGGCATAGCGGAACGCCAGCGTCATGGCTATGTGGGCCAGACCGCCTACCAGCCCGGCCACCACCAGCACCCCGAACTGGTACGGGGTGGGCGTGACCCAGGCGCTGAGCGCCAGCGGCAGGGCGGCTAACGACGCCACCACCACGAAATAGAAGGCGATAGTGCCCGGCGATTCGGTGGTTCCCAGGCGCCGCACCTGTATGTACGCCACGGCCGAGAAGACGCTGGTGAGGAGACCGAAGCCGTAACCGGCCAGGCGGGTGGCGTCTACCCCCGTGCCGAGCATCTGCGGGAGGGTCAAGACCAGGAGACCCGCCACGCCTAGCGCCAGTCCGCTGATCTTGGGCCGCGTTAGGGCCTCGCCGAGGAGCACCCCGCCCAGCAGGGTGGTGATCAGCGGCGTGGTGTACCCCACCAGCGTGGCGTCGGCAATGGGCAGGCGCGCTATGGCCGCGAACGAGGTGAACATGCCCGTGGCGCCAACGACCGAGCGGATGATGTGCCCCACGGGCCGTTTGGTGGCCAGGCCGTGCGGGAACTCCTTGCGCACTATGAGGAAGGCTATGAGCGGCACTATGGCGAAGGCGGAGCGGAAAAGCACTATCTGACCGAGGGGAATGGCGTCGCTGACGAGCTTTACACACAGCGACATGACCGCGAACAGTAGGCCCGACAAGATCCGTAGCGCTATGCCCAGGCCAGGCCGGCTGGAGCCGGAACTGGTCACGCGGCTGTTCTTGGCCGGAAGCGCGCGGGCGGTTGGTGGGTGCGCTGCGCGCTGCATCCGCAGAAGCCTATATCACGGCCGTCACATCGGGTGTCGGTGCCGGTGGTATCCTCTATACAGCGGGAGGAGTAAGCAATGGTGTCTCCTCACCAGAGAGTCCGGGTCGACCGAAGGCGCAGGATTGAATGCGCCCTAGGCGGCTGAGATCCCGGACGGAGGGGCCCCGCCGAAAGTCGCCCGCCAGCCGAGGCTCCGAGCCCCGGCTTCTGAGGAAGAAAGCCGCGCCCGCCTGCCGGGCCGGTCAGTAGAGCCTCCGGCGCCGCCCCGACAGTGCGGTCAAAGAGAGCCCGCCCAGCACGAACGGTCAGGCGGGAACTGCGGTGGTACCGCGGGGTTGTATGCCTCGTCCGCACTCCTTATAGGCGCGGGCGAGTTTTCGTTTCGTCCGCCTGGTTCTAGGTTACGGAGTGGCGCCAGTCAGGGCCGCACGGCAGCAGGAGGAACGGATGAGCGAGGCAGCTAGAGAAGCAACAGCTACAGAAGCGATTGATGCTGGAACAGGCACGGGGGCCGAACTGGCCAGCCGCTACGACCCCATGGCGGTGGAGGCGGAGTGGTCACGCCGCTGGGCGGAGGAGCCGTTCAGGGCCGACCCGCACTCGGCCAAGGAGCCCTTCACCATCGTCATCCCGCCACCCAACGTGACGGGCAACCTGCACCTGGGGCACGCCTTCGACAACACGCTCATCGATACCCTCATCCGCTTCAAGCGCATGCAGGGTTACGAGGCGCTGTTCCAGCCCGGCACCGACCACGCCGGCATCAGCACGCAGGTGGTGGTGGAGCGCGAGCTGCGCCAGCAGGGTAAGGACCGCCACGAGCTGGGGCGCGAGAAGTTCCTCGAGCACGTGTGGGAGTGGAAAGAGAAGTACGGCGACATCATCCTGGGCCAGCTGCACCGGCTGGGTGTGAGCGCCGACTGGAGCCGCACGCGCTTCACCATGGACGAGGGACTCTCGAGGGCCGTGCGTAAGCAGTTCGTGGAGCTGTACCACAAGGGCCTCGCCTACCGCGGCGAGCGCATAGTGAACTGGGACCCGGTCAGCCAGACCGTTCTGTCCGATCTCGAGGTGGACCGCGAGGAGCGGCCCGGTCACCTGTACCACCTGGCCTACGAGCTGGAGGGAGGCGGCGACATCGTCATTGCCACACAGCGCCCGGAGACCATCTTCGCGGACGTGGCCATAGCGCTTAACCCCGCGGACCCGCGGGTGCAGCAGCTGGCCGGCAAGAAGGCGCGCATTCCGCTCACCCAGACCTGGGTGCCCATCATCGTGGACGAAGCGGTGGAGATGGGCTTCGGCACCGATGCTCTCAAGGTCACCCCGGCGCACGACCCTACAGACTTCGAGATCGGCGAGCGGCACGGCTTGCCGCGCCCCAGCGTCAT
>Ga0172382_10005148_pt1 | contig 19657 bp, 11 predicted proteins | sample Leawel138RmetaG_FD_122245 | JGI IMG/M metagenome (GOLD analysis project Ga0172382, IMG submission 122245) | Leachate microbial communities from a municipal landfill in Southern Ontario, Canada - Leachate well 138R metaG | ecosystem: Engineered > Solid waste > Landfill > Unclassified | place... | reverse complement strand
CCGTGAGACCCTTTTTGACCGGAAGAGCCTTGTTGACATCCTTACCCTGACACCTGAACACATGTCTGCCGTGAGGAATGAGGCGCTGCAGGGGACTTTATTTTAACCGGACAGTAGTGATATGGAGTAATAAATCTTGAAAAATATATCTCCTAAGACCGGTAAAGTTTACCAGTTTACTACCCCTAAAGGGGAGTTAGTAAACTTACTGGAAGTTTACTCTAAAGTTTACTCTAAAGTTTACTCGCTAAACAACGCATAACTATATGATTAAATTAACTAAAACATATTGTAGTTCACAGCATGGTTTACCAGTAAACAAAGTCGGGTTTAGTGGAAAAGTTTAGCGAAAACTGGGGAAGAATTTTCGACAATGAAAGTGTTTTGAAGCCATCATGATTCATGATTTGTGGAAGGAAACCAAAAAATGAAAATCAAACTAGCAAATAAGATCACGCTCACCGATGTGCCGGATAATATGACCCGGAAAATCTACGATACCTTTACGGTTGAAAATCCGGTATGGCTTGACAATAAAAAAATGAACAGATGGAATGGCAAAACAAACCGCTGGCTTACATACTACATGGCTAAGGACGGCGTATTAGCTATCCCCCGTGGAGCGTTGGGTCTAATAATTCATTTCTGCAAAGAGCTAAATGTTCGTTTTGAACTTATTGATGAAATACGGAAAATGGATCCAACCGACTTTGTTTTTAACGCTAACCTCAAGGGATATCAGACAAAAGCGGTTCAAGATATCCTAAAGCGGGACTTCGACGTATTGCAGGCGCCAACGGGGAGCGGAAAAACGGTCATAGCTTTATCGGCCATTGCCGAACGTCGGCAGCCCACGCTCGTCATAGTGCATAATAAAACACTATTGAACCAATGGATGCACCGGATAGAAACATTTCTGAACATTCCCATGGATCGGATCGGCATAGTTGGGGATGGAAAGAAAATGGTTGGACCTGAAATTACGGTTGGTATCGTTAACAGTATTTATCCCGTGACAGCAAGTATTCGGCATCACTTCGGCCATATCGTCGTCGACGAGTGTCACAGATGTCCTTCACGAACATTTACAAAAGCAGTAACTGCATTTGATAGCAAGTATATGCTTGGCCTCTCCGCAACTCCCTACCGCCGGGACGGCCTCACAAAGCTCATCGGCTGGCATCTGGGTCCCATCATAAAAATCGAGAAAAACTCATTGGGCAAGGACGATATCATCTATGATGTCGAATTTCTCGTAAGAGAAACGGACTTTACCTGCTGGGCCGATCCTTCTGCTCAGTACGCGGCTATGCTCTCTGAGCTTTGTAAAGACCCGGCACGTAACGCGTTAATCATTAAGGACGTGATGATGGAAGTTCGTAATGGCGGTGGAACGTGCCTTGTATTGACGGACAGAAAGAGTCATTGTGAGAATTTGGCTGCGATGCTTCTTAAAAGAGGAATCAAGACCGATATCCTCACGGGAGATACTCCCAGGAGAGAACGTGATACTATTTTGGCCCGCCTCGACGCCGGGAACGCCAGGATCCTTGTTGCTACCGGCCAGCTCATAGGCGAGGGGTTTGACTCAAGATCATTGCATACTCTGTTCCTGGTCACCCCGGTGAAGTTCGAAGGCCGCCTTCTCCAATATATAGGACGTGTTCTTCGATCAGCCCACGGAAAACATAAGGCAAAAATATACGATTATGTTGATCCGATAGGAGTATTACGGGCATCAGCAGAGGCCAGAGCTCGAATATATCGGCAATGGCAATAAAAACAATTTCTCACGCGCGTAAGAGCATTGTTATATACCAAATATCTATTTTTAGCCTCCACATAAAGACCGAATATCTCTGAATTCATTGACAAATATCGGTGAAACTAGCTACTGATGGGATTTACAAATATATTAATTAAATAAATATTTTCGATTATTTTCCAATAAAAATACTGGTAATATTGATTTTATAAGCCATAAAAATTAATTAATTTGTAAAAACCCAACTGGAGCCGGTTTAGGAGACGTAATTTTTGTAAAAATCCGTAAATAAAGGATCTATAGGCTTCTGCATTCTATCAATTAATGCCAATACTGACATGGTGCTGTCACTTCCCTTCAAGTATATTTTAACAAGATAGGAGGGGTTTAATCATGGCGCATTTGATAGAAAGTATGATGTATGTGGGACCAGAACCCTGGCACGGACTCGGGAAGGAAATACCGGAAGGAAAGAGGCTTACCGTTAATGAGGCCATTGCCGCATCCGGACTTAACTGGGAAGTTGATCTTCGTCCTGTATTTGCAGAAGGTCGTCATAAGGAGAAATTGGAAATCTGCGACCAATATGCCGTATGCCGGCAGGGTGACAATAAAGTCCTCGGTATCGTCGGACCGGATTATGTCCCGCTACAGAACAAAGATGCCTTCGAATGGTTTCAGCCTTTTCTTGACTCTGGGAATGCGACTATAGAAACCGCAGGAAGTATCAAGAAAGGTAAACAGGTGTGGGTCCTCGCAAAAATCCGGTCAGGAGAGATGACCGTCGGAGATAATGACGAGATCGCCAATTATATCCTTTTATCTAATTCCCATGATGGTTCGATATCCGTGAAGGTAGGATTTACTCCCATAAGAGTGGTATGCAACAACACCCTCTGTATGGCCCATGAATCAAAGGCAAGTAAACTGCTCAGGGTCAGGCACACCGGACGGCTTTTAGAGAACCTTGAATCCATCAGGGAGATCATGGACCTTGCCAACCGGGAATTTTATGCCACCGTAGAGCAATACCGGATGCTGATAAAAAGGAAGATCCACAGGGGCGATCTTGAGCGATACGTCAAAATCATTTTCTCCCTTCCTGACAATACGGGTAAGGAACTCGTACCGAATGTTGTCCATCTCTTCGATCACGGCAGAGGATCTGATATGGCAGGTCGGACCTATTGGGGAGCATATAATGCCGTAAACGAATATCTTAATTATTTCCGAGGAAGGACTCAAGACAATACCTTAGGTAGTCTATGGTTCGGTGATAGTGCCAGGATAAACAAAAGGGCGCTTGATGTGGCGATAGAGATGGTAGCGTAAATAGATCGGTAATCGAATGTAATCATAAACGATCATTATATGGATGATTTTCATGAATAAATTTTGTAGCATATTTAAGAAAGCTCTCCAGTTATTTCGGCGTAGGATAAGCACCTGAGCCTTTTAAAGGGGTGGTCCGGGGCTCCAACGTGTCATTAGGTTCTTCCGGCATTAGCCTGATAGAACGCCTCTCGGTTCTACTTCGATGTAGGCACAGAAAGACTATACTGATTTGCTGATTCACATTTTTGACTAAGATATAAGTATCCCAAGATGACGTAGAAGCCATTGGATTAAGGAGTTATGCTTGAAAAAACAACTTTCTGTCCTATCAGCAAACCAATCTAAAGTCTCTGATTTGCCCCAGTCTCTTCGCGTATTAGGCATTGATTTGGGAACAACGAACTCTACGATTACTGAAGTTATCTGGGAATTAGAGAAAACGAAAAAACTTGATGCGAAGTGTTTGGAAGTGGAGCAGGAGACGCTTTCGGGTCTTTATACCCATGTTCTAATCCCTTCGTTTGTGGCGATCTATAATGGGCAAGAGTGGATAGGAGAGGGAGCAAAACGTCTCTACGCGAGAGCCCCGGAATTTGGTCTGGAGTTGACAAAAAACATCTTTCTCGAATGCAAGAATGATATCGGGTCTCGCCGCACATACCACAGAGCCCCGGAAGGTTATCGGTCCGCTTCCCAGATTGGAAGTAAAATCCTCGGTTATCTGAAAAGCGCTGCAGAGAAAGACGTAGATTTGCCTGTGAAAAGGACGGTTATTTCTGTTCCCGCATCTTTTCAGGCAGCGCAACGCATCGACACGGTAAAGGCCGCACAACTCGCGGGTATCCCACTATCGAGCGGGGACCTTATTGATGAACCGGTTGCAGCTTTTCTTGATTATCTCATGTCACACGTGGGCAGATTGGAAGATATTCTCGCTCAAGATCGGCATCTTTGTGTTTTTGACTTTGGTGGAGGGACCTGTGATATAGCAGTGTTTTCTATAAGAAAAGGAGCCAGCGATCTGGCTCTTAACATATCTCCGTTGTCAGTCTCACGCTATCATAGGCTTGGCGGTGGCGACATTGACCGTGCGATCCTCTACGAAGTTTTGTTATCTCAACTACTTGAGCAGAATGGTTTGGACGCCAATGTCCTCACCTATGAAGAGAAGAAGAATTGTGTGGAACCTGCCCTGGTTGGGATAGCTGAGGCATTGAAGGTTGGTTTATGCAATGAAATCAACCGATTGAAGAGCTTTGATCAATATAACGATGCGGATAAAAACGAGATTGTTAAAAAGCAACCGGGGCTTTATACATGCACGATCGGAAGTTCAACTCTGCGTTTTCAGTCGCCTTCCCTTACGTGTGCGGAATTCGAAAACATTCTCGAACCATTTCTGGACCGGGAGCTTCTCTACGCCAGAGAGACGGAGTATAGACTTACTTGCTCAATCTTTGCCCCAATTCAGGATGCTCTCGACCGGTGCGGTCTTGATGCCTCCAGTATCGACCTTTGTTTGCTTGTAGGAGGCAGCAGTCTAATACCCCAGATTGCTGATGCAGTGAGCTCCTTTTTTGAAAAGGCAGAAGTTATCCGGTTTGCCGACCGTGATTCTATCCTTGTCGCTGTTGCCCGGGGTGCGGCATATCATGCTTTTGCGTTAGAGGCGTTTGGCCGGAGCGTTTTTGAAGTAGTTGCTCCTGATCGATTGTCCATAAGAACGGCGGGAGGAACGTATGAGTTGATTCCGAGGAATGCACGTCTTCCTTATCCGTCTCCCGATACCTGGGAGGAGACGTATGATTTAAAAATCCCGGCTAGCTCAATCTCGGAGCCCGTTCCTCTGCGTGTAGAATTTGTTGCGGGAGATACAGACCAGGAACGTTCGCTCTTCGTTGCTACATGGAATGTCCCTGCCCCGGTCAAGGCAGGCGATAAGCTAAAACTCGAATATCGTGTCGATGAAAACCAGGTGCTTGAGTTCCGGTTGACTTTGGCAGACGAAGCAGGCAATGAACCTTTCAAGGGCTCTATTGAGAATCCGCTTTCTAATGTTGTCAATCCCCATATGAAGCGGCTGGAAATTCAAGAGACGGAAGAATCCCTGCGCCTCGGAAAAGTACCCAAAAAACTGATTCCCGACACAATTGTTGAAATTGCGCGCGGTTACGCTGAACTTCACCAGCACGAAAAAGCTATTTCGTATCTGAAGCAAGCGCTTCGATTATTGAACAGACCCGATGGTAACATCCTCAATCTTCTCGGGATTTATTCAGGTGAATGCGGAGACCACGTGAATGAAGAGAAATTCTATAGGGAGTCTGCGAAATCAGGGAACAAAGACTGTGCGTTCTTCAATCTGGCTCTCGCTTATTACCACAAAAAGGAATATGAAAAGGCGTGGACAACAATGGACGACCGTTTATCTGACGATCCAGATGGACCAGGACTAACGCTAGCGGCGCAGATCGCAGAAGCCCGGGGCGACACTGAAATGAGAGACATATATTTGGAAACATCTCTTAGTGCCTACGACAAATTACGTTCACTGAGCGATTGGGAGCTGGGATGGTTCCATTCGGCCGCTTCGATGGCCGGGAAAAGTGATTTACTGGAGACCATTAAGGCCGAGAAACGCCGACGAAAGCGATCTGGGGAGGTCGACGATCTGTCAAATGAAGGATTGTTACCTGAAATATCGAATGTACCGAGGTTAATATGAGCTGGCTGATTCCTCCTTCCGAATTAACCCCAGATCAACAACGTGCCGTTATGCTCGATCCCGAGCATCATCATGCTATCGTCGGAGGTCCGGGTTCCGGCAAAACTCAGGTACTGCTTCATCGTGCCCGCTATTTGTGCGATTCCCATGATGTAGATCCAGATCGTTTCCGGATTTTCGTCTATACAAATGTGCTCAAGGGCTATATACGATCTGCGCTAGGAGACCTGACTTTACCCGAGGAAAATGTTTTGACATTCGATCACTGGTGCAGGCTTTATTATCAGCGAAATGTGAATAATCGCCTGCCGTGGGACGCTGCAGAGAAAAGACCGGACTTTCCGGCCATCAGGCAGTCTGTCATGAATCATGCGCAGAATGGTCATTCGAGTTTACCAATCTTTGACTTTATATTGGTCGATGAGGGGCAGGACCTTGAAGAAGAAGTCTTTTCATTTCTCGCCAAAATCAGTCGGCATGTCACGGTGTGTATCGATAACAAACAACAGATCTATGATAATGGTTCTACAGAAGCAGGCATACTCTATAAACTTGGTATTCGCAGGAGCAACGTTACCTTTACCGAGGCTTTTCGCGTCTGCCCCTATGTGGTTGAAGTGGCGGCTGCTTTCATTTCGAACCCTTTAGAGCGGGAGAGATTCAGGAATCAAACCCGTCAGGAACAGACTGAGCGACAGACACCTCTGGTATACTTCGCCCGTAATTTCGAAGACGAAAAACAAATGCTTTACAATATGGTCCGAGAACGCCTGCTAAAAAACGAACGAATTGGTATCCTGGTTCCGCAGAATAGGCAGGCCTTTGGCTTGGCGAAGGGTTTATCGGAAGTTGGCATTGAGGTTGAAGTGCCGGAGAGGGCAGGGAAAAATACTATGCCCACGCATGATTTCGCGTCGAGCAGGCCCAAAATAATGGCCTATCATAGCGCAAAGGGCCTAACGTTTGATTCCGTCTTTATGCCCCGTCTTGTTGCTGGCTCATTTAATCGGACGCGCCCCGACGTTCTCGAACGGCTTCTTTTTATGGCTATCACCCGAGCGACCAAATGGTGCTATTTCAGTACAAATTATACCAATCCCTTGCCCATTCTTGTTGATAGATTGACCCCGTTAGCCGAGAATCGTATCGTCACTTTACAAGATAACAGCAATTCAAATCGACCGGGCCGCAATGACGCAGCGGGAAATTATGAAGCGGACCACGATTTGGATTTCTTATAATAACTGCCGGGCGTAGCCTTAGTATTTTTGGAGAATCTTCGTGTCAGACTTTGATGACCACGAGCTTTTATATTGGGAAAGGGCGCTAAATGCAGCGTCATGGGAGCAGGTTTCCAAACTCCCTTTCGGTGATATTTTCTATAGCGCGGTAAAGGGGAATTGCAGAGTTGAAATGTCGTACCGATCTGAGGACGGAAGAATAACGGAGCGTATCGTATTTCCTCTCAGGGCGGTAAAGACAAATCAGGCTTTTTATGTTCAGGCCTATTGTTTCCTTAGAGATGAAGAAAGAACATTTCGGTTTGACAGGATAGTAAAAGCCGATACTATTGGTGGATCATTCAATATTCCCCACCGGTATTCGCTCGGCAAAAAAGAATCATCGCCGCAGCCTCCGAAGACTGAGCCGAGGACTACTTTAAAGACCCAACAAAAGTCATATACCTGGCTCTTCTGGGTGATAATAATTGCAGTTTATGTTCTATGGAGACTATTTACAAAGTGATTTAAACATGAGTACGGATTATCATTCAGCTTATTATGCCTATGAACTAACAAGGCGCCATTCGGTGCAAGATCCGCAGAAATTGGCTGTTGTCCTTGCCGATGCCCAGGTCGACCTGAACCCGCATCAGCTAGATGCAGCCCTTTTTGCGTTTAAGTCGCCATTCTCCAAAGGATCCATCCTGGCAGACGAGGTGGGTCTTGGCAAAACAATCGAAGCGGGTCTTGTCATTGCCCAGAAATGGACGGAGGGTGCTCGCCGAATCCTTATCATCACCCCTGCGAATCTGCGCAAACAATGGGCGCAGGAAATGGCCGACAAATTTTATTTGCCGGCAGTTATTCTGGAGGCAAAGAACTATCGGCAAGATCAACAGAATGGAAGGGCGTCCCCTTTTATTCAAGAATCACTTGTAATTTGTTCTTATCAGTTCGCGGCAAAACATTCGGATGTCATTCTATCACTGCACTGGGATCTGGCAGTCATCGACGAGGCCCATCGTCTCCGCAATGTTTACAAACCGGACAATAAGATCGCCAAAGCCATAAAGACCGCCCTTGCAAACACTCCTAAACTATTGTTAACCGCAACACCGTTACAGAACACACTTTTGGAGTTGTATGGACTGGTCAGTGTCATTGACGATTATGCGTTTGGTGACTTCAAGAGCTACAAGGCTCAGTACTCTCGTCTGAATGGGGAGGCTGTCTTTGATGAACTCAAATCACGGCTTGCACCCTTGTGTCACAGAACACTCCGACGTCAGGTAGTGGAGTATATCCGCTATACGAATCGTATACCCATTACAGAAGACTTCTTCCCTTCCGATGAAGAAATCGCTCTGTACGATATGGTATCTGAGTATCTGCGTCAACCCAAGCTCCATGCTTTACCTAATTCTCAGCGTCAACTCATCACGCTCATTCTCCGGAAACTGTTGGCATCATCAACATTTGCCATAGCTGGCGCACTGGACTCCTTGTCAAAACGTCTGAAGAGAGAGTTGAAGGAAGCACAAATTGTAGCCGGTCTTGAAGAAATAGAACAGGACTACGAAGAATATGGAGATGACGCGGAGGAGTGGAGCGAAGATGAAGCTCCGGATATACTGACTCCAGACGATGTTGCTTCCATTGAAAAAGAGATAGAAGAGTTGGAAACCTTTCGGGATATAGCTGTAAATATCACTGAGAACGCCAAAGGTGCAGCGCTTCTTAACGCTCTGAAACATGGCTTTGTCAAGGCAAACGAGTTGGGTGCCGCTGAAAAGACCATCATATTTACTGAATCTAAGCGTACGCAAAACTACCTTCTACGACTTCTTTCGGAAAACGGATATGCCGATAGGATTGTCCTCTTTAACGGCACCAACAGCGACCCGAGGTCACGGGCAATCTACAACAAATGGTATGAGATCCGCAAGAACACTGATCGGGTTTCCGGTTCAAAGACTGCCGATATGCGAGCAGCGCTTGTGGACTATTTTAAAGAATCGGCCCAGATTATGATTGCCACCGAAGCAGGTGCCGAAGGCATCAATCTCCAATTTTGTTCAATGGTGGTTAATTACGATCTTCCCTGGAATCCCCAACGTATCGAGCAACGGATTGGGCGATGTCATCGATATGGACAGAAACACGATGTGGTAGTGATTAACTTTCTTAACCGAAGAAATGCTGCTGACCAACGGGTATATGAACTTTTGGCAGAAAAATTCAGGCTGTTTTCAGGGGTATTCGGTGCAAGCGATGACGTACTTGGCGCGATCGAGTCTGGCGTGGACTTCGAGAAACGAGTCGCTGCCATTTATCAAAACTGCCGTACTACGGAGGATATCGAAGCCGAGTTTTTGCGGCTGCAAACAGAAATGGAAGAGACCATCAACGCCACCATGGCGGATGCACGCAAGAAACTCTTGGAAAACTTCGATGCCGAAGTTCATGACCGGCTTCGGGTCAATCTTGTGGAGAGCAGTGAATACTTGAATAAATACGATACAATGCTTTGGCGTGTTACTGTAAATGAGCTGAAAGATGCGGCTACATTTGATGAAACCAGCTTTTCCTTTGCTCTGAAGTCAACAGCAGTTCTTGGTATATCAATCCCAACTGGGACATACACCCTTGCACGAACAGTGGAAGATGCGCACCGCTATCGTATCGGCCATCCCCTTGCACAGGCACTTATCGCACGCGCCAAGAACAGGGAGCTTTCGGGTGCGATTGTCGAGTTCAGTTATTCTGCCTGGCCACAGAAGGCCGCAGCCCTGGAACCTTTTCTTGGAAAGAGAGGTGTGCTGACCCTATCACATCTGACCATAACTGGGGCAGATCGCCAGGATCACACAATTTTATGTGCAACAACCGACGCCGGCGCCTTTCTGCCCGATGAAGTAGCAAGACGGTTGTTCGACCTGCCCTGCAATGTTGCTGTATCTTCGGACGTTGGACAAAGCGCGGAGATCCTGAAAAGCGAGGTGGGTCGGCGTAGAGAAGCAATACTTTCGACTCTTGCCGAAAAGAAGGCCCAGTGGTTTGAAGAAGAAATTGACAAGCTCGATAATTGGGCTGAGGATAAACGCCGTGGTCTTAAAGCGGATTTACAAGATTACGATGATCAGATTAAAACACTGAAAAAAGAAGCAAAATTAGCCGCCAACTTACCAGAAAAATTACTAGCTCAAAAGCAGATTCGTGACCTCGACGCAAAAAGAAATACCGCCTGGCGGGAATACGATGAAGAGGCTAAGACTATCGAACAGCAGAAGGATATCCTGCTGGATAATGTCGAAGAGCAGTTGAAGCAGACAATAAATGAAAAGACCATCTTTACCATAGGGTGGCGAATTGTATGACCAGTCGACATCAGGATTTGGAGGATGTACTGTTGAATCTTCCTGCTGAAACACAAGCAGAATTACAATGTTTATTTCCAAGAAATGGGGCACAATACGTTAACGGCAAATTTTGTGATGCTGTGGATCTTGAAAAACTTAAAGCGAAACTTGATCAACGGGAGTTCATTGGTTCAATGGTTGTCCTTTGGATTGAATCGACGCTTAGCCAGATCAATAGGGATATCGAGAAAAATCGCGTCAAGCATGACGTGGAATTGAGGCAACTTGATGAGGCAGTAAAGCGACTAAAAAAAGAAGGCCGCCTCGCGGCAGACTCGTCTGTAAAGTTGGAGGTACGACAAAAGATTCAAAATATCGAAGCACAACGAAATATTGCTTGGGAAAAATATGATGAACAATTGAAAAACACCGAACAGCGAAAAGATAAACAATTATTAAACCTTTTAGAATTAACGAAGAAACAGACATTGGAGAAAGAAATACTATCTCTAATTGCAGAGCGGAGGAAGAAATGATCAACACCCCGGAAAAAGTCCCTGGTACATCATTGGACATATCCGCCGATAAACGTGCCCAGTTAAAAGCGCTTTTCCCATCGGTATTCACCGAGACGGTAAATGATAATGACGAGCTTTCGGAATCCGTGGACTTTGAAAGACTGAAAGCAGAACTCGGCACCTTTACCGATCTTTTTGAAAACCGACGCGAACGCTATGGTACGGACTGGCCGGGCAAGAAAGAAGCTCTCAAACTGATACAAACACCCAGCTACGCCACTCTCAAACCTTGCAGAGAAGAGTCGGTCAATTTCGAAACCACCGAAAACCTGTTCATCGAAGGCGACAACCTTGAAGTGCTGAAGCTCCTTCAGAAAAGTTATTACGGCAAGGTGAAGATGATCTACATCGACCCACCATACAATACCGGCAAAGAGTTTATCTACCCTGATAACTATAGCGAATCGCTCGAAACCTATCTGGAATATGCTGGACTCATTAGTGGAGATGGCAAGAAGTTTTCTACCAATACCCCTAATGAAGGGCGTTTCCACACTAAATGGCTAAACATGATGTATCCACGGCTATATCTTGCAAGAAATCTCCTTAGAGATGATGGCGTAATATTTATAAGCATTGACGATAACGAAGTGAACAACTTACGGAAATTGTGTGATGAGATTTTTGGGGAAGAAAACTTTGTTGTGTCGATTGTATGGAAAAAAAGATCAACACCACCCAATGATCAAATAATCGGGGCCGCTCATGAGTATTTGTTGCTTTATAGCAAGTCAAAGGTAGATATGATTTTAAATTTGAAAGAACGAACCGCCGAACAAATAGATCGTTACCAAAACCCTGATAATCACCCTAAAGGGCCATGGACTTCTGGGGATTTAATGGCAAATGTTAAGGGAGGAAGATATGTTGCTTCGCTATACTTCCCTATAGTGAATCCGCAAACCGGAGCAGAACATTATCCGTCGTCTAATGGTAATTGGAGATTTAACAAGAATAAAATTCAGGAACTCATGCATAATAATGAAATTTTTTTTGGCGAAGACGGGAAAGGAAGGCCAAAGTTAAAAAGATTTTTGTGTGATGTAAAAGAGGGAATAACGTACACAACGTTGTGGGATTTTGTGCCTTTGAACACAAAAGGGTCGCAAGAAATGGCCGAACTTTTGGGAAACATGACAGTCTTTGATAATCCAAAGCCGGTCGGTTTAATAAAAGAATTGCTTAAGCTTGGCGCAACCCCTAACTCTATTATTCTCGATTTTTTTGCTGGATCTGCCACCACCGGTCATGCCACTTTCGATCTGAATAAAGACGGGGGAAACCGAAAATTTATAATGGTTCAACTTCCCGAACCTTGTCCTGAAGACAGTGAAGCTTTCAAGGCCGGGTATAAAACCATTTCCGATATTGGCAAGGAACGCATTCGACGGGTGATAAAAAAATTAAATGATGCGCATCGCCTTGAAGCTGGCTCCGAGCAGGACCCCGGGTTTAGAGTTTTTAAATTAGACAAATCCAGCTTTAAACAATGGCAAAAGCTTGCACCAGATACCACGCCAGAAAAAGTAGTGGAACAACTTGAACTCCACATTGATCATATCAGCGATAGGGCCACACAAGAGGACCTACTATATGAAATTCTCATCAAAGCCGGATTTGCCGCCACTGAGAAAATTGAAACCAAGACCATGACTGGAAAGCAAATATTTTCTATTGCAGGTGGCGGACTTTTAATTTGTTTGGAAAATGAAATTACCAACGAACTTATTGATGCCGTGGCTGAAGCTGAGCCTATTCAATTTTTCTGTCTGGATAGCGCATTCCATGGAAACGACCAACTCAAAGCCAACGCGATGCAGACTTTTAATGCCCGCAACATGGGCCGAGAAAAAGCGAATCAAATTATATTTAAGACTATATAGAGAACGTTCATATGAAATTAAGATTTGATGCCAATTTAGAGTACCAGCAAGAAGCCGTTCAAAGTGTCACTGACCTTTTTGAGGGTCTGCCTCAAGCACAAAACGGCCTTAATATCAATTTAGGAAAATCTAACGGTTCTTTGTTTAATGAGCTTGGCATTGGAAATGACCTGATACTGCCTGTCGAGCAAATGCTCGCCAATTTGCACAAAATCCAGATACGCAACAATGTACCCAAATCTCGCGCTCTCATCGAAGATGAATCACTATATAAGTTCCCTAACTTTTCAGTCGAGATGGAAACCGGGACCGGTAAAACTTATGTTTATTTGCGCACCATTTTTGAACTTAATAAGCTTTACGGATTCAAGAAATTTATTATTGTTGTGCCGTCGGTCGCTATCCGCGAGGGTGTCACTAGTTCTATCAAACTCATGAAAGATCATTTCAAGGGCCTATATGACAATGTTGCCTTTGATGATTTTGTTTATCAATCAAAGGATTTGAGTAGGGTCCGGCAGTTTGCTGTTAATAATGAAGTACAAATAATGGTAATCAACATCCAGGCATTCCAGAAAGACTCAGAGAAAGCCGGCAACATCATCCATCAGGAGCAAGACAAGATGTCCGGTCGACGCCCGATAGAATATGTGCAAGCCACTAATCCGGTACTGATTATTGATGAGCCTCAAAGCGTGGATAATACTCCGAAGTCTCAGAAGGCCATCAGTAACTTAAATCCGCTCTTTGCCCTTCGCTATTCCGCTACCCACATCAACCCATATAATCTCCTATATCAGCTCGATCCGATCCGCGCTTATGATATGCGGATTGTGAAACAGATAGAAGTGATGGATGCCAGCGGAGGCCAAGACTTTGGCAAGACCATGGTGCGCCTGGATGAGGTCGGCTATTGGCCAAAAACATCCAAGACACCCCAGGCAAAGATCACTATTTTTGAAGACACGCCCAATGGACCGCGAGAAAAGCAGGTTAAAGTAAAACATGGCACAGATTTAACCCAGCAGACCAACCGAATGGATTATGAAGGATACCTGCTAACCAATATCAATGCCGAGCCAGGTAATGAATACATTGAGTTTCGAAATGGAGTGGTGGTGGAGCTTGCCCACGAAGCGGACGGCATGGGTGATGAAAGAATGAAAAGCCAACTCAGGCAGACCATTGACCAGCACTTTGCCAAAGAAAAGAGGTTGAAAGACAAAGGCATAAAAGTCCTATCGCTCTTCTTTATTGATCATGTCAAAAGCTATCGGCAATATGATGATAACGGCGACCGACAGAAAGGAAAACTGGCTACTTGGTTCGAAGAATTTTATAACGAGATCAGTAATATGCCGATGTATAAGGGACTGATACCGCATACCGCCGAAGAAGTGCATGACGGCTATTTTTCAACAGACAAGAAGAAAGGTAAAGTTGTCGAAGAGTTGGATACAACCGGAAGCACGGCTAAAGACGATGAGACTTATGAATTAATTATGAAAGATAAGGAACGACTGCTTAATACAGAAGAGCCGTTGCGGTTTATCTTTAGCCATTCAGCGCTTCGTGAAGGATGGGATAATCCCAACGTATTTCAGATCTGCACCTTGCGGGAAATGGGAACTGATCGAGAACGCCGCCAGACCATTGGACGCGGCCTCAGGCTACCCGTCAATCATGATGGAGACCGGGTATATGATGAACAAGTCAACCGGCTTACTGTAATTGCCAATGAATCATTTGAAAACTTTGCCAAGGGCCTCCAATCCGATATCGAAGCGGCCATCGACCCCAGCGGAGGATTCAAATTCGGGCGCATACTGCAAATTGCCTTTACCCCCCTGCTTAACGCTGCTGGCACCGATTATCTTTCGCAAGAAGAATCAAAAGTTCTATGGGCGCATATTAAGAAGGAGGGGCTTATTGATGATAGCGGGGATTTTACCCCAAAATACAAACCAGACAGTCCCGGCTTTTCCTTGAAGTTACCCGATGAGTTTTCCGGTATGGATGAAGCCGTTATCAGCCGGATGAATCGTTTTCTCCCACGCGATATCGTCAAAGATGCCCGCAAGCGCCAAACCATTTCTTATAACAAGCGGGTGGAACTGAATCCCGACTTCAAAATTCTCTGGGATAAGATCAGTCAGAAAACACGGTATTCAGTAGTGTTTGAAACAGACAAATTAGTTGAGCTTGCCTCTGCAAAAATAAAAGAGATGGCCGAAATAAAGAAGGTACAGATAGAAATTACCAAACGTGATGTTGAAATTAAGGAATCAGGCGTTACCGGGGGCAGAATCACCAGTAATCGAATCTACACCGTTAGTAACGAACAGCCATTGCCCGATATCTTGGCATTTCTTCAGAGAGAGACGGAATTGACGCGCGGCACTTTGGTTAAAATTTTAATACAATCTGACCGGCTCAAAGATTTTACAGCCAATCCCGTCATGTTTATGGCGGAAGCAGCAAAGCTTATTACAAGGGCGCTCCACGAGCTGATTATTGACGGCATCAAGTACGAGCCCATTGCTGGCCAGATGTATGATATGCGTCTATTTGAGCAAGCGGAAGTCGAAGAATATCTGAATAGACTATATACCGTTACCAGTACAGACAACAGAACCCCTTACGACTATATTGCCTACGATTCCGGTACAGAGGAAGAAATAGCCAAACTATTGGATTCCGACGATAAAGTAAAATTTTTCTGCAAATTGCCTCGCTGGTTCAAAGTTGCCACACCTCTCGGAACGTACAATCCCGACTGGGCCGTGGTTGTCGAAGATACTCATAAACTCTATCTGGTGCGCGAAACAAAGAGCACCCTGGATCGCGACAAAAGACGTGAGTCAGAGAATAAAAAGGTTGATTGTGGCAAAGCCCATTTCAAAGCTCTGGGCGTCAACTTTAAAGACGCAACAAACATTTACGAGATTTTACAGGCGTGAGAGGCAGCATGCCGTAACCTGCATTACAATGCGGAGTCCGGACAAACGTCAAAAGGAGAATGCCATGGCCATTACGATGAAGAGGCAGCTTAACGACGAAGAAAAGGAAATAATTCTGAAGAGACATGGCAAAAAATGTTTTGCCACCGGTCATGAAATACCGGATAGCGAAAAGATTCATTTCGATCACATTAAAGCATATTCCCTCGGCGGTAAATCAGAACTCGATAATATCGCCCCGATGTGCGAATTTCATAACAAATCCAAAGGCATGTTGCCATTGGAAGACTACAGAATAAAACTGCGTTTGGAGGATTTCTTTTTAAAGGGTGATCGTTTGACATTGCGTGATCTCCTTGCGTACCTCAAAGAAAAGGGCGACCTGCCAACATACGGCGCACCTGTCAGCTGTGATACATTTGATGGCAGTATCAGAATATCCAACCATTCTTTTGACAACAAATACAGTATTCAGCAATGTCCAAGGACCGGCTGGAAATACTTCTATGGTAATATCGACGTAGATATTTTGAATAGCGATGATGATGATTCCGATAAGACCGGTTTACAGCCGCGCTACTTGATCTTTGACAAAGTATTTGAAATGTATCGGCATTTTCAGACATATCCCGTTCTTCAACCGTCTATAGGCAGAATCGTCGAAGACAGAATATTGCTCTTTGATGGCCAGCATAAAGCGGCAGCTCTTCTTTGGGGCGGAAGGAAAACCTTTGAATGTAAGATCTACATTGACCCAGACGTCAGGGTATTGAATCAAGCCAATATCTCGGCACATGACAAATTTGCGCAGACAAGGTTCTTCTCATCAATCATGATTCTTAAACTTGGCAACCAATTCGGGAAGGATTTTGAAGAATATAAAAATAGAGACGATATACCGGTCAAGAATGAAAAAGGTTTTCTCGAATTTCTGGAGCAAAAAGATGCGTCACTTACTAGGGCTGAAAGAAATAAAAGATTTAGGAGCTACCTGTATAATTCCATTTTGGAGGATGATAGTAATAAATGGAAAGACCTGATATCGATTAGTAACCGCAGCACCAATGAACAACCTATCACCGTTGACATGCTATCAAAGTCTATTCTCGCTTGTTTTCTCTATTCTGAGCCTGTCGTAGATGATATGCTTTCGGACAAATACAAGAGAGAGGCGGAGTTTCGCAACGTCCAGACCTTACTGAATCAAATTTACGATCTGGGACTGAACGCTTGGAATCCTAAAGCCGGACCTCATGACGATAGTCAAATAAAACTGGCACGATTATTTTCATCTAAATCATTTATGGCATGGTGTGAAATATTCCGCGATGCAGTGTGCGCAAAACTCGATATACATGATAGTGATGAAAAGTTGAAACCATTTTACCGGGATATATCCGAGGCAGAGTTCGCCAAGGTGAAGAATATTCTTGAAAGGCTACTCCAGTGGCAGATGTGGAAGGCGCCAAGATACAGTGAAATTGATACGGTAATTGCAGGAAGCAAAAGTGCAATCAAAGAATGGTTTCGAAACAAAGGCCTCACAGTTGGATTTCTTTTAGGAGCAGACATATGAAACAAATAGTGGTTGATCCAAATCCTGTTTTTGCGGAAAAGGGTTTGGCTTTCTCTTCAATGGCCCTTTGAGTTAACTAAATATCGTAGCGCATCCCGATATTAGAACAGAACTGATAAGGGATCCAACGGACGATGTTCGTTAAAAAGTAAGTAGCCAGCCATATGGTCTGCCACAAGAAGGGGCGGAGGGTGTAAGTAATGGCCAAGAAGGAATTCTTTTTTTACGCAACTAGCGTGCTATCTCTCGTTCTAATCGGACGCTTAACTAGCTTGCCGTTTTGGATACTGCCTTCTGGCACTCGAAGCAATATGCCCTGCCGCCAAAGATGGTCTTTCTGTCCCAGCAGTATTGAGCTACTTTCTGAGAAATGGGTTTTCTACACTTGATGCAATAGTAAGCGCTTTCATTCTTTTCAGAAGTTTTATTCAGAGAAACAATAGGAGGTTTTGGGTCCCGTAGTTTGGTCGTTTCAGGTACGCCGAATTTTACCTTGTAGTTGAAGGAAATCGGTTGATGCAGTTGCGACAGTTTCGTGGCCGTTTCCGCCAAGGTTTCCGTAGAGATCATCTTCGTTATCCCAAGGATCCCAACATTCTTGTCTATTTCTTTCATGATCGTATCAATGGCCTGATCTGATTTGACGACCCTTGACGTGTCGAGTTGATTCTTCGCCGGCCGGATAACCCTGGACGTGGGGGAAACAAGGATAAGCGTATTGAACGATGGCGGTATCGGTATGCCAAGCCTAGTCGGCATTATCTGGTAATGGTCAATTGTCTTCTTCAGGAGAAAGATATGTCGCTCGTTCTGTTCGATGGGAGATTCGATTGAGTAATACTTTCCATTGTGAGATACAAGGAACTCGCCGTCGGGGTTAATCTTCACGCTATAGGCATAATTCTTTGTTTCAAGAACATAAACTTCAAGAAACCGATTTATCAAGATGTGATCAATCTGAGCAGTCTGGCCAAAAAAGGAAAGCCTCAGATCATGGATGACGGCCCAATTCTTTGATTTACCGAGGTAATAGTCGATATAGTAGGCGGAGTCTTTTTCCCCCTTTTCTCCCGACCGTAGAAAGCTAATCTCGCGCTCTATAAGGAATCGCTGCTTATCCGTCAAACGTAGCGGCAATAGTTCCTTGAGCTGCGCAATATCATTTTCAAAAGAACCTCGGGTTTTGGCGATCATTTACCATTATCTCCTGTGAAGGTGGTATTGACGATAAAGCAAAACGAGTATTTGTAATTGGTTTCCTAATTTTCCTTAAAGTGTCGCTCTTATGCAAGTGAAAAACCTTTAGTCGAAGCTGTTGACTGAATCATCAAGAGGCTGTTTGGTAGGAATTGGTTGAAATATGTATAGGGAGTTGACGTAAAGACCCCCGGGAGAGGATCCAGAGGAATTTCAGGGATGTAGGGGGGTGTCTGGGAAAAAGAATCCTTTTAAAAAATGTTTAATAAAATTAGGGCATCGTCGAAACATTTGCTTGAGTAGTTAAAAGTCCAACTACCCGTATTGGCATCATGACATCACCATGAATTGCCTAAACTCTAACTTACCTTTACCTCTCTGGTCTTGGAATAAATGCCCGTTCTCTGCCGAGAGAAAAAGGTTGATGCTGCCACCAAGTTTCGCTAATCCTTTTTCGTTCTCTCTTAAATAGACGGCCGGTACTTTCAGGCAATAGAAATCGTTCCCGTCCGGATTTTTCTGAAGCAAAAAGTATATCTGCCCATTTTCTCGCATAAACCTGTCAGGGACCTTAATCCACCATGCCTTTGCTCCGGTCCACGAACTGTGAGATTCGTAATGTTTCGAACAATACATTGGCGTTAACCGATTCCCAAACTTTTTCATCCCCCATTCTAGCGCTTGTGCTCTAATCTTGATTTTGTGAGTTGTTTTCAAATTCAAGTCCTTTTCCTCGGGAATATCCGAAGAGTTCTTTTGATCAAGTGGTATATGATTACATATCTCATTAATGTTTCTGAACATATCTATCGCTTGGTCTTTTTTCGAATATTTACTGGGTAAAGAAAAGATGGCCGGTTTGTGGCTCATAATTCTCCTTACCCTATCCCCTAATACTTTGCCAACTCCCTTACCTATGATGATGATCTCGTTTTGTAAATTATCACTGTAAACTAGTCCGGTATTTTCATGAAAATTAGTCCACCCCCGGAATAAAATAACTTCCATCGATATTCGATGGGAGGAAAGACAAGGGTGATCAGCATGGAAGACTGG
>Ga0172382_10005145_pt1 | contig 19662 bp, 22 predicted proteins | sample Leawel138RmetaG_FD_122245 | JGI IMG/M metagenome (GOLD analysis project Ga0172382, IMG submission 122245) | Leachate microbial communities from a municipal landfill in Southern Ontario, Canada - Leachate well 138R metaG | ecosystem: Engineered > Solid waste > Landfill > Unclassified | place... | reverse complement strand
AGCCGAAGAGACTGGAGCCGAGGCGATTGGAGCCGAGGCGACGCAACCTGCGCATGAGCCTTCGCCGATAGAGAGCGAATCGCCGCCGCAGCCATCCGGCGAGGAAGCCCCGATACAACCCGCCAAACCGGCCCGTAAGAGCCGCGCGCGGCGGAAACCGGCGCCAGCGGAAGCGGCGCCGATCCCGGAGCCGGCGGCCGAGAGTTCAGAGGAAATCGCGGCGGCAATTCCCGCCGTGGCAGCGACCGAGGTTGCGGAACCGGCCGCGACGGTTGCGGCGCCCGAGAAACCGGCGGTCAAGCGACCCCGCCGCCCGGCGAAGAAAAAGCCCGAGGAGACAGAAACGCCGGAGTCGACATCTCCGCTGCCGACGAGCGAGATGGCGACAAAGGAACCCGCCGCCCCGACGCCGGAACCCGCCGCGAAAAAACCCCGCCGCGCCCCGGCGAAAAAGAAGCCGGCGGCGGAGGCGACTGGTCCCGCCGGCCAGGAGATGGAGAAGCCGGAGAAACAGGAAGCGCCGGCGGCCGCGAGCACCGCCACCGAGGACAAACCTGTTAAACAGCGGGCGCCGCGCAAGAAGGCCGCTGCCAGCAAAAAACCGGAAACCGAACCGGTCTCCGAATAGACAAGAAGGCCGGGCGATTTGCCCGGCCTTCCCTTTTTCAGATTACATTCAAAGAGCTATTTTTGCTTCCCGCGCAACAGAATGAACAACGCCCCGTCGCCCCCATAGCGCTGCGGCGCCCGATCCCACTCCAGCACCCAGGCGCCCGCCTCGCGGGCAAGAAACGTTTCCATTTCCTTGCGCAACACCGGCTCTCCCGCGGAGCCGTGGCCCCGTCCGGTAATCAGAAGCACGGCCTTCAAGCCTTGATAAACCGCATTCTCCAGAAAGTAGCCAACCTTCTCCCTGGCGCGGAGACGGTCGAGCCCGTGCAGATCGAGTTCAGCTTGCGGCAGCAGCTTTCCCGACTTCAGCAACTTGCGCAGGCGCGGCGTCGCCGTCGGCGTTGCCGGCTGCGGAAATTCGTCGGCGAAAACGGTCTCCATGTTGCCGATGGCTTCGAGAAAAAGGGCCCGTTCGTCGTCTATCGCCGCCGTTGGCCTTGACGCGATTTCGGGAGAGTCCACCGCCGAGGCGTCTCCCGCATCGTCTTCGTTGCCGCCGTCGGTTGGAAGTCCCAGTCGCTGCATTTCACGGGCGAACAGTTCGTCCTCGTTCAACTCCGGCTCGGCGGGAGCGGGTGCAACCGGCGGTGCTTTCGCGCCTTCCGGGGCGGAAACGCACAACCCCTTCAGATTTCCGAAGGGGTTGCCGGAGAACGATTTATTTTTTTTGCCGCCGGCCACGATTAGCGCCGAACGATTTTGCGCCGCCCCTGGATGGCTCGCGTCTGCTGCTTCACCAGAGCGCCCGGCTTTTCCAGATGAAACTGGAGCCACATATCGCCGTAGCCTTTCATTTTCATCTTCTTTCCTTCTTTCAGCGCCTCCAGATTGCCTTGCAGGCGTTCGTCGCCTTTGACTTTCTTCAGACCTTTTTCCAATTTGGCAATCGCCTTCTCCTTCTCGCCAACTCTTTCCAGGCAGTAGGCGTAAAGATTCCACAACAGCGGTTCGTTGCGGGTGCCGGCGGTCGCCTTGTCGAAAGTCTCGATCATCTTGCTCGGCTTGTTCCGTTTCATGTAACAGATGGCCAGCATGCCCATGGCGACCCAGTGGCGCACGTGCGCTTTTTTCAGGTACTCGAAAGCAGGAGCGAAGTCGCGCCTCAGATAATAGATGGTGCCGATCTGCGCATCGATCTGAGGGCGGGTGTAAAATTGCCAGCGAGCATATTTGTAGCCGCTTTCCAGCGTCTTTACCGCCTTTTCGACCCTTCCGGCCTGCAGGTCCTTTTGGGCTGTTTCCATCAGGCCGCCGATTTTTTTGAACATCATGCGCGAGAGCAGGAAAAAGGTCGCGGTAAAAAGGAGCAACCCCACCAGAAACGCACCCCAGAGCGGGATGCCGGAAAAAGCGGCGAGCAGGCCGGCGACCAGGGTGCCGATGAGTAGAGATATGAGCATATTGTACATGCGCTGGTGGGTCCTTTCCGCACTGAGTCAGAGGAATTAAAGCGCGCAGAGTTTAGCAACCCCGACATCAAAAGTAAAGCAATAAGGGCGTAAATACCCTCGCTTCAAGCGCTTTGGCGCAGAGTTCGGACGCTTTCCGTCACTTGGCTCTGGCGGCGGCCAGGCAGTCCGGAAGGCCAACAGGACGCGCCGGATTCTCTGTTTTCACCCTTTTTTTCCTTCTTCCACCAGCAGGGTCAATTTGTCCCCGGGCTGCAGGATGTCCTCCGCGGCCAACCGGTTCCATTCCATGATCTGCCGGGTGCCGACATCGAACCGGCGGCCGATATCCCACAGCGTATCGCCCCGACGCACCTTGTAGGTGATCTTGCGCAGAGAGTCTTGGTCGGACTTCACCCCGTAAAGGGTCAACTTGTCGCCGGGTTGCAAGATATGCCGTGGGGAAAGGCCGTTCCAGTCCATCAACTGGGCCGTGGTAACCCCGTGCCGGTTGGCGATCAGCCAGAGGTTGTCGCCAGATTGCACCTGGTATTGGCCGGGCTTTCCGACGCCCTTGCTTTTCGCTGTTTTCGGCGCGGCCCCCGCCGAGACGATCAGGTTCTGTCCGGGCCGGATAAAATCGCTGTGGCCGAGTTTGTTCCACACCCGCAACTGTCTCTCCGAGACATTGAATTTCTGGCCGATGCTCCACAAACTGTCGCCGCGACGCACCGCGTAGGTTGCTTTTTTGCTCGCCGTCGGGGTACTGCGCACCTCCTTCAGGGGAATCTCGCTCCACCCCTTGCGCAGAGGAAGAACCAGGTCGGCGCCGATCCGGAGCGCGCGCGGATTGCGAATCGAGTTCATGGCGACGATGTCGTTCACCCGAATACCGTATTTCTTCGCCAGCGCCAGCAGGGTATCGCCACTGCGGACCCGATGCCGCTGGTAATTGGCTCGCTCAGCCGCCGGCAGCAACGAGTACTGCTGATCGAATTGCGCCTTTTTCCCGGCCGGAACGCGCAGCACATAATTCTTCACCCCCGGCGGCGTGCACCAGCGGCTTAATTCCGGATTCAGGTTTTTGATTTCGTCGTAGGAGATATCGCAGAACTTGGCGACGATTTCCAGGTCGGTTGTCGTGGGCACCTCGACGGTATCGAACAGCAGCGGCTCCTGATACTTCAGGTCGACAAAACCGTATTTTTCCGGTTGCTTGGCAATCAATAGGGTGGCCAGCAATTTGGGGACGTAATGCTTGGTTTCGGTTTTCAGATAGGAATGGCGGGAGATTTCCCAGAAATCGCGGCTATTGTACATGTTGATGGCCCGCCGGATTTTTCCCGGACCGGCATTATAGGAGGCCACCGCCAGATACCAGTCGCCGTCGAACCGGCCATGCAGGTCTTTGAGAAAACGAGCCGCCGCCCGCGTCGCTTTTTCGAAATCGCGCCGCTCGTCGTACCACCAATCGCTCTGCATGCCATAAAGGCGCCCGGTGCTGCTGATGAACTGCCAAGGACCGGCGGCATGCGCCCAGCTATAGGCCCGGTTGTTGAACCCCGATTCGACCAGCGCCAGATACACCAGATCAAGGGGCAGTCCTTCGGCGGCGAAAATCTCCTGCATAAGGGGCAGATAACGCGTGGAGCGCTCCAACCAGCGGGTAAAGGTGCCGCGGGCCGGACCGGTGAAATAATTGATGTAATAATGCACCTTCTCGTTTTCAACCACGGGAAAATCAAAGGATACACCGTCGGCGACTTTGGTCGTTCCCTCGTCCTGCGGGGGAACTTCCCCGGCCCCGGACAGCGCCAGGTTATCGGCCAGGGTTTCCGAGTCGACCGGTTCTTCGTCAATGGCGTCGTCCCCGACGAAAAGTTGATCGAAATGGAGCAGGGAGTACGGCGTGCCGCTTTGATCGTCAAAAGGATTGTCGAATTCGGGTTTGAAAAAGGGCTGTCGACCGGCGTTGACCATGCCCGGCGGCGCCATCGCGCCGACCATTTGCCGTTGTGCATTATCGCCGGCGGGAAGCGTTGAAGCCTCCTGGGACAGTTGTGACAGACACCCTCCCAGCATCGGCAATAGCAAGACATACCACCATCTCATGGAGCAAAGACCTCCTGTTTGCAAAACGATAAAAAGGTGAAAAAAATTGGGACGACAAAGGCGGACCGGAAAATTTAATCGGTCCGAAGCGGACTTAGGCTTTTGGCAAATGCAAATTCCGAACCTATTCTCCCGGCCAGAATCGCTTCTCCAATTCATCGAGAAGCGTCCGGAAAGTCGTCCGATCGCGGGCGCTGACCGGGATGGCATTGTAGCGCCGACACATGGGCGTGATCTCCTCGGACGAACATAAATCGACTTTATTAAAAACCAACAATCGCGGAATCCGATCAAGTTCGAGATCGCGCAGGATGCGTTCCACCGCCGCAATCTGCTCGTCGAAACGGGGATTGCTCATATCAACCACGTGCAGCAGCAAATCGGCGTCGTTCAGCTCTTCCAAAGTGGCCTTGAAGGCGCCGAGCAGGCTTTTGGGCAATTTGCGGATAAAACCGACGGTATCGGTAATGATCACTTCGCGCTCCAGGGGAAAGCGCAATCGCCGGGTGGCGGTGTCGAGCGTGGCAAAGAGCAGGTCTTCGGTCAGCACTTCACTCTGGGTCAGGGCATTGAGCAGAGTCGATTTGCCAGCGTTGGTGTAACCGACGATGGACACGATCGGCACCCCGCCGCGAACCCGCTTCTGTCGGCGCTGCCGGCGCCCCTGCGCCATTTGCTTGAGTTGCTCCTCCAGGCGGCGGATACGGTCGCGGATGCGCCGGCGATCGATTTCCAGCTTGGTTTCCCCGGGTCCGCGTCCGCCGATGCCGCCGGCCAACCGGGAGAACGCAACGCCCATGCCGCTCAAGCGGGGGAGAATGTATTTCAGCTGCGCCAATTCCACCTGCACCTTGCCGTCTCGGGTATGGGCGCGGCGGGCAAAGATGTCGAGGATCAGCTGACTGCGGTCGATGACTTTCATCTCGACGATTTCCGCAATGGCGCGCACCTGGCCGGGAGAAAGCTCCTGATCGAAAACCAGCAAAGTGGCGCGCTGCTGCAGGGCGCGGATGATGACTTCCTTGAGCTTGCCTTCTCCCATGAGATATTTGGGATGCAACTGACGCGGCCGCTGGATCACCCGATCAAGGACCACCAGGTTGGCGGTGCGCGCCAGTTCCGTCAGCTCGTCGAGGGAGTCTTCGGTTTCCTGCCGGCCTTCATGACTGACGGAAATGAGAATGGCCCGCTCGCGGGTATCGCCAAGATCGATGACTTCGGCCGCTTTTTCCTCCAACTCGGCCTCGAGGGCGCGGAGAAAAACCGCCAGGTCGAAATCCAGGTCGTAGACGGAGGCCGCGGTGAGGGTTTCAGCGTTCTTTCCCTGCGGATTGGGGGGAAGCAGGTGGGCGTAATGCACCTTCTCCGGCTCGCCGGAACCCCCCACGGCGACAGCCGCCATCAAATCGAGGCGCAGCAGGGCAAGGTCGGTCAGGTCGTCCTGGGTGAGCGCCTCGCCCTTGAGATGGGTGTGGATGCAGCGCAGACCGCGCAAACCGCTGCGCCCCAGGCTGAAACCGGACAGATCGGGGATGACGATTTCCCGGTCGTCGCCCACGATCACGTGATGCACCGTGCCCTGGCGATCAACGATGATCCCCAGCTGGCGGCGCAACTCGTGCGAATGCTCGGCCAGATAACGAGCCAGCTCCGGCGACACCACCTGCCCGGCGGGCATGCGGCGTCGATAAATGCGCTCCAGCGCGTGGAGCTGGCTTGGCTTCAGACCTGCGGTGTTACCGTGGATCACGGTGCGGCAGAAAGGAGCGGGGACAAAGTCCCCGCGTTATGGACAGGTGGCAGATCAGGCCCCCGTAATGTTGTAGCCGGAATCGACAAAATGAATTTCGCCGGTAACCCCGGTGGCGAGGTCCGAAAGAAGATACATGCTGGCTTTTCCCACTTCTTCCTGGGTGGTGCAGCGGTGCAACGGCGCCCTGTCGTCCATCAGTTTGAGTTTTTCCCGGAAATGGGCAATACCCGAAGCGGCCAGGGTTTTGATCGGCCCCGCCGAAACGGCATTGACGCGAATCCCCTTTTGTCCGAGCTCGGCCGCCAGGTAACGCACCGAAGCCTCCAGCGCCGCCTTGGCTACGCCCATGACGTTATAGTTGGGGATGACCCGACTGGCCCCCAGATAGGTCATGGTGACGATGCTGCCGCCGTTCTTCATCAGCGGAGCGGCGCCTCGCGCCATCGCCACCAGCGAATAGGCGCTGATGTCCATCGCCAGGTGAAAACCGTCGCGCGAGGTCTGGGTGAAGGAGTGCTTGAGATCCTCGCGGTTGGCGAAGGCCACTGCATGCACGACGAAATCGATTTCCCCCCAGGTTTCGCCCAGCTTCTGGAATACCGCGTCGATATCGGCATCGCTGGCGACATCGCAGGGTAAAACCAAATCGGAACCGAGACTCTGCGCCAACGGCCGCACACGTTTTTCGAGAGCTTCATTGAGGTAGGTAAAGGCCAGAGTGGCCCCTTCGGCTTTCAACTGCTGCGCGATTCCCCAGGCAATACTCAATTCATTTGCTACACCAAAAATGATGCCGCGCTTTCCTGACATCAGACCCATTGAATCCATCCTCCATATGCGATTGGTAAGTAGGCTTTTTTAGCAGATCCGCCGTGCCAAGGCAAGAATTATGCGATTGTTCTTCTTATTTCGTATTCTTTTTTGCTGCCGCGTCGGTCCCTTTCGGATTGAGTATCTTCAGCAAATCGTCGGCCTTTTTGAAACCAGGCAGCAGCACCCCGTCGGGAAGAACCAGGGTGGGCGTCGAGCGGATGCCCAACTCCTGGGCCAGGGCGATATTGCGGTCGATCGCCGGCGTTTCGCACAACGGCGGCGGCACCGGCTTGCCGGCAAAGCTGTCTTCGAGCATGGCCAGAGACTTGTTGCAGACGACGCTTTTGGCAATTCCGTAGGCGTTGGGGTGCATCTGCAAGGGAAACATCTTGATCAAAAAGGCAATATCCGGATTGCGCTGCACCACGTCCTTGAGTTCCGCATGCAGACGCTTGCAGTAGGGGCATTCCGGGTCGGTAAAGACAATGATCTTCGTCTTTGCTTTGCTTTTTCCAAGCAGGATGGCATCTTCCAGGGGGATTTTGCCGATATCGATTTTGTTCAGGTCGGCCATGCGCTGGCTGGTGATATTCTGTTTGTCGGCCAGGCGGATGATGTTGCCGGTAAAGACGTATTTTTTGGAAAAATCGACATAAAGGGGAAATTTCTGATTGCCCTTCTCCACTTCGACGGCCCAGAAACCGGGAACTTCCGAACGCTCCACCTTGATCACGCGATCCACGCCCCCCTGCAGAAGATTGCCGGCTTCCTGCAGGCTCATTTTGTGGCAGTCGGCGCATTGGCGCTTATCGCCGGCAACCTGGGCAAAGGAGTGGGCGGCCACCGGCAGAAAAAGAAGGAGCAGCAGAGCCATGAATGTTTTCATCGGTACAATCTCTCCGTTGGAAATAAGGGGGCAAAGGCGCAACATGCTACCCTGTCGGAGTTCTTTTGGCAAGATGCAGCCGAGAGCATTTGCAAAAGACGCGGGAAAAACCGGAGGACCTACGTGGACAGCGGATCTATTTTCCGCTGAACCGTCCGTTGCCCGGCGCCAGAAAGGTCAACGGCCATTCCTCGCTTTGCCATGATTGTCTGTTTGACACTTGCGCCGCCAACCCATAAGATGCCGCAATTTCCACCCCTTCGGAGCCGCGCATGGATTCGATTTCCCTTATCGGCATCGCCGTCGCCCTGGCGATGGATGCCTTTGCCGTCGCTTTGGCGGCGGGCTTGTCTCTCGACGCGATCACCGGCCGGCATCTGTTTCGCCTTGGGTTCCATTTCGGCCTGTTCCAGGCGGGGATGCCGGTCCTCGGCTGGATAGCCGGCATGACGGTGCAGCGGTGGATAGCCGCTTACGACCACTGGATCGCGTTTGTCCTGCTGGCGCTGGTCGGCGGCAAAATGATCCGTGAGGCGCTGCACGAAGGAGAAGCCAAAGCGAAACGGGATCCCACCCGCGGCTGGACGATGATCATGCTCTCCATCGCCACCAGCATCGATGCGCTGGCGGTGGGGCTTTCCCTGGCGATGCTCGAGGTCAGCATCTGGCTGCCAGCCGCCGTGATCGGCCTGGTCTGCGGCGCACTCACCGTCACCGGCATGCTCCTCGGCCGCCGCGCCGGCACGGAATGGGGCCGGCGGGTGGAAATTTTCGGCGGCGTCATCCTCATTGCAATCGGCGGCAAAATTCTCTTGGAACATACGATTTTTCAGTAATCCCCCGCCTCCGCAACCCGGCGCGCCAAGGATCAACCGGACGAAAGCTTGAGCCCGAAGATGCCGCCGACGATCACCAGCAGACAGAAGAGCCGCCAGAACCCCGCCGGCTCGCCAAAGAGCAATATGCCCAGCACCGCCGTGCCCACCGCGCCGATCCCGGTCCAGACCGCGTAAGCGGTGCCGACCGGAATCGTCCGCAGCGCCTGCGCCAAAAAGAAAAAGCTGATCCCCATCGCGGCGATCGTCAGCAGCGACGGCAGCGGCCTGGAGAAGCCCTGGGTGTATTTAAGCCCAAGCGCCCAGGCGACTTCGAAGAGCCCGGCGAAGAACAGCAGCAGCCAGGGGGAACGGGGAAGAACATCGAAAATCATGTCGGCTCTCTTTTAATTCAGCTGTTTGCGGCGGTATAGAACGTGGCGAAAGTGCGGATATTGCGTCGCCTCGACGGTTTCCCACGTCGCCAGAGAAAACGGTGGAAACAGGATATCCCCGGCATATTCGTCGATAATCCACGAAATGCGCAGTTCGTCGGCCATCGGCAGCGCCTCGGCGTAAATGTCGCGCCCGCCGATGAAAAACAGTTTTTCAGCATCCCCGCCCAGCGCCAGCGCCTCCTGCAGGTTGCGGCAGATCTCGACCCCCGGCATCGCCGGCGGCAGCGTGCGGCTGACCACCAGGTTGCGCCGATCCGGCAGCGGACCACCGATCGCCTCGAAGGTCCGTCGCCCCATGACGATGGTATGTCCTTGGGTCAAGGCGCGAAACAGGCGAAGTTCCTGCGGCAAGTGCCAGGGAATGGCATTGCCGCAGCCGATCACCCGCTGTTCGGTCATGGCGACGAGAATGATTTTGGTCATGGGAAACCTCCGGGAAGCAGCTGTCGGCTTTCAGCTACTTCAAAACCTCGCGACGGCGATCCTCTTCGAACCGCTCCGTTCCCGCCGGTGCGCCCGGCGCCTTTCGGGGCGGCTGTAGGCGCGCGCCTGGCGTTCGATAAGGGAGGCGTAATAGCCGCCGGCCGAGGTATTGTAACCCTGTTCCAAGGTCAGCAGCAATATCAGCAGCACCAGCCAGCGGTGCGGCCGGGCAAAGGCCATTGCCCGCCGCCAGCGCGTTAAAGCGCCGGCAGTCATCAGCCTTCTCCCCGGACAAACAAAAACCGCGTCATCCTCGCATTTAAATTTCGGCTTGCGCCAAGCTTGCGGGAAGGGGGCGAAACTCTTTGCCGATTCGCAAAACCGGCGCCGATCACCGGCGGAAATCGTCGTCGCCGGCTTGACATCCGCCATGTCCAAACAATAATTAAGCATCGTAAATAAAACCGAAACAGGACCACCCCTTCCATTACACTCTCCGCCCGCGCCGGCCATTGACCTTGGCAATGACTTGGCCGGCGGAAATTTCACATCTCGTTCGGCGCCTCCGGCCGTGAAAGGGTTCAACAGCATGGCAGACATTGAAGTCAGAGTCAGGGCATTTATCGTGGAAAATTTTCTTTTCGGCGACGGCGCCGGACTTGAGGAGGAAACCTCTTTTCTGCAATCCGGAATCATCGATTCAACCGGCGTCCTGGAACTGGTCGGTTTTATCGAAGAAGAGTTCGATCTGGTCGTTCGCGATGAAGAACTGATCCCGGATAATCTGGATTCCATTGGCCGGGTAGCCCGCTATCTGCGGGTTAAAGCGGGCAAAGAGATGCTGAAAATGCCGGTTTCGGCAAGCATGTGAAACCTGGAACGGAATGACACCGCATGAACTGCAGATTTGTAATCAAACGCCTGATGCTGGGCCTGGCTCTGCTCGCCGTCAGTCCCCTCATTCTGCTGGCGCGCCTCGGGCTGGCGCTGGGCACTGATGCCATCTTCAATATCGGAGCGCAGACCCTCGCCCTGGTTCCCGCCCTGCCCGGCAGCTTTCTGCGGGTGGCGTTTTACAAGGGGACGCTGAAACGCATCGGCTCCGACGTGCGGATTTCCTTCGGCAGTTACTTCTCCAAAAGCTCTGCGGCACTCGGCAACTGGGTCAATATCGGCGCCTATTGCATTCTGGGCAACGTCGAAGTGCACGATGAAGTGCTCATCGCCAGCCGGGTGAGTCTGTTGAGCGGTAAATACGAGCACGGCAGCGCCTTTGCACCGGTCTCCGGAGGCGGCGATCGACCGAGCGAAGGGATTCGCGTCGGCGCCAAAACCTGGATTGGCGAGGGCGCCATCATCGCCGCGGATGTTGGCGGCAACTGCCTGGTGGCGACCGGCACGGTGGTGACCAGGCCGGTGCCGGATGGCACCATGGCCGCCGGCAACCCGATGAAACTGGTGAAAATGCAGCCGTTCATTGCGGTCGTCCCGAATTCTTCCGGAAGCGATCGCCTCCGCTCCGTCTGAGGGAGCAGCAAACATGTTCACATGCGGACCGTCAGCTTGCACAAAAAATAAATTTTCGCGAATTTCTGGGAATATTGTCATGGCCATGCTGATGCTTTCATTCCTCGCCTCCCCGCTTCTGGTTTCCGCCTGCCGGCAAAATGCGTCGACCGCCCAGACTTCCCGGGCTCCAGCCGTCGAAGCCTTGACCGAAAAAAGAATTCTCTTTGCCCACCAGTCGGTGGGCGCCGATATCATGGCCGGCATAGCTGAACGTTTCACCGATGAGAAGATGCCGTTGCGCATTGTCCAGGCCAGCGATTTGCCCGCAGATGGCGGCTATTTCGCGCACGCCTTCAACGGCGGCAATGGCGATTTTCACGGAAAACTCGACGATTTCGCCAGGCTTCTCGCCGCCGGGCCAGGTCATGGGGCGGATATCGCCATTTTTAAATTCTGCTATCTCGATTTGCCCGCCGATGCCGATGCGGAAGGACTTTTTCAGCGCTATCGGCAACGCATGGGCGAACTGGAGCAGACCTACCCGCAGCTGCGCCTGATCCATTGCACCGTCCCGCTGACCCGCAGGCAGACCGGCCCCAAGGCCTGGCTCAAGCGTCTGCTCGAACGACCGGTCACCGGTGTCGAGGACAATCTGGTCCGCGCCCGCTTCAACGACCTGCTCCGCCACACCTATGGCGATGCCGTTTTCGATCTCGCCGCCGCAGAGTCGACCTGGCCCGATGGCCGGCGAGAAATCGTCTCCCGCGGCGAGGCGACCGGCTACGCCCTGGTGCCCGACTACACCGACGATGACGGCCATCTCAACCGATTTGGCCAGCAGGTGGTGGCCGAACGCTTCCTTTCCTTTCTCCTGAACCTGTAGCCGATCATCCCGCCCAGCGGCTTCTCCATTTCCGGCATCCCATTGCCGATTTGCCGGCGAAACTTTCGGCAAGCAATCTCTTTATCCGCATACGATTTTTGGCGTCCAGCGGCAAAGAGTCCACGGGTTGCTATACTCCCTTTCAAGGCAGGCGACAGATGAAATTCGCCCCGAATCTGCGACCACACTCAGTGAAGGAGGAAGGGAAATGGGACTTGAAATTTCCAGCCCGGTGATCCGCAACCAGAAAATACCACAGCATTACACTTGCGACGGGGATAACGTTTCGCCGCCCCTGCAGTGGGGGGATATCCCGGAAGGGGCGAAAAGCCTGGCTTTGATCGTCGAGGATCCGGACGCGCCCGGCGGCGCTTTCATCCATTGGGTGATGTACAACATTCCGCCCGACGTGCGGCAGTTGCCCGAAGATGTCCGGCGCGACGAAACCCTGCCCAATGGCGCCTGCCAGGGAATCAACGACTTCGGCAAAATCGGCTATGGCGGCCCCTGTCCGCCCGGCGGCAACCACCGTTACTTCTTCAAGTTGTTCGCCCTCGACGTCCGCCTCGATCTCGAATCGGGGGCCACCCGGGAGCAGCTGACCGAGGCGATGCAGGGGCATATTCTCGCCGCTACCGAGATCATGGGCAATTACGCCCGGCATTAAGTCGCCGGCAAGCCGCTACGCCTTGCGGTCCGTCCCGCACAAGACAAAACCGCCGGCATTGCGATACGAATGCCGGCGGCTTGGTTCAGCTTGAAATTTTCAGGATGCTTTAGCGCGAATCCTGCAAGTAGCGGTAAAACTCGGCGTTGGTGGACAGCACCAGCCGCCCGTTGTCGCCGATGGTTTTGCGGTACGATTCGAGGGTGCGCACGAAGGAATAAAAGGCGGCGTCGCGGCCGTAGGCGCCGGCGTAGATGGAAGCGGCTTTGGCATCCGCCGCGCCGCGAATTTCCACCGAACGGCGATAAGCCTCCGATTCGATGCTGCGCAGCTCTTTCTGCATCTGGCCGAGGATATCGGCCTTCTCCCCTTCTCCTTCCGAGCGGTACTGGGCGGCGACCTTGTTGCGCTCGGAGACCATCCGCTCGTACACCCGCTGCCGCACCTGATCGACGTAATTGATTCTCTTGATCTGCACGTCGATCAGTTCGATGCCGTATTCGGGAATGCTGTTGCGCGCCTGTTGCAGGATACTGTCGAGGATTTCTTCCCGGCCGTCCAGATTGGCGACATCGATCAATTCCCCATCCAGATCGATCAATTCACGGGTGCCCTCCGGCGGCTGATAATCCTTGCCCCGCACCAGTTCGAGCAGCAGGTGGCCGGAGACGGCGTCGCGCACCACCGAATCGAGGATGTCGTCGAGGCGGCTCTGCGCGCCGCGCTCGGTGGCCACCGTCTTGTAGAAAAGGAGCGGATCGACAATGCGCCACCGGGCGGTGGTATTAATCCAGATGTATTTTTTGTCCTTGGTGGGAATCTGGTTCGGATCGCCGTCCCACTTTATAATGCGCTTCTGAAAGCGCCGCACATCCTGCACCACCGGCAGTTTGAAATGAATTCCCGCCTGCTTGGTATCCCCCACCGGCTTGCCGAACTGGGTGATCAGCGCCTGCTCCCCTTCTTCCACCACGTAAACCCCGCCGAGCAGGATCAGGACGATAATGACTCCGACAACAAGCAACAGTTGTTTTTTCATTGCGCCCCTCCTTTCTTCTCGCTGCGCAACGGCAGCAATGGGAGGGCTCCGCTCCCCTTCTCGTCCATGATGTAGACTTCTTCCAGGCGCGGCAGCACCTCTTCCAGGGTCTCCAGATAAAGACGCCGCCTGGTCACCTCTGGCGCCTTGCGGTACTCGGTCAGCAGGGCGAGAAAGCGGCTGGTTTCCCCTTCAGCCTCGTTGATCCGCTCGATAGCGTAGCCCTCGGCTTCGAGAATCGTGCTGCGCGCCACGCCCCTGGCCTTCGGCACTTCGCGGTTATACTGCTCGCGCGCCTGCAAAATGAGGCTCTCCTTCTGCTGCTCCGCCTCGTTGACTTCGTTGAAAGCGGCCTTCACCGGACCGGGGGGGTTGACGTCCTGAAACTTGACGGTGACGATGCGGACGCCGATGTCGTAGTCGTTAAGGGCGGCTTGCAACTCCTTTTGCACATTGTCGGCGCCTTCGGCGCGCGCCGTGGTGAGCACTTCGCTGACATTGGAATTACCGACAACCTTGCGCACCATCGCCTCGGCAAGATCGCGGATTGTCCCTTCCGGGTCCTTGATCTTGAACAGGAACTTGTACGGATCGGCGATCTGGTACTGCACGATCCACTCAATGTCGCTGACGTTGAGGTCGCCGGTCAGGGTCAGCGACTCCTCTTCCAGATCTTTATTCGTGTAGGTGGTTTGCGCGCCAATCATAGCCGTGCGGAAACCGAATTCTTCCTTGAGCACCCGGCCGGTCTTCACCAGAAAAACCTTATCCACGCCGAAGGGAATCTTGAAATGCAGCCCCGATTCGGAAAAGCCGCTGAAGCTGCCGAAGCGCAGCACCACGCCGGTTTCTTCCGTGCCCACCTGGTAAAAGCTGCTGCGGACGCCGATAAAGACGACGAGCAGCAGTATGATCCAGAGGAAAATTTTCCCCGGCGGCTGGAATTCCTTGAGCCGGTTGATCGCCTGACCAACCTTCTCCTCCACCTCTTTTGCGTCTTTTTCCCACTGCCAGTTCTGCATTGTGCCTCCTTGGATTAATTCCAGCACGGCAGTCAACCATATAACCGGCCGAAAGGCAAGAAAAGCCGGTTGCGCGCCGTTCTTCACCGGACGACGGGGACGACGGGGACGGATTGACGGAGCAACCGAAAGCGGCTAGAATTTAACGAATTACAAGGAGGTCACCATGGCTGAAAACGACTGCACCAACCCGGAACAACATTGCGACATGCATGCCTGCCAGTTGAAGCACAAGGACATGAGCCCGAAAATTCAGAGCTTTTTCGACAACCCGCGTTATGCCTGCACCAACTGCGGCGCCAAAACGCATGACGCGGCGAACCTCTGCAAACCCAAGCCTTTGTAAGCCGCCGAAAATTCGTTAAGATTTCCGTAGCGCCCGCCAACGGCGCCGGCATTTCTCCGGCGCCGTTTCCCATTTTCAGTTTTTTCATACCCGAGTGAAATCCATGAAGATCGTCTGTTTATTGGGAAGTCCGCGCCGCAACGGCAACAGCGCCGTTCTGGCCCGCCATTTTCTCGCGCACGCCGAAAGTCTGGGCGGCAAAACGATGAGTTTCGTCCTGAATGATCTGCCGATGCGGGGCTGTCAGGCGTGTGAGGCGTGCAAAACCGGTCACGAGAGCTGCGTGGTGTCCGATGGTCTCAGCGAAGTCCTCGACGCGGCTTTCCATGCCGATCTTCTGGTTTTCGCCTCGCCGGTTTACTATGGCGACGTGAGCGCGCAGTTGAAAATGTTTATCGACCGCACCTATTCCTACCTGAAACCTGGCTATATCGCCCTGAAGCATCCGAATCGCCTCCCCGAGCGCAAGCCGCTGGTATTCATTCTTGCCCAAGGCCACCGCGATCCGCAGGCCTTTGACGATATCGTGCCGCGCTACAGCAAGCTCTTTCACTGGACGGGCTTTGCCGATGCGCATCCGCTGCGGGTTATCGATATCTATCATCGGGGGGATGTCGAAAAGAAACGGCCGGAGGTGTTTACAGAACTGGAGCGACTGGCGGAAAAACTCCTGCGAGACGCCAATACCGACAATTCCTCGATTCCTTAGATTTTCAACTTCCGCCGGAGAAAACGAAACGGCCCTATCCGCGCCTTCTTCCAATACGTGTTTTCCCATGAGCAGAAAATATCTGACATCCTGATTCGATCGGCCGTAGGATGGCCGCTTTGTGGGAGGTCGCCGTTTCGCCGGAGTCCACTTTTGGAGGGGAGTTGTTACCGAGCCCCTTTGAAAAAATTATTCGCCGATTTTTTTAAACAACCGAAATATCTTCTCCGTCTGCTGATCGTCATCGCGGCAGTCGGCCTGCTCGCCATCCTCATCCTGGCTACCTTGAGTTTCTGATCATCCTGCCCTGCGCGTTTTTCTCCGAAACCCTCGCCCTCGCCGAAAGACTCCGCTCGGCCATCCGCGACGTGCCGTTTTCTTTTGCCAACCATTCCTGGCAGGTCACCGCCAGTCTGGGAATTGCCATCACCGAGGACCAGCCGCAGCGCTTCGGTCTGGCGCTGGAACGGGCCGACGAGGGGCTGTATCTGGCAAAAAAACGGCGGCCGCGACCGGGTGGCCTGGGTCGACCCGGAACAACGAATTTCCTTGCGGCGCGACGAACAAGAGGCCTTTCCGCCGTCAGCCTGACGGGCCCTGAGTCAAGCCCGCGCCCCACCCTCCCGCATTTGACAAATCCCCATCCCCGGCTATTTTCAAAAAGCAGAAAACCTTCGTAAACAAACAGTTAATTAACCCTCGGAGAACCGTCGTGGAAAAGAAAGAGATCGTGCGGCATCTGTACAAGTTGGCCCAGCTCGACATCGACGCCTGGCATGCCTACGGTCAGGCCATGGAAAAAATCGAGAACGCGCTGGATGTTCGGGACCGGCTGGAGCGCTATCGCGGCGACCACCACCGGCATGTTGTCGACCTGTCGGCCAAGATAAGAGAGCTGGAAGGCGAGCCTCCCGATTTTGCCATGGACTTCAAAGGATTTCTGATCTCCGGCTTCACCAGCTTGCGCAGCGTGACCGGCGCCCAGGGCGCATTGGCGGCAATGGAAACGAACGAGAAGCTGACCAACCGCAACTACGCCGAGGCCGTGCAAACACCCGGTTTTCCCTCGGATATCCACGCTCTGCTCGAAGCCAACTATCAGGACGAAAAAGAGCACCTGCGCTATGTCGAGGATCGTCTTGACTTTCTCGTGCGCGAAAAGGGCGGCGCTGGTCGCTCGCAGAGGTACTGAGGAGAACCGGGAACCTACCGAGAAACCTCATCGACGATTTTCCAGCCCAGCCCGCCTCGGGGAATCCCCCTGGGGTCGCCGGGGCCGAAAATACGCGAATGCCAAAGGTTAAAACCAAATTCGGCGGGAATCGGTTCGCACGCGCCGCAGGGGTCCGCAGGGCGGTCATGACCCATCTCGTGGTCGATGGCTTGAAGCTGGATTATGTCCACACCGCCGCCACCGCCGAGGCGGAGGAGCGCCGGGCCGAAGGGGCCAAAGAAGCGCTGGTGCAAACCAAAGAAAGCGAATGGCAGTTTCTTTTGCAAAACCTGCATCTGACCCGGAGCGATTTCGGCTTCGTCAACCAGGCGGAAAATCCCGCCTACCGGATCTCCCTCGGCGGCATCGATCTGCAGGTAAAGAATCTCTCCAACCGGTTCCGGCAAGGAGCGGCGGAATTTCGGCTGGAGGGACAGTTCATGCACAGCGGCGACACCTATGCCACAGCCGTTTTCCGCCCGGTGGAAAGGGGGGCCGACTTCGACCTTCTGCTGGCCATTGAAGGGACCCGGGTGACGGCCATGAATGATCTGCTGCGGGCGCACGCCAGAATGGATGTGATGGCCGGTTCTTTTTCCCTGTATTCGGAATTGCAGGTCCGGGGCAATCGCATCGACGGCTATGTCAAACCGCTCTTTAAGGACCTCGACGTCTACGACACCAAGCAGGAAAAAGGACAAGGGCTGATCGCCAAACTCAAGGAAGGGCTGGTCGGCGCACTCAGCGCCCTGCTGAAGAACCCCGAGGAGAAGGTGGCGACCCAGTTCGACCTCTCGGGGACGATCGAAGACCCCGAGGCAAGCACCTGGCAGATCGTGCTCGAATTGATTCGCAACGCCTTTTTCGACGCCATTCTGCCGGGATTCGAAAACAGGGGCGGCGAGAAGACCTCCGGCTGAAAGGGGCAGACATGGTCGACCGGAATTTTTTTCTGGCCTTGATGGCCTTTGCCTTTTTCCTCGCCTACTCTTTTCTGGTATTTGTCATTCTGGCGCCTCTGAGCGGCGCCCTTATCTGGGCAGCGGTTTTCGGGGTGGCCACGTACCCCCTTTACCAGCGGCTGCGCCGACGCCTGAACGGAAGACATACCCTGGCCGCAGCCATCATGACGCCAGTGGTCATTCTTCTGCTGGCGATTCCCATCGTCCTTGTCGCGCTCTTCCTGGCCGTGGAAATCGGCTCATTTTACGAGGCCATCCAGCTTCGGGTCCTCACCGGCGATTATCCGAATCTTGAGGGGTTGGGAAACTGGCCATTCGTCACGACGATTCTCGAGTTTTTGCGCCCGATCAGCGAAATTATCGACATCGACCCGCAGGAAACCCTTGCTCCCGCCTTGCAGAACGTGATCAGCGCTCTTGTGGGAAAAGCCCAGAACATTGCGCAGGGAATTTTTCTCCTGGCATTGCAGGGAGCGGTAATGGCGATTACGCTTTTTTTCTTCTTTCGTGACGGGGAGAGGCTCTTTTCAATTTTTTCTTCGTTGGTCCCTCTGCCGGAGGATAGGAAAGCGGTTCTGCTGGGCAGGACCAGGGAAGTTCTCTCCGCCGTGCTCTACGGAGTTTTTTTTACCGCCCTGGTGCAGGGGAATCTGGCGGCACTCGGCTATTGGATCGTCGGGTTGACCTCCCCCGTCCTGCTCGGCCTGCTGACCGCCTTCGCTTCGATCGTCCCGCCGCTGGGTACGGCCCTGGTCTGGTTTCCGGCGGCCCTCTACCTGCTGATTTCGGGAAAGGCGGGAAGCGGCATCATCCTGCTTGCCTGGGGAGCCCTGGTGGTCGCGTCCAGCGACAACCTGATGCGCCCGTATTTCATCAGCGGCCGGGGCAAGATTTCCTTCCTGGCCGTTCTGCTCGGCATTCTCGGCGGTCTTGCCACGCTCGGCCTGGCAGGGATGGTCATCGGCCCGGTCATTCTCGGCCTTTTTCTTTCCATTGCCGAGATCTACCGTCCCCTGCTCCCCGAAAGCCAGGGACGGATCGTCACCCCGTGAATGGCCAGATGCGCAAACGCGCATCCATCACTCCATCATGCGGGAGGAGACCGATTCAAACTGGTCGACCATTTTCTCCTGGCCCGACTATCTGCACAGGACCCTCAGACTCAACGTGCCGCAGGGTGAAATCACCATCGGGGTTCGCGCTTTCCAGAACCCGGACGAGCTGACGATCGGCAAGCTGATGCAGCTGCCGTTCACCGCTGAGCGACCGAGTTGGCGGCTGACGGACGGGGAAAAACCTGAGCGGAAGAAGCCCCTGCCTCTGCCGCAAACAACGTTGGCTGGCTGAAAGGATATAGGCGCGGGAATTCTGGCGCCAGAAAAGGCGAGAAGGTGAGACTGCCGATCAGTCCGGCTTAGGGGGTCCTTCCTTGGCCGGCGGTCAATCAGCCGCGCAGACGGCTGTCGCTCATGGCAGCGGCTCGGCTGTCCGGGGGAGGCGGAAGACGGCGAGGGAGCGGCCGCGCAGGCGGTACTTGGTCCCCGCTGCCACGTCGCCGTCGGCGAAGGGGTCCTCGGCATAGGTGTCGAGGACCCGCTCCCACCGCGAGGTCTCCGGCTCTCGCGGCAGCAGAAAGTCGAGATCGTCCCACCAGGCGTTGAGCAGAACGAGGAAGGAATCGTCAACGATGCGCTGCCCGAGATCGTCCACTTCCCAGAGCGCATCCCCCGCCAGGCGCAATCCAAGTGTGCGCACGAATCCCGAATCCCAGTCGGCATCGCTCATCTCCTCGCCGTCGGGCCGCAGCCAGAGAATGTCCTTCACTCCGGAGCCGCGTACCGGCCGCCCCTGAAAAAAGGAACGGCGGCGAAAGACCGGATGCTCGCGGCGCAGGGCGATGAGGCGTCGGGTGTAGGCGAGCAACTCCTGCCCCTCCGCGTCGATCCCCCAGTCGAACCAGTTGAGCGCGTTGTCCTGGCAGTAGGTGTTGTT
>Ga0172382_10005144_pt1 | contig 19664 bp, 13 predicted proteins | sample Leawel138RmetaG_FD_122245 | JGI IMG/M metagenome (GOLD analysis project Ga0172382, IMG submission 122245) | Leachate microbial communities from a municipal landfill in Southern Ontario, Canada - Leachate well 138R metaG | ecosystem: Engineered > Solid waste > Landfill > Unclassified | place... | reverse complement strand
TATGCGCAAAGGCATGGATTCGTTGTGTGCCTTGGTTCAGACCACCCTGTCCGACAACCCATTTTCGGGTCAGCTGTTTATTTTTCGTGGTCGCCGCGGGGACCGGGTGAAGGTGCTGTGGCACGAACCGGACGGTCTGTGCCTGCACTGCAAGCGGCCGGTGCGCGCAGCTATCTCTCGATAGGTTGCTGCTAGCCATAGCCACCGTACATTTCGACTCGAACGAAAGTTCAATGGAGCTTGCAGTTCGGGTCTGGAGATCATTTCATCGCCTTCATGTAGGAAATACCGATGCCAACACGCAACAAGAGCTGTTTGCCAATGTCGCTGATTGCAACGACAAAACAGCCGGCGCGGCACCGAGCACTCGAATCTGCGATGAGCGCAATCTTTCTGGCTGCCTCCCAAGCGGGTTATGCGCAGACCACCTTCAGTCAAAATGAAAATACGGCTGCCTTAGAGGAGGTTGTGGTTAGCGCTCAACGTCGACAGGAGAGCCTGTCAGACGTGCCAATGAGTATCACGGCTGTATCAGCCGAGGCGCTGACCAAGGCAGGCATAACCAGCACGCTAGATCTTGGGACTGTAGTCCCCGGTCTCACCATGACCAAATATAACAACGCGCTGCAGCCTTCCATGCGAGGGATTTCGTCACAAAACAGCTCCGCTGGCGATACTTCCAGCGTGGCGATCTACCTTGACGGCGTTTACCAGACGAGTATCACCAGCACAATTATGGATTTGCCTGATGTCGCGCGGATCGAGGCGCTCAAGGGTCCACAAGGTGCACTCTATGGCCAGAATGCTACGGCCGGCGCACTCTTAATTACGACCAAAGCGCCTACTTCAGAGCCCGAAGGCAAACTCACTATAAGCTACGGTAAATATGATGATGTTTCCCTGGGCGGGTATCTGAGTGGCCCTCTTGGTGAGATGGTTTCTGCCAGCCTGTCCGCCAGTTATCAAAACCGCGACGGTTTCCGCAAGCATGTCGTATCGGGTGAGCGCGATTCAGGGATCGACTCCAAGACTGTTCGCGGCAAACTATTGATACAGCCAACAGATGAGGCAGACATCGCGTTGACGGCCTACTACTCCAAACGGGAAGACTCTTCAACGTTTGCTGGGTTCGCATTGAACAGCAACTCACTGGGGTACGCTTTCTTTCCCGATGCACCAAGAGTTACAGACGCAGATCAATATGGAACTGCTCCACATGTTGGAACCGTGACAGAAAGTCTAGGGTTTAGCGCTAAGGGAGAGTTTGAGACGGATCCAGGAACTTTCACCATAATTGGTTCGTACGCCGAGCACGAAGGCTCAGGCTTGTCGGATTTGGACGCATCACCGATTAATTATTTCACGTACGAATATCTGGCAATCGACCAGCAAAGCTTAATGACCGAAATAAATTTCGCGTCCCGGCAATTTGGGCGCATGAGCTTTATTGCTGGCGGACTCTATATTGATTCGGATGACAGGTTTAATCCCTCTGTCTCGGCGTTTTGGTCTCCGCCTACTATCTACCCCGATGACACACCGGCAAATATCCCTCTCCCTAGCTATATCGTGAAGAAGAAGGAGATTCTCGCTGGCTACGCGGAACTCACAGCGGAAATCACCGGGACGTTAGCAATTAGCGCCGGTGGCCGCTGGACGCAGGAGGAGCAGGAAGGCTACCGAGGTGTAACAGCGGGGAGCTTGGTTGCATCCAAGTTTAACGGCAAAACGTGGAGAGAGTTTTCTCCGCGCCTGACAGCCAAATACAGTATCTCGCCGGCTTCAAATCTCTATGCCAGTTATAGTGAAGGATTCAGGGGCGGCCAAGTGCAAACAGCAACCATCCTGAGCGCGCCGGACGTCCCGCCAATTGATCCTGAGACTGCTGCATCGTACGAAATCGGATACAAGGGCCGTCTCGCGGAAAATTTGAGTCTCAATCTCGCTGTTTACACCTACGAAATCAAGAACCTTCAGTTACTGGTTTACAACCCAATGGAGGGAAGTAAGCTTCAAAATGCAGCAAAAGCGAGCGGTGACGGGATCGATTTTGACGTTACTTGGGCGCCGAGTTCAGAGTTAACGCTGTCTGCAGGGGTTGCTTATCTGGACGCGCAGTATGACGATTTCCCAGATGGAGCGTCGTATGTGCCAAATCCGGCCGGCGGCAACACCCAAACGACTAAAGATTTCAGCGGACAACGCCCGTTGCGGGCTCCCAAATGGAGCGGAAATATCTCTGCCAGTTACGAAACGGAACTTGACACCGGTGTGCTTGGCGCGTTTGCAACCGTCTATTATACCGATGACTTTGGCTTGGAGCCGGATAACAGGATTTCGCAGCAGAGTCATACGTCGCTTAACGCAGAGTTCTCATTTAGTCCTGCGGCAGTGGCGGGCATGCGCCTGGTGCTTTGGGGTAAGAACCTGACCGATGAAGAGTATCTGACGAATGCGATAGTAACGGGGATCGCAGATTTTGTTACCTATGGTGATCCAAGAACGTATGGCCTTCGAGCAGAATACAGCTTCTGATGTGACACATCGGTGTCGAACGGTGACCTGAGCGGCGAGCCGATGCTGCGTTCGCCTGACTGGAGCGGCAGCGTGTCGGCCGACTACAAGCTCGACACGACCGCCGTGAGGTTCGGTGCCCTTGCCTCGCTTGCGTTCTCGTCGTCCCACGGCCTCGATCCCACCAATCTGGTCGAGTCGGGCTGCTACGGCCGACTGGACGGCGAGTTGTCCTTCGCACCGGCAGGCATCACGGACTACGCCTAGTCGCCTGGGTCAAGAACCTCACGGATACGACCAATCTCGTGAGTGCGAACGTCACCAATCTGGGTTCCGCGATCACGTACAACGATCCGCGCGCTTACGGCCTCGGGGTGGAATTCGTATTCTGAAACCTGGCGCCCCGGCATTTGCGACTGTGATGCGGGAAGGACTTGGGTCTCGTCTTGGACACGGGGGGTCTTGGACAAGGACAGGATCCGAACCCTAGCCGGACTTCGCGGATTCGCCCGTGATATTGGTGATTTTTCGTGGGCGTGAGTTCGCGAAGCCATTGATCTTCTTGGGGTCAGTAGCGGTATTTCAGCCGAAAACGCTTGTAGTGAAGACCTTGCCCCTGGCGTGCGCGCAGTGGACGCGGATAATGTGTCCCCGTCATGTTTCTGCGTGCCACGACTCGCAAGAAGGACGGCAAGGAACACCGCTATTGGAGCGTAGTGGAGAATCGCCGTGTCGCCGGTGGTCGGGTGGTGCAGCGGCACGTGCTGTATCTGGGCGAGATCAATTCCTCGCAGGAGTTGGCTTGGCGCCGTTCGATCGAGGTGATCGAGGACGGCGCGGATGCACCGCGCACCTACGCACTGTTCCCGGAGGATCGCTACGAGGGTGCGTTGCCGGACGCCTCGATCGTGCGGCTGAAGCTCTCGGCGATGCAGTTGCGCCGGCCGCGGCAGTGGGGTGCGTGCTGGCTGGCGCTGTCGTTGTGGCAGGTACTGGATCTGGACGTATTCTTTGCCGAGCGGCTGCGGCCTTCGCGCAAGGGCACACGTTGGGATCTGGTGTTATTCGTGCTGGCGGCGTATCGGCTGATCGCACCGGGCAGTGAGTGGCGCCTGCATCGGCAGTGGTATGGGTGCACGGCGCTAGCGGATTTGCTGGGTTCGGATGACTCGCTCGCCGATCCGCACGTGCTGTATGGCTGTCACGATCGGCTGTTGGCGCACAAGGAGGCGCTGTTCACGCATCTGGCAGGTCGCTGGCGTGACTTGTTCAACGTCTCCTTCGAGGTGCTGCTGTACGACCTGACGAGCACCTACTTCGAGTCCGATCCGCCACTGGATGAGAACGACAAGCGCCGTCATGGCTACAGTCGCGATCACCGCCCCGACTGCGTGCAGATTGTGATCGCGCTGATCGTCACGCCGGAAGGCTTGCCGCTGGCCTACGAGGTCTTGCCCGGCAATACCAGCGACTCCACGACGCTGCGCGCGTTCCTCGCTCGTATCGAGCGTCAATACGGTAAGGCGCAGCGGGTGTGGTGTATGGATCGTGGCATACCGACCGAAGCGCTGCTCCAGGAAATGCGCCACAGCGATCCGCCGGTGCAGTACCTGGTGGGCACACCGAAGGGGCGGCTGAATCGACTCGAGCACTCACTGCTGAGTCGAGCCTGGCGCGAGGCGCGCCCTGGAGTCAAGGTCAAGCTGCTGCCTGAGGACGGCGAGCTCTATGTGTACGCCCAGAGCGTGGATCGCATCGCCAAGGAACGCTCGATGCGCCGCCGCCAGCTGAAGTGGCTATGGGCACGGCTGGCTGAACTGCAGGGCATGAGGCTCACACGCGATGCACTGCTGATGAAGCTCGGCAGTGCGCAGAGCAAAGTGCCCAGCGCCTGGCGGCTCATTGACATGAGCGTCGATGCGCATGGCGCGGCGTTCAGCTACCGGCTCAATCGCATCAAGCTCAAGCAGGTGCGCCGCCGCGAGGGCCGCTACCTGCTGCGTACGAATCTCACCGAAACCGACCCGGTCAAGCTGTGGAACTACTATCTGCAACTGGTACAGGTCGAGGAAGCGTTCCGCACGTTGAAGAGTGATCTGGCGATCCGTCCGATCTTCCATCAGCAGCCGCGGCGTATCGAGGCGCACATCTTTATCGCCTTTCTGGCCTACTGCGTGTACGTGACGCTGGGCAGGCAACTCAAATCCCTGGCGCCCGGACTGACAGCACGCAGTGCGCTGCAGAAGTTCGCCGCCGTGCAGATGGTCGATGTGCACATCCCGACCACTGATGGGCGCGAACTGATGCTCACCCGTTATACGCAACCCGAGCCAGAGCTGGCGCTCTTGTTGGAGCGACTCAACCTCGAACTACCCGCGCAGCCACCGCCGAAAATTACGGCCGCCCAGGCCACCACCGCACACCCCGTGTAGTGCAGACCTTTAAGGCCCACTCATGGAAAATCAATCACTTGGCTGACCCGATCCCTCGAATCCGCGAAGTCCGGCTAGCCGCCAGGGAAGTCATCCAGGAAGCAAGGCCCCTTTTATGCGGTCTGTCCTTCGATCGGTGAGATCGTTCCGCTGTTCGACGTAGCGCTGCTGACGAAATCTTCGAATTTCTGTGCCAACCGAAAAGGTCATGTCGCAAACCAAATATCTATCGCGCGTCGATGATCCGCTGGTAATCAATTCTGGCGATGACGCTGTGTGGGCGGACGCGGCAGATGTTGTCGTAGTCGGCCTGGGCGGCGCTGGCAGCGTGGCGGCGCTTCAGGCGCGAGAGCTTGGCGCTGATGTCATCGCGATCGACCGATTTGACGGCGGCGGCGCCACGGCAGCCAGCGGCGGCGTCATCTACGCCGGCGGCACCCGCTACCAGCGCGAGGCGGGGATCGAGGATTCCGCCGCCAACATGTTCGACTATCTGTCGCAAGAGGAAAGCGCAGTGCGCGAAGCGACGCTGCGTCAGTTTTGCGAAGGCAGTAGCGACGATATCGACTGGCTGTCTGCCCACGGACTTCAGTTTGGGGGCAAGGCATACCTTGAGAAGACTCCGTATCCGCCAGATGAGTATTACCTGTACTACTCGGGCAACGAGAAAATCCCAGCTTATACGCGGACGGCAGTCCCGGCGGCGCGCGGGCATCGAACGCATGGCACCTTCGCGACCGGCTACGCCTACTACGCGTCCTTGCGCCAAGCCGTTGAAGCAGCGGGCGTGCGGCTGCGGTTGCACAGTCCGGTGCGCCGGCTGGTGCTCAACTCAACCGCGAGGGAGACGTCCTTGGTGTCGAAATCGAGCCAATCCCAAAGGATCACCAGACCCGGCATCAGGCGCTCTATGACAAGATCATTCCGATGCGACCATTTTCGGGCAGGCCAAACGAGAGAGCGATCGCCAAGGCCAGAAAGTATGAGCAGCGCTTCCATGAGCGCAAGCTGATTCGCGCGAGCAAGGGCGTGGTGGTGACTGCCGGGGGTTTCATCAACAACCTCCACATGCTTCGTCAACACAAGCCTGTCTACGGCGAAGTATGGCGTGTGCTTACGCGCATCGGATCGATGGGTTGTGATGGCAGTGGCATCGATCTCGGCCGATCAGCGGGAGGGGCGACCCAGCTGATGGACCGAATATATACCGGCCGCTCGATCACGCCGCCAAGCGCCTTCATGAGCGGTGTACTCGTCGATCATCAGGGGCGGCGTTTCATCAACGAAGACGCATATTCCGGCTTTGTAGGCGGTGCGATCGGCAAGCTTCCCGCCAAGGGCAAGGCGTGGCTGATCCTGGACAGGGAGAGCTACAGGGCTTCGATCAAGCAATGCCTATTCACGACGCGAACGAACTATCGATGGACGCTACCGGCGTTGATGAACATGTTCCTGGGCGGCACCAAGAAGGCCCGCAACATCGATGCCTTGGCGCGCAAGTGCCGCCTCGATCCGCAGGTCTTCGCCGCAATTATCGCAGCGAACAACGCGGCGGCGGGCGGCGCGGGCGCGGACGAGATAGGCAAGGATCCCAAGACTGTCATGGCCATTGCCGTAGCGCCTTTCTACGCGATCAACATGAGTCTCGACAATCGTTGGGTCATGACGGTCTGCTTTTCCCTGGGCGGGCTGACCGTGGACGAAGAGTCCGGCGCGGTCCTGAGAGACGACGGCAGCGCTGTTCCCGGTCTTTATGCTGCAGGACGCACGGCCGTAGGGCTTTGCTCAAAGGACTATCTCAGCGGCATGGCGATAGCTGACACTGTGTTTTCCGGTCGCCGCGCAGCCAAGGCGATTGTTGCCTCCCCTGCCTCCCCTATAGGGCCCGCGAACGTCCCTGATCCGCGCCGCTCCCCTCAGGGGTGATCGACATGACGGACACCGATGCGCTCTATACGATCGAGCACCGAACATTTACAGAACTTGAACACCTGCCGAGGTCAAGAGCGCGTGATTGCCGCTGCAGCATCGCTCTGCCTGAACCTGCAGTCAGCAGGTTGATTCGTCCGCGTGCGGAGTGAAATGCCGGGCAAGAGTCGTACCTCTCGCCTTGGCCTTCTTCAGCTCCGCACGCGCAACGACCCTGAGGTGCACCTCGTCGGGTCCGTCGACGAATCGCAGCGCGCGGCCCCATCCGTAAAGAGTGGCGAGTGGCGTGTCCGGAGTCAGCCCCATTGCGCCGAATACCTGCATGGCCCGATCGATCACCCGAACCTGCAGCCGGGGCGCCACGACCTTGATGGCCGAGACATCGACGCGGGCCGATTCGTTGTCGTGGCGGTCGATCCTGGCCGCTGCAGCGAGCGTCAGCAGTCGCGCCTGATCGATTTCGATGCGGGACTCCGCAATCCAGTCCTGGATGTTTGCGAAGTCGGCGAGCCTGCGGGAAAAGGCCTGCCGCTCGAGCGCTCTTGCGCACATCAGCTCGAGCGCCAATTCGCACTGTCCGATCGTCCGCATGCAGTGATGAATGCGTCCGGGACCCAGACGGGCCTGCGCCAGGGCAAATCCGTGCCCTTCTGATCCAAGGAGATTTGATACGGGAATGCGTACGTCCCTGAAGACGATTTCGTTGTGCCCTTCTGGCGCCTCGTGGTGCATGACGGGAATGTTACGGACGATTCGCACGCCGGGCGTGTCCATCGGCACGATCACCATCGAATGCCGCGCATGGGGCTCGGCGTCAGGATTCGTCACTCCGAGGACGATGGCCATGCGGCAAAGGGGGTGCTGCGCGCCGGTCACGAACCATTTCCGTCCGGAAATGACGTACTGGTCCCCTTCCCGACGAATCCGGGTCTGGATATTGGTCGCATCCGACGAGGCCACGTCGGGCTCGGTCATCGCGAAGCACGAGCGGATTTCACCGTTGAGCAGTGGAGTGAGCCACGTCGCTCGTTGTTCCAGGCTCGCGAAAAGGTGCAGCAATTCCATGTTGCCGGTGTCTGGAGCGCTGCAGTTGAAGACCTCGGACGCCCACGGCAGCCGACCCATGATTTCCGCCAGGGGGGCATACTCGAGGTTCGACAGCCGGGTTCCAGGCTCATCCGGCTGAAGGCCCGGCAGGAAAAGGTTCCAGAGGCCGAGCTGCCGCGCATGGGCCTTCAAGTCCTCCATGAAAGCCGGATATCTCGTCCCCTGAGCGGTCTCAACGTGCCAGCGCCTGTTCAGCGGCAGCAGACAGTCATCCATGAATCGACGAACCTGATCGGCAAGCTCCTTTGCTCGGTCGCTGTATTCAAAGTCCACTCACCTGCTCCAGCGCGCTTTCGGTTATCAGGTTCAGACTACGGGCGCACCGTCGTCGGGCCGACCACGACGCGCGCCTCCTGCGCCCTCGTTTCGTGCCGCATGGGAAGCAGGCCTACGAAGGCGAAAGCAGTCAGCCCGGCCATGATCAGGAAGCTCGCCGAATAACTGCCGCTGAGATCGAACAGATGACCGCTCAGAGGCACCGAAATCGTAACCATGGCGATGGCGATGGGCTGCATTCGGCCCATTACTCGACCGAAGACATGGGGACCGAAGATACGCGCGACCAGCGCCCCCCAGGCCGGCAGGAACGCCCCGGAGGCCAGGCCTACCGACGCGGCTGCGAGCAGCAGGACCCAGTAGTCACGAAACAGCACCAGCGCGATCAAGGGTAACCAGAGCATCGTCAGCGAAACGAGCAGCGACCACGTCAGGTTGATCCGATCCGCGTAGACACTGAAGAGCACCTTGCCGGTGATGCCCGCGACCGAAACCGTGGACACCAGGAGCGCAGCCTGCTTCGCTGCTATCCCATGTCCGATCGCGTAAGGCACCAGGTTCGCCAGGATCACGGTGAAGGCAGACATCACCGCGCCAGCAGTCAGCGCGATTCGCCAGAAAGCGACGTTGGTCATCAGGTTGGGCAGGGGCGCGGCCTGAGCGCCGGCGCCCGCGCCCGGCACGGGCGCCTCCTCCATCCCTCCGTCGGGATGCAGCCCGAGGTCGGCCGGCCGGTTTCTGACGATCAGCCACACTGGCGGAAGCATGACCATCAGCACGATGCCCGCCAGCCAAAGGCACGCTGCCCGCCAGCCATGGCTATCGATCAGGATCTGCAGAAGCAGCGGCAACAGCAGGCCCCCGACCGAGTTGCCGAGCGCGGTGACTCCGAGCGCGCGGCCTCGTTGCTTCGAGAACCAGCGGGACACGAGCGTGTTGGACCCGATAGGTCCGAGAATGGCCGCCCCCACCGACATGACCAGCCCGAAGGAAAGGACGAAATACCAGACGCTGCGCGACGCGGCGATCAGCACCAGGGCGATCGCGAGGAAGACGGCGCCAATCGAAAAGAGCACCCGCGCCGAGCGCCGGTCCATGAGCGACCCGACGAGCGGCGAGATCAGGATGGTCGTCAGGGACGCCGCCGTGAGGCCCCACATCATCTGCATGCGATTGGCGCCGAATTCCGCGCCCACGGGCAGCACGAGCAATCCGTACGAATAGGCCGTCAATCCGTTGCTCAGCCCCATCGCGAGCAATGCGACCGCGGCAATTCGCCAGCCGTAATACATCCTTTCGCCTCGACGAACTATCGTCCTGAACGGTCCCGTCAGAGACGCTACGCCTGGACTTCTTCCTTGGCGATGCTGCGGGCTGCGATGCGGCCGAAGTTCGCGCCAGCGCCGTTGCACCCCCCGGGGACATGCGCTCGTGCAGAGCCATGGACCTGGAAAAAAGCCATTTCACCGGCAGCGTACAGCCCCGGAATCAAGTTGAACTCGTTGTCAATGACCTGAGCCTTGGGATTGATCCTGCATCCACCCTTCGCGAGGCCAATGATGGTACTCAACTCGACTCCCCAGAAAGGTGGCTTCACAATTTTAGCCCCCATGATTGTTCGACCGGTCAACTTGTCCGGCCCTCCAGCGTCGACGAGACTGTTCCATTCATCAACAGTCTTCCTAGCGGCCTCCGGAGGAATGCCAAACTTTCCCGCCAGCTCTTCAATCGTGTCCGCCTGTTTTACGGTGTCGTGCTTGTTCGCCAACACTTTATCGATGACTGGCTGAGCGTACTGCTGCCCTTGCGGGCTCTGTCTCACGTTGTCATCGAAGAAGAGAACCTGCCACATTCCCGGCTGGTCCTTAAATTTCCTGGTAACGAAGTAGTCGATGAAACTCGTCTCGTTCCAGAACCTCTTGCCGTCTGCACTCAGACCGATGGCGCCCACTTCGGCCCAACGGTAGGTCAACATTGAACCCGTGGTGAAACCGTCGGAACTCAGCTCGACTCCGCCAGTAGAGTAGCTGGCGGGTACCGGATAGAGATATGCGTTCACCTCGCTCGCGATGGGATAACCGTCTCCGGTAGCCGTGGGCGGATATACGCCGCGCGCCTTCTTTGCCGTTTTGAGGACGTCTCTGATGACAGGAGAGTGCTTTTTCCACATCTCCATGTTGTTGCCAAGCCCGCCCGTGGATAGCAGCACACCCTTGGTGGCCCGGTAATTGCGGATGGTTCCGTCCTTGGCCTTCACCTGCACCCCGACGACCCGACCGCTCGCCTGCCGGTACAACCGAGCGGCGACCGTCTCAAATTCGACTTCAATGCCCCTCTTCTGGATGGCACTCTCCAACCCAAGCATCAACCCGAGTCCGATGCCTTCCGGATAGCTATTGTGGCTCCTGTTGATCGTATGCAGGTCCGGCCAAGGGCGGACTCCGGGCATGAACTTGCATCCCATATCCTCGAGCCAGTCAATCGTATTTCCGCTGAGCTCTGCAAATGCCCTGATGATTTCAGGGTCACCCAAGTCGTCTCCGCACCTCAAAATGTCCTTGATCATGACCTCGACGTCGTCGAAGATGCCGTTCTGCTTTTGACGTCTCGTGCCTGCACCACAAATCGCGCCGCCGCTGATCGAGCACGTGCCTCGGATCTGGTTCGACTTTTCGATAACCAGTACTTCCACCCCGAGATCGTGTGCCTCTACGGCTGCACAGGCACCGGCAATGCCAACACCCAGAATCAGCATTTCCACTTCCCGATCCCATTTGGAAGGGACATCGCTCGGCCATGCCGCCGGAGCGCTTGCCGTTGCTTCCGTTTTGCATCCGGTCAGCACGCCACCCGCAGCCACACTGGCCGCGCCAATGGCCACTCCCTTCATGAGGTCTCTTCTCGAAAGGCCGTTTGCAGTCTTCTCGGACATCGATGCTCTCCTCATATACCGTGCTCGCCCCCGGACACACCGGACCTGGCTCGACGACTGGATTTCACGCGCGGCCTTTGACTTCGGAGTGCGGGACTGACTTGCTTTCACGCATGCGCTGGAGTTTCTCCATGGCAATTCCGGCACACACCTATCGAACGATAGGTCGACGAGTCCAGCACCGTTCAGTCGCATTGATCAGTCCTGCCACAACACTGGCATCATCCCCCACCCCCGACACAGGCCACCCGGCCAAGAGCCAGCGCGCTTCGTCTACACGATGCTCCGGAAACGTTGCTGTCAGTCGCGCAGAAACGCAGCAATTGCATCGGCCACGGCAGAGCACGTATCCAGTTCCAGATGTAGATGATGATTTCCGTCCAGCAGGATGGACCGACAATCCGGGATTTCGTCCGCCCGTAACTGTAGCGTTGGATCTGTGGCAAGAAGGCTATGGCGGCCGCAGATCATCAGGACCGGCATCGTGAGACGTTGCAGGTATGCGGTCATCATTTCCTCGGTTGGACGAATCGCCGAGGACATTTTCAAGCGCGGATCGGAACGCCAGCTAAAGCCGCCGTGCACAGGCTGAAGACCGCGGCTGCAGAGCTGTGTGGCCGCATCCACACTGATGCCGGCGTGCGCCTGCGAGCGCGCCCGAATTGCCTCATCGCGTGTTTCGTACACAGGTTTGCGCTTAGCGTCGGCTTTCTTTAGGCCCTCAACCGCCTTGCGAAGTATCGACGGCGCCTCGTTCGGGTGGCTGGTATTGCTGCCGATGCCTTCCACCAGCATGAGCTTACTGATGCGCTCCGGGAACGTTCCAGCCGTGTACGTGGCAATGCCTGCGCCCCAGGAGTGCGCCAGCAGAATGAAATGCTCGAGGTCCAATGCATCCGCCAGCGCAATCACGTCATCGACATTGTCCAGCTCGTGATAGCGGACACCCGCGGGACGATGTGCGCTGTAACCATGGCCTGCAAAATCGAGCGCGATGATGCGATATCCCGACAGCACCGGCGCAAGACGATCGAAGGATGCCGCATTGTCCAGCCAGCCGTGCAACGCGATGACCGCGGGAGCGTCCGCGCTTCCCCATTGCTTGGCGGTCAGCTCCATGCCGTTGGTGCAAATGCGGATTTCTGTTGGCGGCACGTTGGCGACACCCCCTGATGAATTGATGACCGAATGTCCGAGTTGTGTCCGAGCGCCTAGCGCTCATCCCACTGCTCACCTCGGATTGGCCTTCTGCGGTTGCCCCCAATCCGGGATCGGCCCGAGGCCCAGCAGAAGCAGACCGGAGATGCTTGCAGCCGGAATGCCTAACAGGATGAACGCTTCATAGCTTCCTGTCAGATCGTAAACGAGTCCGCCGAGCATCCCTCCGCTCGCACTGCACACCGCAACGATGCTCGACATCACGCCGTAGATCTTGCCGAAATTCCGCAAGCCGCCGTAAACGGAGGTCAGATAGGAGCAGACTTGGGCTTTAGTGCCGCCGGCAAACCCGACAAACAGCATCGATATGACGATGGTCGCTGGCGTGCTGAATTGATCGAGCAGCGGAATCAGGGCGAGAGCCAGGACAAAGTTGGTGATCGCGCCGATCACGCCCGGATGAAAGCGCTCCATCAGCCAGCCAGTGGTCAAAGTCCCGGCCAGTGTCGCGATACCCGACAGGCTGGCCAGCAGCGCTGCATTTCGCCTGCTGACACCTGCCAGCTCCAGGATTGGCACCTTGTGGATGAGCAGCACCGCGCTTATCAGCAGGGTAATAAACGTTGCCAGCGCGATCCGCCACAAGGACATGTTGCGCAACGCTTCGTGTAAGGAAAGACCTGGCAGGCCCGCGTTCATGCTCTCCGTGCTAGGAGACTCGGCTCGCTGTTCACCACGGTGCGGTGTCTTTCGGCCGGGCCGTACATCGCGGATGAAGACGAAGGCAAGAAACCAGGTCGGGACCATCCACCCGATCCCGATCGTGAGATAGGCGGTTCGCCAGCCATATCCGTCGACTAGGATCTGCGCGAGCGGGGGGGCCAGCGCCGAGCCAAGGGCAGGCCCGCACAGGATAATCGCAAGCGCCAGGCTCCGCCCTTTTTTAAAGGCATGCACGATGACGGACATCCACGCCGTGTATTTGAGCAGCAGCGAGATGGCGGCATAAACGGACCACAACCCGAGCCACTGTGCGGGCGAACCGTTTGCCAGGCCAAAGGAGGCGATCGACAGTCCCATCAGGACCAGGCCGAAAACCAGAAACTTGCGTGCCCCCCACTTGTCTATGGCGGCGCCGACAAATGGTGCAGCCGGTATCGTCAGCGCCGCCACGAGACCAGTGCCCGCCGTTATCAGCGTCCGGCTCCAGCCGAATTCCTGGGAGAGCGGCGTCAGGAATAGGCCCAAGGTTACATAAGCGACAACTGGCATTGTCATTCCGGCCATGCAGGCCAGAACGATCGGCCAGTAGGCGCGCCATTCCTCGCGTGCAGTCATGGTCTCCTGAGCGCGGACATCGCTCTTCCGATACTGCTCGATCGGTGGGACACGCGCATCCTCGACTCAACCTCGGTTTTCTGTCTCGCGAGACATGCACGCACCCACCCTTGACGAGTCAGGCCATACCAGTAGTGTCCGACACGTTTCATAGCAGAATCAGTTGGTTATCGCTGATGTTCGTACTCTGATCCACCGGCGGATCGGAAAACAGCTGCAACAAAGGGATTTTCTCGAACGGCGTGACGCTCAGGATTTGTAGCATCGAATGCAACGACAGGTCGAGCTGCAGGCGCTTCTTGACGATGGTCACCAGCACATAGGTGGCTACGGCGATCCACACCTGACTCTTGACGGCGTTCTCCGAGGTGCCGAAGAAGCGCTTGATACGCAGATGCTGCTTGATCCACTTGAAGAACAGCTCGACCTGCCAGCGGCTCTTGTAGAGCGCACAAATGCTCAGCGCGGGCAAGCCGAAGTGATTGGTCAGGAAGATGAAGGTTTTGCCGGTATCCGGATCTTTGAAGCGGATTCGTCGCAGACGCTCGGGATAGCCTTGGCTCGAGTAGAACACGGTCAGCTCGACGTGCTGATCGCAGATCAATCCGCTGGCGCGATCCACCGGCAGGGAGTAGATGCGCCGAAACTTCGCATTCGATCGCGGCCTGGTCACGAAGAAGCTGCCGGCCTGATGCAGGACGTACAGACGCGCGAAGTCCAGGTAGCCTCGATCCATCACATAGAATGCGCCGGCCTCTGGAATGAGCAGGTCGAGTGCATTGACGTCGTGCAGTTTGCCGTCGGAAATGTGGATAAAGCTGGGAATCGCGCCACGCAAGTCGAGCAAGGTATGCAGCTTGATTGCCGCCTTGGTGGAGCGAAACGGCGCCCAGGGGAACAGCGCCAGACACAAGTCGATGGTGGTGGAGTCGAGCGCGTAGACGGTATTGTCCAGTTCCACGGCGAGCGGCTCTTTGGCGTACAGCCGCCGGGCGATGCGGATCAAGGCTTGTGCGTACTCGCAGTGGATGCGCCAGTCGCGTCGCTCGTTGGCATCGGCCAGGTTGCTGCGGGTCACGTTGCCGCGCAGTCCCAGGTGGTAGCACTTGCCGGGCTGCGAGGCCAAGCAGGCTTCGATGTCCCGCAGACTTTCCCGATAGGTGAGCTGCGCAAACGCCATGGACAGGAACTGATCCAGACAGCTGAACGTGCGGACGTTGAAATCGCCCCGGTACCTGGCCACCAGGCGACGAAACGTATGCCACGGGGCGAACTCCATCACCTGCGCGAACACCAGTTTGCCGGCATACATCAGCTTCTCCCGGGCAAATCCGGGAAACCTGCCGTAGCCGGCTGCTGGCGTTCAAGTCGTTAACACCGAGTCACGCGATGAAACCGCTGGAATCACAGGCCTTCCGACGACTGACCCCGAAACCTGTCGGACAGTAGTGAGGCCATATCAGAAGTCATAAGTCAGATCGAGACCCCAGGTCCGGGCGCGCTCATAGCTCGCAGAGGCCGTTACCGTCGCCACAGACTGTGACCATACGATGCTGTCGTCATCCAGCAGGTTTTTGACCCACAGCACCACCTCGAGACGATTGCCTTGCGAAAAGCTAATATCGGTCAGGGCCGCACGCGCATTCACGATCCATCTAGCCGGCGCGAACTCGGCCAATGCATGTCCCGCAGGTATCGGCAAACGTGAAACCATGCGGACCTCGTCGTGCCAGTTGCCGTCGATGCGCGCCGTCAACCTCGCGTCACGAAACAGCGGATCCGACTCGTATTGGGCCGAGAGCGCAGCAGTTGAGCCCGTGCGGAACGCCAGATGGTAAGTCTGCAGCGCCGGATTGTAGAGCAGCGTATTGACGTTCTTCAGCTCGAAATCGGTATAGCCGTAGCCGGCATGCAGCGTAATCGTGTCCGTCGCAAGTACGGTGATCTCCGCTTCGATACCTTGGACTGGAACATCGCCTTCGTTTGTAATGACCGTACCAATATCAGGGCGGGGCACTGCAAGGTTGGTACCAGCGGTACTCTTCTGCAGATCTGTGTAGTCCGCGTAGAACACAGCCAAGTTGGTTCGGAGTCGTGCATCAAACAGGTCGGCCTTCAACCCGCCTTCCCAGGAATCGACTTTCTCGGGCTTGTAGGGGATGTCAGCGACGGTCCCGCCCGCGACAAACCCGGTGCCATACTTCAGGTAGAGCAACAGATCGTCCGATGGCTTGTAGTTCACGCCCAGCAGATAGGTCGACTCCGAGTCCTTGTAGAAGCCTCGATACAGACTGGTGATACCCAACCTGGTGTTGTAAGCAAGCATGGACTTGTCGTCCTCAGTCCAGCGATAACCGGCCACCAAGTCCAGTTGCGGCGCAACATGCCATTCAGTGTGAACGAAGCCTGCAATGGACTTATTGTGTGATTCCTGCCTATCAACGTATGGAGCAGCGCTCGGCGGAGTAATGACACCGCCAGGAATGGCTACAAAACCGGGGGAGGCAGCCATCAGACGGCCGCCATTCGCTCCGCTGGTGACGGCCTCGATGTCGTAATAGACGGCACCCGCCGTCAGAGTCAGAAGTTCCGAGTCATAGTTCAACTGGACTTCCTGGCTCAATTGTTCGGCATCGGTTTCGGGGGTGCTTGTCATCGGAACGAACGGCTGACCTGATTGGGTAAACCCGCCGAAGCCGTCGTACTGGTTGCTGCCAAACTGAAAGTTCTCGCGATAGCCGCTGATGCTTCTCAACGAGAGGCTATCGTTGATCCGCCAGTTGATGGTCAGGTTATGCCCCTCCGCGTCCTGGCGACCGGGAATGATCCAGCTATTGTTGACGCTGTTCGGACGCTTGGCTCCAGAAAAAATGGCACCACTGGTATCAGCAAAGCGACCTATGATAGAGCCGTCGAGTGACAACAATGCCATGGCGGGCGGCGTACTTTGCTCGTCGAGATAGTCGTACTTGTATACGATGTTGAAATTGTCGTTTGGTTCGAATTTCACCGCCGCGAACAGCGAATCGGTATTCTCATCACCCAGTGTTTTCGGTGACGTCGCCAGGCCAAGCCCGCCCGCGGTACGATCCCAGACTTGGCCGGCGCCGAGGTTCTTGATCTCGCCTTCACGCTCATCGTGAGTATAGGCAATATAGGCGCTGAACGAGCCCCATGCCGGCAGATCAACCGCGGTCGTGCTTCTGAACTGATCGAAGTTTCCGACGGTCAGTTGCTGGTGAATCCCGAATTCGCCAGAAGGCTCAGGGGTGACAATACTGATCACGCCGGCGGTGGAATTACGGCCGAATAGCGTTCCCTGCGGGCCGCGCAGCACTTCGATGCGGCTGATCATCGGCATGTCGAAGACAGAACCTCTCGGTGCGGCCAGTTGCACGCCGTCGATATAGACACCCACAGACTTGTCCTGCCCCGCAATGTGGCCCTGAGCGACGATTCCGCGCATGGAAAACGAGGCAGCCTTGTGGCCACCAGCGGTTTCCAAGACCGCGAAGTTGGGCACGATGGCAGCTAGGTCGGTGATGTCCGTTATCCGGTTGGCCTTCATTGCCTGATCATCAAACGCGGTGACGGCAACCGGCACATCCTGCATGCTCTGCGCACGTTTCTGAGCCGTAACCACGATTTCCTCGAGGCCAACGGCGCGACCATCGACGTCACTCTCTGCGGCGCTCACATACCCGGGGGCAGCAACTGCTCCGTAGGCGCCCAGCACCACAAGAACCGACTTCCGCAAATCTATCGCGTGTCTGTGATTCACCATGCTTCCCCCGTTGACTGAATCTCTGGCAACACCAGTGACAGATGCGACGAACCCCGATCCCCGCGCTGCCAGTGCGTGCTCCGCGCCGCCTTCAGCGGCACTCGACGATGCAATCCTACGAGGGCCCGGATAGCAGTTGACCTATCGAAAGGTTGGTCAGCCAAGATCACCTGATGGTCTCGACTGCATGTCGCGCTGTCGATCGTGTTGTTTGACACCCAGTCGAGCTTTCACGAGAGGCTCAATCTCGACGGCGCCAGATGGCACTAGAGTGTCAGTCCCTTTCTTTCGTGCTTGGCAGGGCGAAGACGTACATGGCATTGCGCGCCCCAGCTGGCCCGTGGGCAGCACCTGCGCTGACGCCAACTGCCACGTACTGTCGGCCAGCGACCTCGTAGCTGATCGGGTAGCCGAGCACCTGATTACCGAGAATCGTCTCCCACAAGGTTTCGCCAGTGTCCTGATCGAGGGCGCGGAAGCGCCTGTCGCGGTCACCGACGAACAGCAGCCCTCCGCCCGTCGCCACGATCGAGTTCATTGGCGACTTGCCGGTGCCGCGCACCCATTTGGTCGCGCCGGTCGCCACGTCGACCGCGTAGATGTAACCGCTGTTGTCATTCAGCTTGCCGATCAGTTTCTCGCTTTCCGAGAACGGGGCCATTTCTCGATGCCAGTTGTCGACCAGGTAGTAGCGCTGCCACTCGAGCAAGCTGGCGCCGGGCGAAGGGCCGTCGTCATCGAACCAGGTGATCCAGCAGTCCGGACGCTTGAGCGCGAAGTACTGCGTATTGGTCCGCGGGCTGTAGGCGCCCTCCTGCCAACTGCGCACATATCCGCCACACATGGTGAATTTCTGATTTGCAGCAGTCGGGATCACATCAGGATTCGTTTCGACGTGACCGGTCTCGCCTTTGATGTTGACGACGATGTTCTGCGGCGTGGTCGGGCGGCCCCACAGGAATTCGCCGGTGGCACGATCGAGCGTGTAGATGATGCCTGTCTTGCCGGGGATACCAGTCAGTACCTTGCGGATCTCGCCAGGCACCACCTTGGGGTTGATCCAGGGCACCGCGTCGACGTTCGGAGCGACCGCGGTGTCGACCAGAATGCGCCCGAACGGATGGTCGATGTCCCAGTGATCCCGCAGGTGCTGGTAATGCCAGACGATGGCTCCGGTATCGGGATTGATCGCCAGCGTCGAAGTCTGGTAGAGGAAATTGCCGTGCTGAACGTCACCGCCGAGCAGGAACTTCGGATAGGGTGAGGTGACCGAGGTGCCGTAAAAGACGAGGTTCAGCTCAGGATCGTAGCTGGGAGGCATCCACGAGCCAATGTGTTGTCGCTTCTCGTAGGGAACTCCACCCCAAGTTTCATCGCCGGCCTCACCCGGGCGCGGAATGGTAGGGGTGCGCCACAACTCCCTGCCGGTCGCCAAGTCGTGCGCGGCGATGAAGCACGCTTCAGGACCAGCGCCTGGCAAGCACGTTCGGTTGGTCAGCACTTTGCCATTGACGATGACGGGACCAGCAGTCGAGATGTTGGTTGCAGCGGAGTAGTCATGAAGCCGTGTTTCCCATGCAAGCTGACCGGTCTTAACATCGACCGCTACGAGATAGCCGTCGGCGGTGTCGAAGACCAGCTTATCGTCCCCTATTCCGATCGTGCGCTCGATCATGTTTATCTGTCCGGCAGTCTTGGCCTGCAGATCCGCCGGTAGCAACCGCCGATATTCCCAGATCGGATCGCCGGTCGTGGCATCGAGTGCCACGACGATGTCGCGCGGCTGATGCAGGTACATGATGCCGCCATAGACCAGCGGTGTGCCCTCCCAGCCGCCGGGCTCCAGACCCAGCGTCCATTCCATGCGCAGCTCGGAGACATTGCCCCTATTGATCTGCGAAAGCGGGCTGTAACCCCAATGGTTCTGTGTGCGCCTGAAACTCAACCAGTCACCGTCATCCGGGTCGGCAAGCGTTCTCGGTGTGACAGGCACGAAATCAGCATATCGGTCAACTGCGGCACGGAAAGCCGAAGCGGTTTCCGATAGGCGGTAGTCCGCTACGTCCGACGCCTGGACGACGCCGAACGCATTGCCGAAGGCATTGCGCACGTAGGTGGCGACAGCGGCAACCTGCGTATTGGCCAAGTTGCCGAAGGGCGGCATCATGTGGCCTCCGTTGATGATCTTCGGGAT
>Ga0172382_10005140_pt1 | contig 19675 bp, 20 predicted proteins | sample Leawel138RmetaG_FD_122245 | JGI IMG/M metagenome (GOLD analysis project Ga0172382, IMG submission 122245) | Leachate microbial communities from a municipal landfill in Southern Ontario, Canada - Leachate well 138R metaG | ecosystem: Engineered > Solid waste > Landfill > Unclassified | place... | reverse complement strand
TGCTGTGTAATTTTGTGTGCTAAATGGTTTTTTGTTAAATTTTTGTTATGGAATCCACACAGATTGATTTTATTCCGATTTTGATACAGCTGGGTATTGCAGGCGGTTTTGTGGCTGCAACCATCTTTATATCAGGTCTTTTAGGACCAAAAAAATCTTCAATTTTCAAAGATAAAAACTACGAAAGCGGTATTGACTCCATCGGAAATGCCCGTTCGCCTTTTAATGTAAAATATTTTTTGGTCGCCATTCTGTTTGTTTTGTTTGATATTGAAGTGATTTTTATGTACCCTTGGGCCGTAAATTTCAGAGAAATGGGCACAGATGGCCTTTGGAAAATGGGAATTTTCCTGTTTATTGTAGTAATCGGGCTGTTGTATGAAATGAAGCGAAGAGCCTTAGATTTAGACGACTAAAAGAAAAGAAAAAATGGAACAGAAAATAAAAACCGTACAAGCTCCGGACGGCATCGAAGGCCCGGGCTTTTTTGCAACCAAACTCAGTGAAGTAGTAGGGCTGGCAAGGGCAAATTCGCTCTGGCCAATGCCTTTTGCAACTTCCTGCTGCGGAATCGAATTTATGGCAACAATGGGCTCAACCTACGATTTGGGTCGGTTCGGTTCTGAGCGGTTGAGCTACTCCCCAAGACAAGCCGATATGTTGATGGTTATGGGAACCATTTCCAAGAAATTCGCTCCCGTAATCCGAAGAATATATGAGCAAATGGCAGAACCAAAATGGGTTATGGCCGTAGGTGCCTGTGCTTCTTCGGGAGGAATTTTTGACACCTATTCCGTTTTGCAGGGCATTGATAAAATTATTCCGGTTGACATATATGTGCCCGGATGCCCTCCAAGACCCGAACAAATCTTAGACGGAATCCTCAAACTACAGGAAATCGTGAAAAAAGAAGACATCAGACGTAGAGGAACCGAAGAATATGACAAGTTGTTAAAATCGTATAATATCAAATAATGGCATTAGAGGCAGAACAAATAAAAAACAGATTGGAAACCGAGTTTGAAACAAGTGTTTCCAACTTTCGTTTTGAGAGAGACGGAATGCTCACCTTTGATGTCGAAGCGACAAAAAATCTCGAGGTAATCCGTTTTTTGAAAGAAGATGCAGAGCTCCGTTTTAATTTCCTTACTGATATTTGCGGAGTGCACTATCCCGATTTTCCTGAGGGAGAACGCTTTGCGGTGGTCTATCACATGCACAACTGGATGGACAACGTCAGAATCCTTTTTAAATGTTTCCTTAACGGAAAAAATCCGGAAATAAACTCCATTGTTCCGCTTTTTGTCGGGGCAAACTGGCAGGAAAGAGAAACATACGACTTTTACGGAATCATCTTTAAAGGTCATCCGCAGCTCAAACGAATTTTAAATATGGAAGAAATGACCGTTTTCCCGATGCGAAAAGAATATCCGATGGAAGACGTTGGCAGAACCGATAAAGACGACCGTTTCTTCGGTAGAATTAAATAACTAACCCCATAATCTAAGGGAAAGACAATGAGTAACAAAGTCGAAATATCCGAAGATTTGCTGACTGCCCCCGAGGTGAGATTCAGCGAAAAAATAAAAAAAATCCAGCAGGAACAAGGCGAGGAAAGAGAATATACCGTGCTCAACCTTGGGCCGTCTCACCCTGCTACTCACGGAATTTTCCAAAACGTACTTTTGATGGACGGAGAACGGGTAATGGATGGTGAGGCAACCGTAGGCTACATTCACCGTGCTTTTGAAAAAATAGCTGAAAACCGACCTTTCTATCAAATCAACACCCTCACAGACCGCCTCAATTACTGTTCTTCTCCTATAAATAATATGGGTTGGTGGATGACGGTCGAAAAAGCACTGGGAATCGAAATTCCCAAACGAGTGCAATATATGAGAGTTATCGTGATGGAGCTTGCCCGAATTGCAGACCACATCATCTGTAACTCGGTTTTGGGAGTAGATACCGGAGCTTTGTCAGGATTTTTGTATGTTTTCCAGTACAGAGAAAAAATTTACGAAATATTTGAAGAAATCTGCGGAGCACGACTCACTACCAATATGGGTCGTATCGGAGGTTTTGAAAGAGAGTGGAGCGAGACAGCCTGGAAAAAACTCGATTTGTTTCTGGAAGAATTTCCGCCTGCCTGGACAGAATTTGAAAACCTGCTCAACCGAAACCGTATTTTTATGGACAGAACCGTTGGTGCAGGAGGAATTTCTGCCCAAAGAGCAATGGAATACGGATTTACAGGACCTAACCTGAGAGCAGCAGGAATTGATTATGACGTGAGAGTGGCAACACCTTATTCGTCTTATGAAGATTTTGATTTTAAAGTTCCCGTAGGAAAAACCGGAGATTGCTATGACCGTTTCCGGGTTCGCAATGCAGAACTTTGGGAAAGTCTGAGCATCATTCGTCAGGCTTTGGCTAAAATGCCAAAAGAAGGCGGATTCCATGCAGATGTTCCCGAATATTATCTGCCTCCGAAAGATGAAGTTTATAACAATATGGAAGCCCTGATTTATCACTTTAAAATCGTAATGGGAGAAGTTCCCGTTCCGGTAGGTGAAGTGTATCATGCGGTTGAAGGAGGAAACGGAGAGCTTGGCTTTTACCTGATTACAGACGGAAGCCGAACACCATACCGACTGCATTTCAGACGACCTTGCTTTATTTATTATCAGGCATATAACGAGATTATCAAAGGTTCGCTTTTCTCCGATGCCCTGATGACAATGGCAAGCCTGAACGTAATTGCAGGAGAATTGGATGCTTAAAATAAATCCAAACCTCACAGGTTTTAAAAACCTGTGAGGTTTAGAAATATAAAATAACGTGAAATGGAAATCTCAACTATAAAACAAGAAATAAATATGAGCGATGAGTTGATGGCACGCATCAACGAATTGCTTTCACATTATCCGTCAGACAAAAAGAAATCGGCTTTACTGCCTGTTTTGCATGCGGTTCAGGATGCACACGACCATTGGCTCAGTGTGGAACTGATGGATAAAGTGGCAGAAATCTTAGAAATAAAACCAATCGAGGTATATGAGGTGGTTACGTTCTACACCATGTATCGTCAACAACCCAAAGGAAAATATACCTTTGAGTTTTGCAGAACCTCTTGCTGTATGCTTCGTGGAGTTGAAGATTTAATGGATTATACCTGCCAAAAATTGGGTGTAAAAGAAAACGAAGTAACTCCCGACGGACTATTTTCTGTTCACGGAGTGGAGTGTCTGGGAGCTTGTGGCTATGCTCCGATGTTGCAGTTGGGCGATTTTAATCACGAACATCTTACCAAAGAAAAAATCGACCAATTGATTGATGACTGCCGGGCAGGAAAAATTGATTTAGTTTAAGTTCAGAGTTATGGCAAGAAAGATATTACTTGAAAAAACAGGAATTGAGGGCATTCGTTCTTATGAGGTTTATCGTAAAAACGGAGGTTATGCTTCTATAGAAAAAGCTCTGAAAATGACCCCGGACGAAATCGTCGAAGAGGTTAAAAAATCAGGAATGAGAGGTCGTGGTGGAGCAGGTTTCCCGATGGGAATGAAATGGAGCTTCATCGACAAAAAATCGGGAAAACCACGTCACTTGGTCTGCAATGCTGACGAATCCGAGCCGGGAACTTTCAAAGACCGTTACCTGATGGAGCATATCCCGCATTTACTCATTGAGGGAATGATTGCTTCGAGTTATGCCTTAGAAGCCAACCTGTCTTATATCTACATTCGTGGAGAATATATGTGGGTTTTCAAAATATTGGAAAAAGCCATCAAAGAAGCCTATGCTGCGGGATGGTTGGGTAAAAATATTCAGGGTTCGGGTTTTGATTTGGACTTGTATGTGCATTGCGGAGCAGGAGCTTACATCTGTGGAGAAGAAACCGCTCTTATCGAATCCTTAGAAGGAAAACGTGGAAACCCGAGAATGAAACCGCCTTTCCCTGCTGTGAGCGGACTTTGGGCTGAACCAACCGTAGTAAACAACGTAGAATCCATCTCAAACGTACCTTGGATTATTTTGAATTCAGGTGATGAATATGCTAAAATCGGAATCGGGCGTTCGACCGGAACCAAATTGATTTCTGCTTCGGGACATTGTAAAAATCCGGGCGTTTACGAAATCGAACTCGGACTTTCGGTTGATGAATTTATGAATTCGGATGAATATCTGGGTGGAATGATGAACGACAGACCACTTAAAGGCTTGATTCCCGGAGGTTCTTCTGTGCCTATTTTACCGGAGCATCTGATTTTCAAAACAGCCAACGGAGAAGATCGTTTGATGACCTACGAATCACTTTCAGACGGAGGTTTTGCAACAGGTTCGATGCTGGGTTCAGGTGGATTTATCGTATATAATGATACGGCTTGTATCGTGCGAAATACTTGGAATTTCTCGAGATTCTATGCACACGAAAGTTGCGGACAATGTTCGCCTTGTCGTGAAGGAACCGGTTGGATGGAAAAAGTATTACATCGTATCGAAACCGGACACGGAACCGAAGCCGATATTGAATTGCTTTGGAGCATTCAGTCACAAATTGAAGGAAACACGATTTGTCCGTTAGGAGATGCTGCTGCCTGGCCTGTAGCTGCCGCTATCAGACATTTCAGAGAAGAATTTGAATATCACGTTCGCTTCCCTGAAAAAATTAAAAACAGAGACCATTTTGTGAATGAACCCATGTCGAAAGTAAGACATTTGTTGCAAGGGCAAATGGTTTAAAAATAGTTTAAAGTTCAAAGTTTAAAGTTTAAAGTTCGCTAACGTGAAACCTTAAACCTTAAACCTTAAACCAAATAAAAAATGAAAGTAACAATAGACGGACAAACAATAGAGGTAGAACCGGGAACCAGTATCCTACAGGCTGCCCGAATGATAGGAGGCGAATCGGTTCCTCCTGCAATGTGCTACTATTCAAAACTCGAAAATACGGGAGGAAATTGTCGTGCCTGTTTGGTAGAAGTATCAAAAGGTAGTGATGCAGACCCACGTCCGATGCCAAAAGCGATGCCTTCGTGCAAAACCAATGTGATGGACGGAATGGAAGTAAAAGTACTCACTTCCGAAAAAGCGATGAATGCCCGCAAAGCCGTAACCGAGTTTTTGCTTATCAACCACCCGCTTGATTGTCCGGTTTGTGACCAGGCAGGGGAATGTGATTTGCAGAATCTTTCGTTCCAGCACGGATTGCAAAAAACCCGTTTCAAAGAGCAAAAAAGAACCTTTGAGCCTGAAAATATCGGAGATAAGATTCAATTGCACATGAATCGTTGTATTTTGTGTTACCGTTGTGTAAAAGTGGCCGACCAGCTAACCGAAGGACGTGTACACGGAGTACTGAACCGGGGCGAACACGCTCAGATTTCGACCTATATTTCTCAGGCTATTGACAATGAGTTTTCGGGAAATATGATTGATGTATGTCCGGTGGGAGCTTTGACGGACAAGACCTTCCGTTTCAAATCGAGAGTATGGTTCAACAAACCTTTTAATGCTCACAGAAACTGCGATAAATGTTGTGGAAAAACAACGCTTTGGATGTTCGGAAACGAAATTCAGAGAGTTACAGCCCGAAAAGACGAATACCACGAAGTGGAAGAATTTATCTGCAACGAATGTCGCTACGACCACAAAGACGTGAACGATTGGGTGATTGAAGGGCCTCGTAAGTTTGAAAAATGGAGTGTTATCAACCAGAACAATTACACCCGAAATATGAAAACCGTGGTGATGAATACAGACAGACACATCTTGCAGGGAAGAGATGAAGACCACAAAAAAATCAGTATGACGGCTGTTCCTTTTGCTGAAAACAACAAAAAATAATCGGAGATGGAGACCATAGACAAGGCGTTTATTATAGAAAAAAGCACAATTATCGCAATCGTTTTTGCCATTACGATGCTTATGGCAATGTATGCCACACTTGCCGAACGCAAGATTGCTGCCTGGATGCAGGACCGTATCGGACCAAACCGGGCAGGAAAAGGAGGAATCCTCCAACCTCTTGCAGACGGATTGAAACTTTTTGCCAAAGAAGAGTTTATCCCGAACACCCCAAACCGATTTCTGTTTATTTTAGGTCCTGCCATTTCGATGACCATAGCCCTGATGACCAGTGCTGTTATTCCGTGGGGAGACAAACTCATCATCGGAGGCAGAGAAGTAATCCTACAGGCAACCGATATTGATGTTTCGTTACTGTTTATACTGGGAATTTTATCGGTTGGAGTTTACGGAATCATCATCGGAGGTTGGGCTTCCAACAACAAATATTCCCTTATGGGAGCTATGAGAGCAGGTTCACAAATGATTTCGTATGAATTGGCAATGGGGCTTTCGATTATTTCGGTTGTGATGATGTCGGGAAGTTTAAGCCTGAAAGAAATTGCCATACAACAACCGGGAATGCACTGGAATGTGTTCTATCAGCCGTTGGCATTTTTGATTTTCTTGGTATGTTCGTTTGCAGAAACCAACCGTGCTCCTTTTGATATGTCTGAGGGTGAACACGAGCTTGTCGGAGGTTATAACCTCGAATATTCGTCTATGAAAATGGGATTTTATCTCTTTGCCGAATATGCTGCCATGTTTATCTCTTCTGCAATTCTGGCTGTAATGTTCTTCGGAGCCTACAACTATCCGGGAATGGAATGGGCTTTGGAAAACTGGGGTATAAACGTAGCCAACGGAATCGGGATAGCGGTTTTGTTTATTAAGATTTTCTTTTTCATATTTTTGTATATGTGGGTTCGCTGGACAGTACCTCGTTTCCGCTATGACCAGATTATGGATTTGGGCTGGAAAGTGCTGATTCCGCTTGCTTTGGTGAATATGGTGATTACGGCAGCCGTTATTCTTTCAACGAATTAGAAAAAGAGAGAACAGAAAACAGAATAAAGAGAATAGACATAAAAGTTTGAGAATAACATTAAACCCTCAAACTTTAAATTTTAAACTAAAAAAGATGTCAATAGAAAGTATTTCATTATCGGGAAAAAAGGTAGATGTTTCGGGAGAAAAAATGAACTTCTGGGAACGGATTTACCTCATTCAGATTATAAAAGGAATGATGGTTACGCTAAAACACCTGTTTATGCGTAAAGCAACGATTAAATATCCTGAACAAACCCGAACGTTCAGCCCTGTCTATAGAGGTCGGCACATGCTGATGCGTGACGATCAGGGCAGAGAACGCTGTACGGCTTGTGGCTTGTGTGCCCTTTCGTGCCCGGCTGAGGCAATTACGATGAAGGCAGCCGAACGGAAACCAAGCGAAATGCACCTGTATAGAGAAGAAAAATATGCAGAAATATACGAAATCAATATGCTTCGCTGTATTTTCTGCGGATTGTGTGAGGAAGCCTGCCCGAAAGAGGCAATTTACCTGACCAAATCCAAAACAATGGTTTTCTCTGATTCAGACAGGGAAGATTTTATTTACGGAAAAGATAAACTGGTTATGCCTTTGGAGCAGGCAATTAACAACACGCAAATGATTAACTGATTATGTTAACAACACTATTTTACATTCTATCGGCAATTACTCTGGCAAGTGCTTTTATGACTGTGCTGAGCCGAAACCCTATTCACAGTGCTATTTATCTGGTAGTCTGCTTCTTTTCGATTGCAGGTCATTATGCGATGTTTAACGCTCAGTTTCTGGCAATGGTTCACCTGATTGTCTATTCGGGAGCGATTATGATTCTGATGCTGTTTACCATTATGATGATGAACTTCAACGAACACAAAATACGTAAGAAAAAACTGGTTGTCGTGGCAGCTGTGATTGCACTATGCCTGGTGGCTTATGTGCTATTGGCAACTTTTTTGAAAGCACAACCAATGATTGAGCAATATGTAGTAACCGGAGAAGATTATCAATCTATAAAAGTATTGGGAAAAGTGTTGTTGGAAGACTATGTGGTTCCGTTTGAAATGGCAGCCGTATTGCTCCTGACAGCAATGATTGGGGCGGTTTTACTTTCTAAAAAAGACAAAAAAATTAAGGCATAATGTTACAAAATATTTTACAGGAAATCGGAATCGAAAACTACATTTTCTTAGCTACAGCTCTGTTCTGTATAGGAATATTCGGAGTTTTATACAGACGAAATGCTATCGTGGTATTTATGTCTATCGAAATTATGCTCAATGCGGTCAACCTGCTTTTGGTAGCTTTTTCGACCTATCATCAGGATGCAGCCGGGCAGGTTTTCGTATTTTTCTCGATGGCAGTGGCAGCAGCCGAAGTAGCTATCGGGTTGGCAATTCTGGTTGCGATATACAGAAATTTGAAGTCGATTGACATTGACGAATTAAGAAACTTAAAAGGATAAGCAGAAAAATGGATTCAACTTTAGTACTCATACTCTTACTTTCGCCAATTGTCGGCTTTTTGTTTAATCTTTTCTTCGGAAAAAATCTAAGCAAATCCCTTTCGGGAATTATCGGAACCATCGCAGTCGGAATTTCGTTTGTGGTTTCGGTTATACTGTTTAACAAAGTAAATCAGTCGGGAGAAGGCATTACGGTTCACTTTTTCGATTGGATTCAAGTATATAACTTTAACATCGGATTCAGCTTTTTGCTTGACCAACTCTCACTACTTTGGTTATTATTCGTAACGGGAATCGGAACGCTTATTCACGTTTATTCAATCAGCTATATGCACGATGACGAAAACTTGAATAAATTCTTTTCGTATCTGAATTTGTTTGTGTTCTTTATGATTATGCTGGTTTCTGGAAGCAACCTTTTGATTATGTTCATCGGATGGGAAGGTGTAGGACTTTGTTCTTATCTACTTATCGGATTCTGGTATAAAAACCAAGATTATAACGATGCTGCCAAAAAAGCATTCATTATGAACAGAATCGGAGATTTAGGATTTTTAGCAGGAGTTTTCATCATCGGATATTTGTTCAATTCGTTGGATTATCTGACCATAAAACAAGCAATTGCAACAGGAAATTATGTTGATTTAGGTTGGTTGGCTTTTGCTACTTTCTGTTTGTTTATCGGAGCAACCGGAAAATCAGCACAGTTACCACTTTACACTTGGTTGCCTGATGCAATGGCAGGACCAACACCTGTTTCGGCACTCATTCACGCTGCAACGATGGTAACAGCAGGGATTTTTATGATTACCCGAATGAATTTCGTATTCGAACTAACTCCAGCTGTGTTAAACGTAATTGCCATCATCGGAGCTTTGACTGCTTTGGTTGCTGCTTTTATCGCATTAGTTCAGAACGACATCAAAAAAGTATTGGCTTATTCGACCGTATCGCAATTAGGATTGATGTTCTTGGCTTTGGGATTGGGAGCTTACGAAATTGCTGTTTTCCACGTAGTAACACACGCTTTCTTCAAGGCTTGTTTGTTCTTGGGTTCGGGTTCGGTTATCCACGCAATGGGAGGCGAACAGGATATGCGATATATGGGAGGATTGCGAAAAAATATGAAAGTAACGTTTATTACGTTTTTGGTTTCTACAATAGCAATTTCCGGTATTCCGCCTTTTGCAGGATTTTTCTCAAAAGATGAAATCTTGTTAGTAGCTTTCCACGAAAATAAAGCATTGTGGGTAATTGCTTCATTGGCTTCGATAATGACCGCTTTTTATATGTTCCGTTTGTTGTATCTGACGTTCTTCGGGAAATTCAGAGGGACAGAAGAGCAAAAACATCACTTACACGAAAGTCCGAGTTTGATGACTTTCCCATTGATTGTTTTGGCTGTTTTAGCTGCCATCGGAGGTCTTATCAGTTTACCGGGCAACAGTTGGTTAAACCACTATTTAGAACCCATTTTTATCGGTTCAAGAGAACATCATCACTTGGATTCAACCGCATATATCTTAATGGGTGTTGCTGTAATTGGAGCTGCAATCGGAATTTTCTTGGCTTACTCCAAATACATCAAAAAACAGGAAATCCCTTCAAAAGACGAAGAAATTACAGGGTTTGCAAAAGTGTTATACAACAAATTCTATGTCGATGAAATTTATACGGCAATTATCGTAAAACCGATTTACTGGTTGGGAGATTTCTTCAAATCAATTGTGGAAGTTGTGATTTCGGCTGTTGTTTTCGGAACCGGAAAAGTTGCAAATCTTGTTTCGGAACAAGGAAAAGCATTACAAAACGGAAGTGTCGGATTGTACCTTTTCGTATTTGTTTTAGGATTTAGTACCATTGTTTATTATTTATTTTTAGCATAACAAAATGAACGTATCCATACTACTCGTAATATTATTGGCAGGAGCTTTAATCACCTATTTTTCATCGGAAAAAGTAGCTCGTCAGGTTGCATTATTTGTGAGTCTTGTTGCTTTTGTGGCAACAGGCATTTTGTTATCGCAGTTCCAATCGGGAACATCGGTTGATGTGATGACACAATGGATTAGCAACCCGAACATTTCGTTTTACCTCAAAGCAGACGGACTCTCATTGGCACTCACATTGCTTACCACAGCAGTAACTCCGCTTGTGATTTATTCGTCTTTCGGAAATTCATTCGCAAACAAAAAAACCTTGTATGCCCTTATTCTGTTTATGGCTTTTGCAATGACAGGAACATTTTTGGCAGCAGACGGATTTTTATATTATATCTTCTGGGAGCTTTCACTAATCCCGATTTATTTCATCGGACTCTTGTGGGGTAACGGAGATGCGGAACTTCGCAAACAAACAATGATTCGATTCTTTATCTATACGTTTGCAGGGTCGTTGTTTATGCTTGTGGCTTTTATCTTCTTATACCAAAAAGCAGGAAGTTTCCTTTTGGAAGATTTGTATACGTTACAACTGACTTCTTCGGAGCAGTTTTGGGTGTTTTTGGCTTTCTTCTTGGCTTATGCTATCAAAATTCCGATTATACCTTTCCATTCGTGGCAGTCAGATACCTATCAGGCAAATCCGGCTTTGGGAACGATGCTTTTATCGGGAGTGATGCTTAAAATGGCACTCTTCAGCCTTATCAGATGGCAGATTCCGATTGCACCCGATGCTGCAGCAGAATATAAAAACTTCTTTATCGTATTGAGCATTATCGGAGTAGTTTACGGGTCTATTTTAGCTTTAAGACAGGATAATATCAAGCGATTATTGGCTTATTCGTCATTGGCTCACGTTGGATTGATTGCAGCAGGAACTTATACGTTGACTCTTGACGGATTCAGAGGAGCAGTTTTGCAGATGTTAGCTCACGGAATTGTAATTGTGGGATTATTCTTTGTAGCCGAAATCATCGAAAGACGTTTCGGAACGCAGAAAATCTCTGAAATGGGAGGTATCCGCTCTCAAGCGGTTTGGTTTGCATCGGTCTTTATGATTTTGGTAATGGCTTCTGTCGGACTTCCCGGGACATTCAACTTTATCGGAGAATTTACCCTGCTTTACGGATTGTCACAAGAAAATATTTGGTTCGCTATATTCGGAGGAACGAGTATTATTTTAGGAGCTTTTTATATGCTTAGATTATACCAACACTCAATGTTAGGAGAAACAAATACCAAAGTTTTTGCAGATATTAATGTACAGGAAAAAGTGGTTTTTGTAATCATCGTTGTCATTTTGATTTTCTTCGGATTGTATCCGAAACCACTTAATGACTTGATTGTTCCTGCATTGGAGGAGACTTTGAAGTTTGTTAAGTAGGTTTATCATTGCAATCTCAAATAACGACTACTTTTTTTGAATATTACAATATAGTATGTTGTTTTTAGTACCTTTGTCAAATGTTTTATAGACGAAAAATTATATTAGCATTATTACAACTTTTTGAAGGACAGATAGATAAAATCAGTCTGCAAAAATTACTTTTCCTATTTACCAAATATCAAGCCAAGCCTGAATACGATTTTATTCCGTATAAATTTGGTTGTTATTCGTATTCTGCAAATGCCGACTTAACAGCAATGGTTAGTAAAGGAATGTTGAGCGAAACAACAAGCCATTTTACAAGTAACGAAACAACAAACTATTTTAATATGTTAAAAGCTGACGATAAAAAGTTAATGTTGTACGTTAAAGACCAATATGGAAAAATGAACGCAGATGCCTTGATGAAGCATACTTATTTAAACTTTCCATATTGGGCAATAAACAGCGTAAAAGCAAAAGAAATTTTAACGCCTCAACAACTTGAAAAAGTAAGTAATAGCCGTCCAAAAAGTGAAAAAACTATTTTGTTTACTATCGGTTATGAGGGGATTTCTTTAGAAGAATACTTAAATCGTTTGCTTAAAAACGACGTAAAAATTTTAGTTGACGTTCGCAATAATCCGTTGAGTATGAAATACGGTTTTAGCAAAAGTCAATTACAACGTTATTGTAATAGTTTGGGAATAGAATATGTGCATTATCCCGAAGTTGGCATACAATCCGAACAACGTCAAGAATTAAACACACAAGCTGATTATGATAAATTATTTGCTGTTTATTGTGAAAATAATTTGACCAAAACCATTTCTTCGCAAGAAAAAATTTTTAACTTATTAAAGGAGTATAAACGTATTGCTTTAACTTGTTTTGAAGCTAATGTTTGCCAATGTCATCGGAAGCACTTAGCGGAAGCAATCGAAAATTTGCCTAATTTTAATTATACGATAAAACACATTTAAAATGGCAAAGACAAAAGTTCTAATCACTGTAAAAACCTATCCTGCTATTTCAAGCAAGTATGATGAACTTGTTTGTACAGCGGGTTTTCTTGAAGATGGTTCTTGGATTAGAATTTATCCTATACAATTTCGTAAAAAATCTTTTGAAGAACAATACAAGAAATACGATTGGATTGAAATAGACCTTGTGAAAAATACAAGTGATTTCAGAAAAGAAAGTTTTAGACCAGTTTCTTACGATACTGAAATAAAAATATTAAACCATTTAGACACGAAGAGTAATTGGCTATTACGAAAAGAAATTGTCTTTAAAAACAAAGTCTATACAGATATTGATGAGCTGATTGCTGAAGCAAAAGACAAAAAAATTATGACTTCTCTTGCTGTATTCAGACCAACAAAAATTATTGATTTCACGATTGAGCAAGTAGAAAGAGAGTGGGATAAAAAGAAACTTGAAAAACTGAAACAAGACAGAAGTAGTAATTTATTTGCCCAAGAAGATGAGGATTTGTTTGAAGTAGTTAATAAACTTCCCTATAAATTCTCTTACGTTTTGCGTGACTGCAACGGAAAACAAAGTAAAATGATGATTGAAGATTGGGAAATCGGACAGCTTTACTGGAATTGTCTTGCCCGATACGAGGGCAACGAAGCAAAAGCAGTTGACGACGTTAAGAAAAAATACTTTGACGATTTTGCTAAAACAAAAGACCTACATTTATTTTTAGGAACATCACAAGTCCACCATTTCACAGGCAAAAATCCGTTTATGATTATAGGGGCTTTTCACCCAAAAATAGAAATACAGACATCACTATTTTAAATAGACAGAATGCTTTGTATCTTATGTAAAACAAAAAAGAACAACTAAATTAAATTAAAAAAGAGTGGATTAAAGGTTTTCAATCCTAAAAACCCAAAATAAAAAAGAAATATGAACACACTTATAGCTATTGGTTCACTTGGAATATTAGTATTATTGCTCGAAGTTTTCGGAGCAAGAAAAACCATTATACCGGTAACGATTATCGGATTGTTAGCCACATTGGGAATTTCCTTCGGAGGGTTTTATACCGAATCCGGGAGTGCTTCGTTTCTGAATAATATGCTTGTAGAAGACAAGTATTCTATGGGATTTTCTTCGCTGTTTATTGTCCTGACTTTGTTTCTGGTGCTGATGAGCGGTGATTTTTACAGCAAAGAAAAATCAAAATTATCTGATTTTATTTCCATTAAAATTTTCCTGCTTTTTGCAGGTGTGGCAATGGTTTCGTTCGGAAATCTGGCAACTTATTTTGTGGGAATCGAAATTCTGTCTATTTCGCTCTATGTGCTTGCTGCCAGCAATCCGCTGAGCCTGAAAAGCAACGAAGCGGGAATGAAATACTTTTTGATGGGAGCTTTTGCTTCGGGAATTCTCCTGTTCGGAATTGCCCTGATTTACGGAGCTACGGGTTCGTTTGATATGGAAGTGATTCATCAGGCGGGAATGAGTGCAGGCGTTGAAGATTGGTTTTATATTGGTGTAGCAATGGTTTCGGTAGCGATGTTCTTTAAAATTGCGGCCGTTCCGTTTCACCTTTGGGCTCCCGATGTGTATCAGGGTTCGCCTACACTTGTTACAACACTAATGAGCACCTTGGCAAAAGTAATCGCAATCGGAGGATTTTACAGACTTCTGAGCGGCATGTATGGCAATTTCTCAGACGGATTTATCACAACTATTATGGTGATTTCAATACTCTCGATGACCGTAGGGAATATAATGGCACTAAGACAAGACAACGTAAAGCGTATGTTGGCGTATTCGGGAATTTCCCACGCTGGTTTTATGCTGATGGCAATTCTGGCAATCCCGAGCGGAGCTTCAGATTTGTTTTATTATGCTGTGGCTTATTCCGTTGCGGGAATTGCAGCCTTTGCGGTGGTTATTGCCGTTACCAAAGATAAAGATGACGAACTGATTTCCCACTTTAACGGACTCGGAAAGCGAAGCCCTATATTGGCACTTTCGCTTACGGTTGCCCTGATGTCACTGGCAGGAATCCCTGTTTTGGCAGGTTTCTTCGGAAAAGTATTCCTTTTCAGCCGAATGCTGGAAATGAGCCACGTAACCCTTGTGATAATTGCGGTTATCAACTCTTTTATCGCTGTAGGCTATTATTTTAAACTGATTCTGGCTATGTACACCAAACCCGATACCGAAGGCAAACTCCAATCGTCTCCGGTTTATACCATTACGGCTGTAATCACTGTGATTTTGCTGACCTTGTTCGGTATTTTTCCCGATTGGATTTTAGGATTGCTGTAAATAAGTTTTCAGTTCTGAAAAGAAAAACCCCTCACAAATCATCTGACTGTGAGGGGTTTTTCTATGAAAAGCATTCATAACAAACAGATGACACTGCCTTAACCCAAAAGAAATATTGACATCTCATCTTTGCACCAAAATTAATAAACAACAAAAACAATGAGAAAATCAATTTCAAAACTTTTCGGATTAGCTGTTTTATCCATAGCAGCTTTTGTAACTTCTTGCTCTAATGACGATGACGGAGGCAAGAAAGATGATTCAACTTTCGAGTTGGTTCGTGACGATTTCAAAGGAGATATCAATGACGGAACCGTAACTCTTGAATCAGGAACCTATAAACTTACTGGTAAACTGGTAGTAAAAGACGGTGCAAAATTAGTAATCAAATCAGGGGTTACCATTGAGGCGCAGTCTTCTTCAACAGACGGAATCATCCGTTATATTGCCGTAGCTCAGGGAGGAGAAATTCACGTTCAGGGAACTGCTTCCAGCCCGGTTATAATGACATCTGCAGACAAATTCCCGGGAGCTTGGGGAGGTCTTGTTATTTGTGGAAAAGCTCCTATCAACAAAGGAACTCCTGCTTCTGCTGAAGTTTCTGACTTAGCTTATGGAGGAAATGAAGCAAATGATTCATCAGGTTCTATCAAGTATTTGAGATTAGAATATACCGGATATGCTTATAACTCCGAAAAAGAATTCAACGGATTATCAATGTTTGGTGTAGGAAACGGAACTACTATTGAATACGTACAGTCGTATGAAGGTTCAGACGATGCTTTTGAATGGTTCGGAGGAACGGTAAATGCAAAATATCTGGTAGCTTTCAACGGGTCAGACTCTGTAGGAGATGATATTTTTGACTGGACAGAAGGATGGAGCGGAACAGGAGAAAACTGGTACGGAAAAAGAACCAATGCAGGAAACAGAGGTATCGAAGCAGACAACAACTCCAACAACCATTTGGCAACACCAATCTCAAACCCGAATATTAAAAACCTTACCCTTATCGGAGCCGGAGATGCAGGTTCTGAGCCTCAGGCTATCAAACTAAGAGTAGGAACCAAAGCTCAGTTTGACAACGTAGTGTTGAGCAACTGGAAAACCGGATTTGACATTCAACATGACGAAAGCGTAGGTTATGTTTCAAACGGAGCGCTAAAAGCAACCAACGTAAGATTCGATAACATTGCCACAAAAGCAACAGGTAAAGACACAGCCGGAAACTCTGTAGATGTTAGCGGAGTTTATACAGAAAACAACAATGCTACCGGAGCAGGAAACGGAACAGGAGTACCATCTTGGGCTCAGGGCTGGACAAAAGGCCTATAAGAAATAAGAAGATACAATTTTGATAAAGCAACCTCAAGGTTTTCCTTGAGGTTGTTTTTGTTTTTGTTAATGTGTATTAATTTATTTTATATCTTGTACGCTTTACAAACTAAGCTTTAGCTATGAAAACAAAAATCTTACTCTTGATAACAATTACTTTGTTATGGGGTTGCTCCTCAGACGATAACACTCCAGAAAACCCGTTAGCTCAGCTTCCTCCCGAAACCCAGACAGGAGCAAACACTTTTGGCTGCCTTATTGACGGCAGGGTGCTGATACCCAGAGACGGCGCAGGAACAACTATGGGGCAAGACAGAGGATTTCGTTTTTGGGGAGACCCGACAGGAGAAATGCAATACAATGAAATTGATATACACGACTATAAAAGCCACAGAACAGGAAGTATTTTGATACACATTCAAAATTTACGTCAAATAGGAGAAGGAGAATATATTATAGACAGGTCTAACGGTATGACCAGCATTGACGGCTATATGCACAACTATATTCATTGCAGAATATTTAGTTCACGAACCAACTCCTATCAATGGTACAGGTCTTTTGATAATTCGGGGATACTTACTATTACGAGATTTGATTGGGAAAATGGTATAATATCGGGAGTTTTTGAATGTAGAGCAATAAATTCTTCTAATTCGAACGATACGATAGATATAAAATTGGGAAGATTTGATTTTAATGGTTATACTCTTCCAAACACTCAGTTTCCATAAAATGCTAATTATTACCTTTAAAAACAGAAGAAAATGAAAAACATTACTCAATTTTGATATTGCTTATAGGATTATAGGGGTATCCGTTAATACACAACAGGTAAAGTATGAGGGTCTTGATAAAGACTACACTCAAAGTATGGACAACTTCCTTGCTTATGTGGACAAATCGGGGGTCAATACAGGAATTTTATATGACAGGGTGTTTTCTTTTTCCCATTTAGAGATAGAAAGAGATACCATATCCTCTCACTACGAAAATTTTATACAAGGCTATAAAGCCTCTTAAAAACCCGCCTTTTTCAACCGAAAAAGGCGGGTTTTTGCTTTGGTATCAAAAAGGAAGAAAGCACAAATAAAAAAGCCTGTTTCCAAAAAAAAATGTATTTTTGCGTAACAAAATCTGTATGAAGCATACAGATACAAAAAAAGAAAGTTTTTAATCAATTTAATCATTATGAAAAAGACAATAATGGCTTTGGGTGCTTTTGCACTTATGGGAAATGTCGTTTCTGCTCAAAACGTAGAGTTTGAACAGTACACCCTTGACAACGGTCTTCACGTGATTCTGCATCAGGACAAATCGGCTCCTGTTGTAATTACTTCGGTTATGTATCACGTTGGGGCAAAAGATGAGCATCCGGAAAGAACCGGTTTTGCCCACTTTTTTGAGCACCTGCTCTTTGAAGGAACACAAAACATCGCTCGGGGAGAATGGTTCAAAATAGTAACTTCAAACGGAGGAACCAACAATGCCAACACTACAGACGACAGAACCTACTATTATGAGGTTTTCCCGTCAAACAACCTGCAACTGGGTCTTTGGATGGAATCAGAAAGACTTTTGCACCCGGTAATCAACCAAATTGGGGTTGATACACAAAACGAAGTCGTAAAAGAAGAAAAACGCCTAAGAGTAGATAACCAGCCTTATGGAAATTTACTATTAGCTATCAAACAAAACCTGTTCAAAAAACACCCGTATCGTTGGGCAACCATCGGGTCTATGGAGCATCTTGATGCTGCTACATTACAGGAATTCCAAGACTTCAACGAAAGATTCTATTCTCCAAACAATGCCGTATTGGTCGTAGCAGGAGATTTCGAGTTTGAGCAAGCCAACAAATGGATTAAAGACTACTTCGGAAGCATCCCGAAAGGACCTGAAGTAAAACGTGAAACTTTTGTAGAAGAGCCTATTACAGAGCAGTTTAAAACTACTTGGGAAGACCCGAACATTCAAATCCCGATGATGATTGCTGCTTATAGAACTCCGTCTATGAAAACCAGAGATGCGAGAATTTTGGATATGATTTCGACCTACCTTTCAGGTGGAAAATCTTCAGTTTTATACAAAAAAATCGTTGATACTCAGAAAAAAGCCTTAGAAATCGGAGCTTTCTCATACAGTCAGGAAGATTACGGTTCTTATATCATCTATGGTTTACCAATGGGTGAAAACACTTTGGAAGATCTTTTGGCCGAAGTAGATGTAGAAATTGCAAAAATGCAAAAAGACCTTATCTCTGAAAGAGATTTCCAAAAACTGCAAAACATTTACGAAAACCAATACGTAAGTGCCAATTCAAGCATCGAAGGAATTGCTCACAGCTTGGCAGAATATTATATGCTTTACGGAGATGTGAACCTTATCAACAACGAAATCGACATTTATCGCTCGATTACCCGTGAAGAGATGAGAGAAATCGCTAAAAAATACCTTAATCCTAACCAGAGAATAGTAGTAGATTATCTTCCAGCAAAAGAAGCATCACAAAACTAATAAAGAGAATAACGATGAAAAAGATAGCAACCATAGCATTAGGGTTATTTTTAACCTTTTCTGCACAAGCACAAATTGACCGTTCCCAGCCAAAACCGGGACCGGCTCCGAAAATCAATATCGGAAAACCACAAACATTTCAACTCCCTAACGGGCTTACGGTTATGGTGGTTGAAAACCATAAATTACCACGTGTAACCGCTTCGTTAACCATTGACAATGCTCCTTATGCAGAAGGTATTCAGGCAGGACTTTCCGGGATTACGGGAAGCCTTATGGGTAACGGAACCAGCAAAATCTCTAAAGACGCTTACAACGAAGAAATCGACTTTTACGGAGCTTCTCTAAGCCTTTATGCAAGCGGAGGATATGCCAGCTCACTGACCAAATATTTCCCGAGAGTGATGGAGCTTATGGCTCTGGGAGCAACAGACCCGTTGTTTACTCAGGAAGAATTTGACAAAGAAATCGCAAAATCAATCGAAGGCTTAAAAGCAGACGAAAAAAGCGTTCCGAGTGCTGCAGCAAGAGTTTCAAGCGTGTTGGCTTACGGAAAAAACCATCCAAATGGTGAATACGTAACCGAACAAACCCTTAAAAACATTACCCTTGCAGACGTAAAACAACACTATGCCAACTTCTTTTCTCCTAATAATGCCTATATGATTATTACCGGAGATATCAAGTTCAACGAAGCTAAAAAATTAGTAGAGAAAAACTTCGGAAAATGGAAAAAAGGAAATTCTCCGAAAATTGATTATGCTGACCCGAAAGACGTACAATATACACAAATCAACTTTGTGGATATGCCAAATGCCGTTCAGTCTGAAATTTCGCTTATCAATATGAACAAACTC
>Ga0172382_10005138_pt1 | contig 19677 bp, 19 predicted proteins | sample Leawel138RmetaG_FD_122245 | JGI IMG/M metagenome (GOLD analysis project Ga0172382, IMG submission 122245) | Leachate microbial communities from a municipal landfill in Southern Ontario, Canada - Leachate well 138R metaG | ecosystem: Engineered > Solid waste > Landfill > Unclassified | place... | reverse complement strand
TCCCGTCGGTTATGTCCTCGAACCTCTCTATCTCCGGCGGCGCGTCGTCGCACAATGTCACGGCCACCAGATCTATCCTCCACGGACCATCCCAGAGGCACCGCTCCATGTAAAGGCGTCCGGCGCGGACAAGACGCTTTATCTTCCTTGGGCCGACAGAGTCCTCAGCCCTCTGGATCCATCCGGGCGAACGCGTGCGGACCTCCACCACGACGAGCTCCTCTCCGTCGCGCGCGACGATGTCGAGCTCCCCTCCCCTGAAGGAGACGTTGCGCTCGAGCAGCGTCCATCCCAGTTCGAGCAGATAAGAGGCGGCCACCTCCTCTCCCCGGATGCCCGTCTGAAGGTGTTCAGCCGTCATAGACTCTCTCCCTTGTCAAGTTTGTAGACAAACGCCAGGACCTTCGCGACCGCCTCGTACAGCTCCCCCGGAATCTCCTCTCCGAGCTCGAGCACGAGAAGTGCGCTCACGAGAGCGGCATCCTCGACTACCGGGACATCCGCCTGTCTGGCGATCTCAATTATCTTCTCCGCGATGTACCCCTCTCCGGAGGCGACGAGCTTCGGTGCGTCGTCGGTCTTCTGGTCGTACTGGACGGCGGCCGCCTTGGCTCGCTTCTTCTCCTGGCGGGTCATGCCGTCACATCCAGCCCTCGCCCCGGAGCGCGGGGCCTGCGCACTCCGTGGGTGACTGCCACGTTCTGAAGTACGAGCGGAACGCCCTCCAGCTCCCGCCTCAAATAGCGGGTGCGGCGGTGCAGCTCACCGTAGGCCGACTCCCGCTCCGCCCTGAGTATCACGCTGAGCGACGTCCCGTCCGTCTCCACAAAGCCGGATATCGGCCCGAGCCTGTCCCCTTCCATGTCGAAAGAGACGGACCAGAGGGATTTGTCGCCCCTCTTCGAGGCCCCCGCCGACACCCTGGCGTAAAGCGGGCTGGACTCCTCCCCCGCAGGTAGAAAGGCACCGGCGAGAAGAGAAGGGTCGACTCCGTCGCGCGCCGGGGCCGACAGCAGACCGTGTCCGCGCAGGAAGTTCGCCAGCTCGTCGGAGCCCGCCAACAACGAGCGCACCGCCTTGCGCGGGTCATCACCTCTGGAGAGGCGCGTGCGCAGCTCCTGTCTCACCCTCTTCCACAGGTCCGACGTCTTCTTCTCGTCAAGGGAGAGGTACCATGAGAGAAGCTGTACGTTCGCCTCGGTCATGGGCAACCCTCTGGCCCACAGCTCCGCAAGGGGGGCAAGCTGTCCAGGCTGAGAGCCCATGCCAAGCCAGGCCGTACGTATCGATGCGAGAGCTTTGGAGTCGAGCGAGAGCCCCCGCGACAGCAGCGCACCGGCCACGTCCCTGTCGCCCGCGGACAGTTTGCCCAGCAGGGCGAGCTCCTCCTCTGATAGGCGGAGAACGGGGATCTCGCCGCTTGCGTCCCACACGGCCCGGAATCGCTGGCCTATAAGCATCGGGATGTTCGCTTGAGCCAGCAGCGTCCTCCCCTCCACGTTCACGAGGTACGAGCCCTCTTCACGTGCGGCGAGCACCGTTCCGCTGACAATCGAGCCGTTAGGTATGGAAGGCAGAGGCCTGGCAGCAGGCTGCTGCGGCCTGTCGACGTCTACGCGGGGCTGCTGGGAGTCGGGCAGTTGAGGGCGTATTTGTGGCCCGCTTATGTTGGATATGCTCATAGGGGCGACCTCCATGCGAAACTGTGTCTGTGCACCGGCGACGGGCCGTGAAGAAGGAGCGCAGCTCTGTGCTCCTCCGTCGGATACCCCTTGTTGCGGCCGAGCCCGAACTGAGGGTAGACTGACCCTAGGGCGATCATCGCACGGTCGCGCAAAACCTTGGCGACCACGGAGGCGGCGGCGACCTGGGGGTAGAGCGAGTCTGCCTTCGCGATGCCCCTGACGGGGAATGGAAGGCCAGGCGGTGTGAACGTACCGTCGACGATGACCTCGTCAAACACGGGCGGTAGTTTCAGCAGACTGAGCCTCATCGCCCACAGTGTGGCCTGAAGTATGTTCATCAGGTCTATCCTGCTGTGAGAGGCGGCCTGCGCCCGCCAGAGGACACCGAGGGCGTTCATCCTGCCGAAGAGGAGCTCTCTTCTGCGAGCGGTAAGCTTTTTCGAGTCGGTCAGACCCAGGGCCAGCAACTCCCGCTCCTGCTCCTCTGTAAGCACTACGGAAGCGGCGACAACAGGGCCGCACAGAGGACCCCTCCCCGCCTCGTCCGTTCCGGCAATCCTCGAGCAGTCGCCAGAGATCACAGATTATCCCTCGGCGTCTCCAGCGTCACCCGGCCCAACCTACCAGTCGAGAAGGCGTCGAGAAACCGCTTGGCCGCAGCGGACGCGTCAACCCCCCCGCCCGACACCAGGCAGCCAAGCCGCCTTCCGACCGCCTCCAGCACCTCCTGGTCCGCTAGCTCCTCCGGGGCTGGGGTATTCCATTTCTGTTCGACCATCGCCCAGAGTCCCTTGCGGCGAAGGAAGGAGATCAGGTCGATTGCGGCCTTTTCGATGCCAATTACCTCGGCCTTGCTGCACCCCAGCCACGCCAGTCGCAGGTGCACGGATGCGTCGGCCTTCGGGTCGAGAATGCCAGGGGAGTCCACGGCCAGGATCCCCCTCCCCTTGTACCAGGAGACGCCGCGCGTTATCCCGGGAATACCGCCAACCTTGGCTGACGACTTTCCGACGAGGGCATTCAGAAACATGGACTTACCCACGTTGGGGATGCCGACAACGGCGAGCCTGACCTCCCTGTAGGAGGGGGCAAAGGGGATCAGGTCCTTGCGCAAACGCTCAACCTTCGGCTTCAGCAGGTTCTGCGCCCACGCGCTCACTCCCGACTCGGTAAAATAAGAAAGCCACCGTGCGGTGGCTCGTTCGTCCGCGAGGTCCTGCTTGGAGAGCACGACGGCCACCGGGCAGACTCCGGAAAGATCCTCGATAAGGGGGGAGGACGTCAGCTCCGGCGCCCTCGCATCCCTCACCTCGATGATTATGTCGAGTTTCCCGGCTAGCTCGGCAAGCAGGCGCTTCCCCTTGGCCATGTGGCCGGGATACCAGACGGTGCGGGACATCAGTCCACCGTCCCGATCCTGCTCAGAGGCCAGTAGCGGAGGAAGACCGGGCCGCGGATGTTCTGTTTGGGGACGAAGCCCCAGAAGCGGCTGTCCTGAGAGTTCGGCCTGTTGTCGCCCATTGCGAAGTACATATCGTCAGGTATCCTGACCGGCACCTCGCGAAAGACGGGCCCGACGGCAAGCGAGAAGTTGTCGTGATTCTTGACGTAGTCCTCCTGGATAGGCTGCCCGTCTATATAGACGACGCCGTTTCGCACCTCGAGCATCTCCCCGGGAAGGCCGACAATCCGCTTGACGAAGTCGCGCTTCGGGTCGACCGGGTACTTGAAGACGAAGAGCTGACCCCGTTTCGGGTTTTGGAGGTGATACCAGAATTTGGCCACCAGCACCCTGTCGCCGACCTCAAGGGTCGGGATCATGGATCCGCTGGGGATCCAGAAGGCCTGCACCACGAATGTACGCAGGAGAAGGGCCAGTATCAGAGCCCATATGATTGTCTCTATGGTCTCGCGCCACCAAGGTTTTACCGCCGCCATACAATAACCTCCGTTTCAAAGTGGATGAGCCGGTGCGGAAAATGATGCCGATACTTCCACGCATTCATTTATACCTCTATCGTGCGATAGATTCAATCCTGCGGGCGAGAAAAAGCAAGTGGGGCACCTCCGTCAGGGGGCCGGGGGCGAGTCCGACACGGTGACCCGAGTGAACGGGGAGACTACGATATAGCAGACGTCCGTCTTCGCTCCCGGTCCCGATTCTGCCATCACTACCCTGATGGTCAGTCCGGGCACAATCATATTCCACACGGGAAAATAGTCGCATAGTTGGGACTGTGCTCTATTGTCGCGAAAGAAGGCCTCTCCGCCGCTATCGTACGTCTCCTTGACGTTGAGAGTGTGCCAGTAGACTACCAGCTTTCTCTGGGAGGAGTTCGACGGGATCTTCATCAGGGTGAAGGGCCTGTTGTACAGCAGGGCCTTGTAGAAGATCCTCTGCAGCCATGACGCTGTCCTCTCAGCCTCTTTCCTGACGCTCTCCGGAGTCGGCCCGCCAAATAATAGAGAGCCGACGGAGAGGGAGACTGCACCGTAAAGAACTCCCATTATGCACAGAACGACCAGAAGCTCCGCCAGGGAAAAAGCCGACAGGGGAGCGTCCTTTCGGAGATCCCCTGTCGACGACAAACAAACCCTTTTATTATTTCGCCACAGCCTCATAGCCAAGCCTGAGAACCTTCATGTTGGCATCCTCGAACTTGGCGGGCGACAGAGACTTTACAGCGGCCGACGTGTCCTCTAGCGACGGAGCGCCTACCCCTGCTCCGCTCATCGCACCCATCAGGAGGACGTTCAAAAAGAGGAAGTTCCCCCCCATGTGCTCCTTCAGGATATCGTACCCCTCCAGCGGGAAGAGCGCTATGCGCCGCTCCTCAAGAAACTTCACCAGCTTCTCGTTGCGGAAGACGGCCTTGTCGTGGACGTTGACCACGAAGGCACCGCCCTCTCTCAGGAAATGCAGGTTGCGAATGCCCTCGTTCTGGTCGAACGCAAGGAGGACATCGGCCTCCCCGGCTCTCACCAGCGGGCTTACAAAGTCGCCCGTCTTGAAGTGGCTGATGACGGAGCCACCCCTCTGGGCCATGCCGTGGACCTCGCTGCCCATAACGCGCTGTTTCTGTGCAAGCGCGACAGCTCCAAGCACCTTTCCCGAGAAGAGTATTCCCTGGCCGCCTATACCCACTATGATGTACTGCATCCTACTCAACCTCCCCGGAAGTCGCGCGGATCGCTCCGTGCGGGCATACCGACACGCAAACACCGCACGACACGCAGAACCGTTCGTCTATGTACGCCTTACCCGTCTCCTCGGAGAAGACAAGGCCGGGGCAGTTGAAGAAGTTGATGCAGAACTTGCAGCCTATGCACTTCTCCTGGTCGACCTTGACCGGAATGGACGGCTGTTCGGGACGAAGGAGCATGCACGGGTGCCTGAAGATGAGCACGGCTGGCTCTCCTTTCGACTTCGCGTGCTCCCACGCCTCCTTCACCGCTGCTTTGCCCGCGGCAACGTCGTAAGCCTCGATCGTCCTCACGTAATCGACTCCGCAACCGCGGCACGCGCCCTCGATGTCAACCCGCTTGCCCTCGTCCCCCTTGCGCAGCTTCGTCCCGACGGCAGGATTGGCCTGTCCACCGGTCATTGCCGTGGTCGAGTTGTCGAGGATGGCCAGTACGAACGCATGACGGTTGTAAACGGCGCTGGCAAGCCCTGGCAGCCCCATGTGGAAGAAGGTGGAGTCACCTATCGTAGCGACTATAGGCCTCTCCTCCCCGGCGGCCTTGTGCGCCAGGTAGAGGCCGGAGCTCGCCGTGATGGACGCGCCCATGTCGACTACCGTGTCCACTGCCTTCTGGTTCACCCCGAGCGCGTAGCACCCTATGTCCGACGGGTTAATAGAGTTGGGCAGCGCCTGGCGGATCGAGAAGAAGCTCGCCCTGTGCGGGCACCCGGGGCATAGCATCGGCCTGCGGGGGGTTATCTTCAGCTCCTCCAGCGCCTCCTTCAGAAGCGGATGTGCCGCGGCGACAAGGGAGTCATCGCCCAATGCTTTGGCGAGCAGCCCGGCGACGACCTCGGGGAGAAGCTCCCCTGCGCCCGGGACCACGCCGTTCCAGCGCCCCATGATGCCGGTGCGGTCGGGGAGCTGCATCTCCATCACCGGGTAGGTCTCTTCAAGGAAGAGGACCTTCTCGTGTCGAGCGATGAAGTCGTTCACCATCTTCACGGGCAGCGGGTGAGGCGTGCCAATCTTAAGCACGGACACGTCATCCCGCCCGGCGCCCTTCAGGATATCCATGACGACAGAGAAGGCAGAGCCTGAGGCCACCACGCCAAGGCTTGCCTTGCCCTTCGCAGGGACCTCGTAGTTATACTTTGCGAAATCCGTCTCGAAAGCCTCGCGGATATCCGTCATCTTCTGGTTAAGCTTGGGGTGATTGATCCTCACGAATGCTGGAAGGCACACCCAGCGCGACTGGTCCTTCTCGAACTTCACCTCGCCAGGCTTCAGAGGGGTTATTTTAGCCTCAACGTCCTGACGGCAGTGGTCCACACGCACGCTCGGGCGCAGCATCGTCACTATGCCGAAGCGCTCCGAAAGGTCGAAGGCGTCGAAGACCATCTCCCTGGCCTCCTCGGCCGTCGCGGGGTCGAAGCATGGGACCTTTGCAAACATGGCAAAGTAGCGGCTGTCCTGCTCAGTCTGCGAGCTGTGCGGGCCCGGGTCGTCGGACGACACCAGCAGCAGACCGCCCTTGAGCTGGTAGTGAGCTATGCTCATGAACGGATCCGCCGCGACGTTCAGCCCGACCTGCTTCATAACCGCACAGGCTCTGCCCCCTGTGAAGGAGGCCGCCGCGGCCTCCTCGAAGGCTACCTTTTCGTTGACTCCCCACTCCACCGACATGGGCAAACCCAGCTCGTCGGCGTACTTTGCCACCGCCGGAAGGATCTCCGACGACGGCGTCCCGGGGTAGGCCGTGGCGACAAGACACCCAGCCTCCACAATCCCCCTGGCTATCGCTTCATTTCCAAGAAGTATGGCCCTTGCACTCACTCTACGCGACACCTCCATCATCCCTCAGCGCCTCTATCCACCTGCGCATGGGGTTATTACCACGCAAAATTTTGCCGCCTGCGTCAACAAACGCATGGCGGGTCCACCCTTCGGCGAGAAGCTGCCCGTCCGAAGCCCTCTCTATGCGGCATTTGAAGACGACGCTTCCCGCCCTCAATTCGCCGACCTTAGTGTAAATCGTGATCTCATCCTCGTAGCGTGCGGGGTGCCTGTAGCGGCAGTGCGACTCGACAACGGGAAGCAACACGCCCTCGGCCTCCCAGTCGGCGTAAGACCTGCCGTGAGCCCGACAGAACTCCGACCTGCCGACCTCGAACCAGTAGAGGTAGTTGGCGTAGTATGCGACGCCCATCTGATCTGTATCTCCGTATCGCACTCGAATGGTAAAAGGAACTTCGGAGGACACCGGACACCTCCTGGATAAAATGAAATGCTCTTAGAATCCTGTCTCTTGTTAAATAAAAACCACTTGCTTTGAATTATATACCAAACGCTATTTTTTAAGCAACAATAAAAAACCTACTCGCCGCATTTATTCATGTGTGCGCCCATCAGGCAGATCTCGATGACCGGGTAGCCTTCTTCTGTCAGCGACTCGGCCAGAGGCTTGTTCTCAGCGCCCGGCTGAAAACAGACTACCGGCTTGTTGGATAGTTTTTTAAGGTCGAGGGTTAGATGATCCTGCTTTTCCGCGGAAAGAAAGAGCGCCACAACGTCCACGCTCTCCTGCAACGAGGCCAAGTCCGCCGTGCAGGGCAGGCCAAGGATCTCGGTTCCGGCGTATGCCGGGTTGACTGGGAACAGGGTGAAACCCGCTCCGGAAAGGTAGTTCATCACGCGAAAGACCGGCCTTTCAGCCTTGGGGGACGCCCCCACAATCGCCACTCTGCTGGGGGTGCAGACGAAATGATGCAGGATCTCGTCTCTGGTCAAATCAATCACCTCTCCAAAAGAATCGTTGCCGCACATGCTCCACTATACTTCCAGGATCATTATACCCTAGAAGACCGACCGCAAAGAGGAGGTTTTCAATTCAGTCCGAGAAGAGCAGTCGCAAATTTCTATTTTTTGCGGTTGACATCCAAAACGTTTCGGATTAGACTGCTTGGCAATCCAAAACGTTTTGGGAGGGGTCGATATGCGAGTCACCCTGAAGCACATCGCGGAACGCACTGGAAAGTCCATAACCACAGTCTCTCGCGCGCTCGCCGGGTACGGCGACGTCAGCGAGGAGACCAGGGAGCTGGTGCGGCGCGCGGCGCGCGAGATGAACTACACTCCCAACGCCCTGGCGCGATCGTTGCAGAAGCGTCGCTCCCGGACTATCGGCCTGATCCTTCCCACTGTAGGCCCTCGCTTCTCCGATCCCTTCTTCACCGAATTTTTGACCGGCGTAGGAAACATGGCCGCAGAACGCGGCTACGACCTGCTCCTCCCCGTGCAGTCACCAGGAGAGGGGGAGATGGAGCTGTACCAGCGCAAGGTGAGCGGCGGACAGGTGGACGGATTCGTCGTTGTCCGAACGAGGCGCAGGGATCCGCGGATAGACTGGCTCGTAGAGTCTGCGGTGCCTTTCGTGGCTTTCGGCCGCACAGAGAGCGCGGTCGGCTTTCCCTTCGTCGACGTGGACGGTGTGAAGGGGATGAAACTCGTCGGAGAGCACCTGATCGGGCTCGGCCACAGGCGAATGGTCTTTCTTAGCTCGCCACCGGACCTTCTATTCATGGGGCACAGGCTGGAGGGGCTTCGTCAGGCGATGGCCGAGCACGGCCTGAACCCGGACGAACTGCGAATTGTCAAGGGCGACCTGACTCAAAAGAGCGGCTACGAGGCTGCGATGAAGTTGCTCGAGGAGCCTGAAATCCCCACGGCGATAGCATCGTGCAACGACCTGATGGCGCTCGGTGCGATGAGCGCCCTGCACGAGCGGGGCGTTTCGGTGGGTGGGGACGTCGCCGTGACCGGCTTCGACGACATCCCAATGGCTGAGCACTCACACCCTCCTCTGACGACCGTGCAGCAGCCCATCTACGAGATAGGGCGGATGGTCTGCGAGAAGCTGGTAAACCTGATCGCGGGAGAGGCGCAGGACACTAGGGGCGAGATACTGGCACCGCGACTTATCGTCCGGTCGTCCTGCGGCGCAACTCGGAGATCTGCGGTTGAGACGGGGGGGTGATGGCGAGAGGCGGTAAGTTTCTTGAAGGAAAGACCGAGAGTCGGTGGAGGTATGACGGGCTCCCGCTTGACCGTGCGCCCTCTGCGAGGAGCGCCCTTACGGCACGGGAGCATGTGTGGACAAGGAGGAATGTCATGAAAATGCGCGTGAAAGGAACTCGGGCGCTGGCCGCTCTGCTCGCTCTGAGCGCGGTCCTGTGGGGTGGCGCTGCGTTTGCATCGGGGCTCTCCGACCTGGTGTTCTTCTCCACCCAGTTCGCGCCGGTGGAGGAGCAGGCTAAGTTCCGCGAGATTCTGAAGGACGGCGGCTTCGACTACACGGCGGACTCAAACGACGGGCCCATGATCGACCTTGTGATAGCGGAGACCAAGGCGGACAAGGGGACATTGGGCCTGATAGGGGCTCTGCACGGCTCCTTCCCCCCTCTGCAGCAAGCAAACGCTCTCGCCAATCTGGTCGACCTGGCCGAGGACCTGGGGGAGAGCCGGGAGTTCGCTCCAGCCTACTTGCAGACCGGGCTCCTGGGTAGCGAGGACACACTGTACTATATCCCCTGGATGCAGGCGACCTACATCATGGCCGCCAATAAAAAGGCGCTCGATTATCTACCCGAGGGGGTGGATCTGAACACCATCACCTACAGTCAGCTCGCCGACTGGAGCAAGGCCCTCTATGAGGCGAAGGGCGGGCCGTTGCTCGGTTTGCCTCATGCGGGGCTCTTCCAGCGCTTCCTTCAGGGTTATCTGTGGCCCTCGTTCACCGGGGGAATGGTCAGCAAGTTCCAGAGCGTCGATGCGATAGCGATGCTCGAGTGGGTGAAGTCGGATCTGTGGCCGTACGTCCATCCTGAGTCGATCAACTACAACCTGATGCACGAGCCGCTGTTGAAGGAGGAGGTGTGGGTTGCGTTCGACCACACCGCGCGCCTGCTTCCGGCCTTTTCGGAGAAGCCGGACGAGTTTGTGGCCTTCCCTGCGCCCGCTGGGCCCGCGGGGCTCGGCTACATGCCGGTGATAGTGGGTCTCGCCATCTCGAAGGCCGCGCCGGACCCCGAAGCCGCCAAGCAGGCCATCGAGTATCTGACACGGCCTGGCGTGCAGGCCAGGGTGCTGAACGAGCTCGGCTTCTTCCCGGCGGTCGGCGGAGTGGATACATCTCACCTTCCCAAGGGAATAGCGATGCAGATGGAGGCTGTGAACACCCAGGCAAGCGCGCCAAACGCGATCGCGGCGCTGCTGCCCGTGGGGCTGGGGGCGAGAGGCGGAGAGATAAACCAGATCTTCCGCAACGCCTTCGACCGAACGGTTCTGAACGGAGAGGACGTCGGCAAGGTGCTTGAGGAAGAGGCCGCGAACCTGCAGCTTCTGATGGACGAGACCGGCGCCCCGGCGTGGCCGCCCGATCCCGCCTCCGACGGACCGAGCAAGGTGCTGTCGCGTTAAAAAGCAAACGCGCTCTTTTCGGGGAGTGCCCGTACGGCTCGGGCTCTCCCCGTCTCGAAAGAAGGTGGTGAAAATGAGCGTAAGCCCTCTTCGCGCCTCGGGGCGCAGGAGCTTCAAGTGGACCCCCTATCTTCTGATCGCGCCCGCGCTACTCTACCTATTGCTCTTCTTCGCCTGGCCCATGACCCAGGCTATCCAGCTGGCTGCCTGGGAGAAACACGGGCTTCTTTCGCTCCGTGACTCCCCGGGAGAGGAAGGCTCGGTCGGGACGATCGAGCAGGGGACGAGCATATCCGTGATGGAGCGACGGGTTGTCCCCCTGCCCGTTGAGGAGTCCGACGGGAGCGACATATGGTTCTTCGTCGAGGGAAAGGACGAGGGTGGCGGAGAGGTCCGCGGGTGGTTACCGGAGAGCCGAGTCAGAATCCGCGAGACCGACTCATCGGGCACCCCGGTGCTGGGCACCGTCCGCCCCCGCCTCGGTGCATCCGCCGGGCAGGGGACTGTTCTGCACGAGAGGCCTGACGAGCTCGGCGAGCCAGTCGGCGAGCTATCTGCAAGGGCGGAGGCGACTATCCTGCGGAGGTGCTCGCAGGAGGTCTGGTACAGAGTAGAGGGAACAAGCGGCGGAAAAACCGCCTCTGGGTGGGCACGGGGTCGAAACCTGCAGGTCTACGCGGACGGCGATAGCGGAAGAGTCGGCATCGGCGACACGGGACGCTTCACCCTGCTCCACATCCACAGGATGCTCAAGGACCGCTTTTTCCGCTCCGCGCTGTGGACGACCTTCCTTCTTATGCTGCTGATCATACCGGTGCAGCTCGTCCTGGCGATCGTGATGGCGCTGGTGATACAGTCGCGCATCAGATTCAGCCTGGTCTTCCTGGCGATATTCGCAATCCCGCTGGCTGCGTCCGACCTCGCGGTGGGGATAGTCTGGTCGTCCATCTTCACACAGAACGGCTTTCTCAACAGCCTGCTCTACTCCCTCGGCCTTATCTCAAGCCCTCAGCCCTACCTGACCGCCGCTACCCGCCACTGGATCCTGGTTGCCGTGTGGATAGCCGAGGTGTGGCGCGCGACCTCTCTTGTTATGGTGATCATCGTATCGGGTCTGCAGGCGATATCGCAGGAGGTGCTGGAGGCTGCCGAGCTCTTCGGGGCAACCCTGTGGCAGAGGGTGAGGTACGTCATCCTCCCGCTGCTCAAGCCAAGCATACAGGTGGCCCTCATTCTTAGGACGATCCTTGCGCTGCAGGTCTTCGCTGTCGTCATAGCCCTCGGCGGCGGGGACGTGGTGACAGTTCTGGCCAACGAGACCTACCGGCAGTACTACGCACTACGCAACATGAACGCGGCGGCGGCTTACTCGGGGCTGATACTGCTGCTGTCGATGGTCAGCGCTGTGTTCTATCTGCGCACCGTGCGCGGAGGGGAGGAGGCGATATCATGAGCGTCCGGGTCTCCGACGAGATGGAGAGGGTGCGGGCAAGGGCGAAGCGCCGCCTGGCGATTAGGCGGGCGCTTTCCTACCTGGTCGCCATCGTACTGTCCCTGTGGATTCTGCTTCCGATATGGCTGATCGCGTCGACCGCGCTGACGACGCCCGAGGCGATGAGGCACTTCCCCAAGGGGGTGCTCCCGTTCATCCCCTTCTCTTTCGACACGATGCGATTCTTCCTTGATTCTCACGGCATTCTGCCCGGCCTCGTGAACAGCGTAGTCGTCGCCCTGATGACACTGGGGCTCTCGACCCTGATCGCCGCCCCGGCCGGGTACGCCCTATCGCGATACTCATTCCGCGGGCGGGAAACTTTCCGGCTATCAATCCTGGCTGTGCGAGCCTTTCCAGTGGTAATACTCTCGATACCGCTGGCGTTCACATTCATCAGCCTCGGTATCTTCGACAGCATCCCGAGCCTCGCCCTGATGCACACGGCTCTGACCCTCCCCACCACGGTGCTGGTCATAGGCAGTGTTTTCGCTGGCATACCGTACGAGTTGGAGGAGGCGGCGCAGGTGTTCGGCTGCACGCCGCTGCAGGCGTTCCGCACGGTGGTTATGCCGCTGGCCCTTCCGGGCATAGCGGCGGCGGGGCTGTTCACATTCGTAATGTCGTGGAACGAGGTCTTCGCCGCGACTGTGCTGACTGTGAAGAACCGCACCCTGCCCGCCCAGGTGCTGGTGTCGCTGAGAGAGGCCTCCGACGCTTACAAGTTCGCGGGTGGCTTCTTCATGCTGGTCCCGTCGGTGATCTTCATCGTGATCATCCGCAAGTACCTGTTCAACATGTGGGGACAGGCCAGCAAATAATGAGAGAAAGGGGGCGAGGTCATGTCGGAGATCAGGATAGAGGGAGTTACAAAGCACTTCGGTGACTTCGTGGCAGTGAAGGACGTGTCGCTGGTGGTGGCCGAGCACGAGTTCATGGTGCTCCTTGGGCCCAGCGGCTGCGGTAAGACGACCCTGCTGCGGGCAATCGCCGGGCTCGGCATGGCCGACGAGGGACGGATAAGCATCGGCGGCAGGGATGTGACCTATCTTCCGCCCAGGGAGAGGCATATATCCATGGTCTTTCAGAGCTACGCGATCTTCCCTCACATGAACGTCTTCGACAACATTGCCTTCGGCCTGAGGATGCGCAAAGAGGATAAAACGGAGATCGAGGAGCGGGTCCGCCTGGCCGCAGAGCTTCTGCACATAGAGGGGATGCTTGACCGATATCCGTCGAAGATGAGCGGCGGACAGAGGCAGCGGGTCGCGGTCGCGCGGGCGATAGCCATGCAGGCGCAGGTGCTTCTGATGGACGAGCCGCTGAGCAACCTGGACGCACTGCTGAGGCTGGAGATGAGAGCGGAGCTTAAACAGCTGCTTGCCAAGATAGGCACCACCACTGTCTACGTCACTCACGACCAGGTGGAGGCCATGAGCATGGGAGACCGAATCGCCGTGATGCACGGAGGGACGATCCAGCAGGTGGACTCCCCCACCGAGGTGTACGACTTCCCCGCGAACGCCTTCATAGGCGGCTTCATCGGAAATCCACCGATGAACTTCCTGATGGGCCAGGTACGAAGGGGCCCGGGCGGAACGACAGTCAGGCTCGGGGAGTTCGACGTCGCACCCGCGGCCGAGATGCAGCAAGTGCTCTCCAAATACGACGGCAAACCCGTGGTGCTGGGCATTCGCGCCGAGAATCTGGAGACACTGAACGAGCAGGCACCGGACGCGCTGATGGCGGACGTGCTCGTTGTGGAACCTCTAGGCGCACAGAATTTGTTGACCGTGGCCTTCGGGGGACATAAGATCAAAGTGGCAACGCACCCGGCATTTCCGGCGAGCGCCGGAGGGAGAGTATGGCTTCGCCTCCCCTCCGACAGCATCCGATGGATGGACCCGGACACGAAACAGGCGCTTCGCCCCTCTGACCACAGGGAGGCTGCACGATGAACGACTCCGACGCACGAATAGGTGCCCTTCTCGCCCAACTCTACGGGGAGGATGCCGTGGGCGTGCACCAACGACTCGAGAGGTTGACGGCCTCCTACCGAGGCAGGATACCCGCTCCAACCGTGAGAAAGCCCATTCCGAGCGAGCGGGACACCATCCTCATAACCTACGCCGACCAGTTCAGCACGCCGGGAGAGCACCCTTTGCGCACCCTTCGCTCCTTCATGGACGAGCATCTTGCCGGGCACATCAGCGGAGTGCACATCCTACCCTGCTTCCCCTACTCGTCGGACGACGGCTTCTCGGTGGTGGACTACAGGCTCATCGACCCGGAGCTCGGCGAATGGGAGGACATAGCCGAACTGGGAGAGCGCTACCGCCTGATGCTGGACTTCGTGGCAAATCACGTATCGAGGGAGAGCGAGTGGTTCGCCGCCTTCACTCGCGGGGAGGAGCCTTGGAGCGACTTCTTCATCACCGTACCGGAGGGGGAGGACCTGTCCAAGGTGGTGCGGCCGCGGACCCTGCCGCTACTGACCAGGGTCGATATCGCCAAGGGAGAGAGGCTGGTCTGGACGACCTTCAGCGACGACCAGATCGACTTGAACTACGCCTCGCCGGACGTGCTGCTGGAGATGACCGACATACTGCTGCACTACGCCCTCAAAGGCGCGGAGATAGTCAGACTGGACGCGATAGCCTATCTATGGAAAACCCCTGGGACCTCCTGCATCCATCTGCCGCAGACTCACGCGGTGATCAAGCTGTGGCGGGCGGTTCTGGACGACGTCGCCCCCCACGTGATGCTGATAACAGAGACGAACGTCCCTCACGAGGAGAATATAAGCTACTTCGGCGATCCCCGTTCGGATGGGCAAGGCACGGACGAAGCTCAGATAGTATACAACTTCTCCTTAGCCCCGCTGACCCTCCACGCCCTCCTAACAGGCGACGCATCCGTCCTCTCCGGATGGGCTTCCGGCCTGAGGGTGCCGACTCGCGGTTCGTGTTTCTTCAACTTCATCGCCTCGCATGATGGCATCGGTGTGACCCCGGCCAAGGACATACTGAGCGACGCGCAGATTGCCGCGCTGGCGGAGCGAACCCTCTCCAACGGGGGGCGCGTATCGCACAGGGCAAACCCGGACGGCTCCGTCAGCCCGTACGAGCTGAACATCACCCTGTACGACTTTCTGAACGACCCCTCCAACCCCGACCCGACAACGGACGAGGCGCGTTTCATTGCATCACAGACAATCCTGCTTTCGCTCGCGGGTGTCCCCGGAATATACGTGCACAGCCTGTTCGGCACGCGCAGCTCGCCCGAGTCGTTCGCTCGCACTGGACGGGCTCGCTCACTCAACCGCAGAAAGTTCACCTTATCCGAGCTGGAGGAGATGCTGGCCGACCCTATACTTCATCACGGACATGTGTTCGACAAGACCAAACACCTGCTCGCTACCAGGGCGGGGGAGCGGGCCTTTCACCCGTACGGCGAGCAGAGGGTTGTCGGCCTCGGCAACTCTGTATTCGCTCTGCTGCGCACTCCACCGGACGAGGCTCGCCCGGTGCTCTGTCTGCAGAACGTCTCCGCCGAAGAAGCATGCACCGCCATAACACCCGGACACCTCCCCGGCCTCCGAACCTCCTGCCTGGACCTGCTCTCCGGCGAACGCTTCAGCGTCGAGAGCGGCAAAGCAAAGGTCCCCCTGGCCCCGTACCAGGGCCGATGGCTGACAGTTTAGATGGGGGGATATGGGCTACGCCTGCTTCCTGCTCATGGCCCTTTTGATCTCGCTGAAAGACCCCGACTAATCAGCCGGGCTTTCCTCGCCCTGAGCTTCCAACTTCTCCGGCGGCTCTTCGGCGACCTGGCCCTTTTCGCGCATCAGCTCCAGCATGGCCTGCGCCTTTTCATGCCCGTTCTCGGCCGCTATTAGGAACCACTTCTCCGCCTCGGCATAGTCCACAGGGACGCCCAGTCCCTCATAGTATCTCTTGCCCATGTCAAACTGCGCGTAGACATCCCCCTCCTCAGCGCCTCGGAGCATCCACTCAAGCCCCTCGGCAGAGTAAGGGGAGATCCTCCACCCCTTCGCGACCTTCACGGCGAAGGGAAGCTGATCCCTGGGGACCTTTATATCGGCGCTTGACGGCTGACCATCAAGGTCGGCGTCGGTCTGTACGGACTCTCCCGCGGCAAAGCACGGCACCGCGCCGCAAAACAGGAACACGATAAACATCAGAAAACCGGATGTTTTTCTAACCCTCATTGCTCAACCTCCATTTCGCATGCTTTAAAGGCAACGGAGACACATCCAGCTGAAGCTGGTTTTCCGCGCCCTGTGGTCTCGTCTTTGGCGGATTTGTTCCAGGAGCCTATCGAGACCTTATGATTAATAGGCTCCATATCCTTGAGATTTCCCCATTTTATGGCAGATAACACTTGAAGACAACGCCGCTAACGCGAAAGGGGCTGCGCGAGATGGATTCTCACACAGCCCCTCAAGCATTTTACTCTTTGAATGCCTGTCAGCTAATCAAAATATGCAAACGCGAAATCGTACTCTGCACCGATCAACGGGCGGGAGAAACCGTGAAGATTCGGGTTGGCCATCCAGGCCTTCCGGCGGAGCTGGAGGGGTATCAATGGCCCGTCGTCGAGGATGACTTTTTCTGCCTCGAAGATCATGTCCATTCGTTTTTTTGCATCCTTTTCCACCATTGCTCCTTTCACCAGACGATCATACTCCGCCGAGGCGTATTTCGCGGTGTTATGACTGGAGTCAGAGATCCATATCTCCTCATAGGACATAGGGTCGTCATAGTCGGGCATCCAGCCGCTGTAGACCAGCTCGAAATCGCCGACCTGCTCCAGCTGTGCGCGTTGTTTCCGCGTAACAAGACGGATTTTGAAGTTGATGCCGAGGTTTTTCTGAAGTTGCTGCTGAAGCGTCTCGGCCATCAGGCGCGTCTCCTCCTGATCTTGAATCAGGTATTCGATGGTGATCTTCGACGGGTCATCAATCTCCAGCTCCTCAAGAGCCTTCTTCATATAATCTTTAGCCTTGTCCAGCTCCTGCTTAGGGCTGTAGAAATCGAGCGGATACTCTGTGCCGTAATGCTCCTCAACGCCCTGCACTATCGGGAGGATGAAGCGCAACGCCGGCTGGTAGAGACCCTTTGTTGACGCGATTGTGTAACTGTCGCGGTCAATAGCGGCGCCGATCGCCTTGCGGAAGTTCTTATTGGCCAACCAGGGCTTATCCGGTATTTCTCGCATATTCACTTTCAGCCAGTCAAGAGCGCCGTTGTAGAAGAGCTTCGCATCGCCCTGATCCTGATACAGTTTGAATAGGTTGGAAGGAACGTCGACTATGTCAAACTCCCCGGCTTCGAACATGCTGAGCGCAGTCGACGTATCGGCAATCACCATAATCTCAACGCGATCAAGCTTCACAGCGTCCTTGTTCCAGAAATACGGGTTTTTCTCGAAGACTTTTGTCTGTTCGTGCTTCCACTCCTTCAGGATGAATGGTCCGTTGTACGCAGCATTGCTTGCGTCGGTCGCGTACGACTCGCCATATTTTTCCACAAGATCCTTCCTTGTAGGAGCAAAACTGCCGTGCCCGAGGAAGCTAATGAAATACGGCGTCGGCTCCTTAAGTGTAATTACAAGCGTCTTATCATCCGTCGCTTTCACGCCGACCTCGTTTGCGTCCTTCGTCTTTCCGAGGTTGTATTCCTCAGCACCGACGATGTAATATGCAGCGAAGGCGTACTCCATTGCAGTAGCAGGGTCGAGCATCCGCTTGATCGTGTACTCGAAGTCATGCGCGGTGACGGGCTTGCCATCGCTCCACTGGGAGTCGCGCAGATGGAAAGTGATAGTTCTGCCGTCCTCGGAGATATCCCAACGCTCAGCAGCACCGGGAACTGTTTTGCCATCCACACGACGTATCAGATTTTCAAATACGTGTGAGATAACTGTGAAGCTTGGGGCCGAGTTGCTTTTTTGAGGGTCAAGGGACGGAATTTCTGTCTCCATCGAAAACGTCAGCGTATTCTGCGCAGCGCATACCGGTAAACAGCTTACAAACGAAAAACAAAGTACAAACAGCGTAACAACTAAACTCTTTCTCATTTAAAACCCCTCCTTTTATTTGTTATATTACAATTCTACAAGCTCTTTGTTGAAAAATGTCAGCACACTATGTCCATGTTCGGTAACGATTACAGTGTCCTCAATGCGAATGCCGCCCCATCCGGGTTTGTAGATACCGGGTTCGATGGTGATCACCATACCGGACTCCAGAATTACGTCCGTATTCTGAGGCATGGATGGCAGCTCGTGAACTTCGAGTCCGACGCCGTGCCCCAGGCCGTACTGGAATGCCGGGTAACCGGCTTCCGTTATTACTTCCAGCGCCTTCTCGTTCAGGGTCTTGCCGTTGACACCGGGTGCGACCAGGGCAAGGGAATCGAGCTGTGACTTAAGGGTGGTTTCGTACGCCTTGCACTGCTCCGCTGTTGCCTTCCCACAGACGAAGGTGCGGGTTGTGTCCGAGTGGTATCCGCACTTCGTCGCGCCGTAGTCGATGAGAATGAAGTCCCCTTTGCATAGCCGCACGTCGCTTTGCGACACGGCATGGGGCTGCGAGGCTCGTGCGCCGAATAGCACCATCGTGTCGAAAGATGAGTCCTCCGCTCCTCCGGTCTTCATCCTGTAGTCCAGCTCGATTTTAAGATCCAGCTCGGATACGCCGGGGTGAATGTGATCGATAAGGTCGGAGAGCGCTCTGTCGGCGATTTGACAGGCGGCCCCGATCATCGCGGCCTCTTCAGGTGTCTTGATCTGGCGGATTCGCTCGATCAGCGAGCTTGTCGGCACGAACGCGATATTATGAGTTTGGATGGACTTATTGACCTCGTCATACTGCCCCCAGGTAATATGGTCTCGCTCGAATCCAAGACTGCGGAAGCCCATGTCGTGCGACAGCTTAGCGATGACGTCGGCGTACGGTGGGTGAGGAGCACGATGAGGGAGGATTTTTGCCGTGCGACATTCGCGCTCGCCCATCTCCGTATAGCGGGAGTCGGCTATCAGGAAATTGCCCTTATGCGACACAATCATGTAGCAATCATGCCCGGTAAAGCCCTCCAGGTAGCGCTGGTTCGCTGGTTTCGTCAACAGGAGCGCGTCGAGCCCCTCTTTCTCCAGCATCGCTCTCATTTTTACGTTTGTTGCATCCATAATATAACGCCTCACAAGTCTTTCCAGCAGGCTACATAGTGAGCGTCGGCCACCTGTCGCCAATCTGGCATTTTTTCTTTGCATATCGGTAGGACAACGGGGCATCTGCCGGAAAACCTGCACCCCTGCGGCGGATCGATAGGACTAGGGACATCGCCCTCCAACACAATGCGCGCTCTGGCACGCTCCTTAACCGGATCCGCGACGGGGATCGCGGATAGAAGAGCGCGAGTGTACGGGTGGCGCGGCTCCTCGTACAGACGATCACTTTGCGCCAGTTCGACTATCGTGCCCAGGTACATCACGGCAACTCGCTCACAGATGTACTTGACCATGCTCAGGTCGTGCGAGATGAACAGGTATGTCAAATCAAGCCGTTCCTGCAGGTTCATAAGCAAATTGACAATCTGGGACTGTATAGAGACGTCCAGCGCGCTTATTGGTTCGTCGCAAACTATAAACGATGGCTCGACTGCAAGCGCTCGCGCGATACCGATGCGCTGTCTCTGACCACCGGAGAACTCGTGAGGGAATCTGTTTCCGTGCTCTTTCGCGAGCCCGACCAAGGTGAGCAGCTCGTGTATTCTGTCCATGCGCTCGCGACCGCGATAAAGGCCGTGTATGT
>Ga0172382_10005137_pt1 | contig 19682 bp, 15 predicted proteins | sample Leawel138RmetaG_FD_122245 | JGI IMG/M metagenome (GOLD analysis project Ga0172382, IMG submission 122245) | Leachate microbial communities from a municipal landfill in Southern Ontario, Canada - Leachate well 138R metaG | ecosystem: Engineered > Solid waste > Landfill > Unclassified | place... | reverse complement strand
CTCCATGGGGCCTTACATCGACCGCACCCGCGACGCAGTGCAGGGCATCTACAAGCGCATCGAGGCCGCTGGCCTGATGGACCGGGTGAAGTTTGGGGCGGTCGCGTTCCGCTCTGCCGCCGATAGCAACCCCCAGCTGGAATACACCGCCCGCATGTTCGCAGACCCCGTGACGGTGGCGACCGGCGATGAGTTCCTGAGAAAGTTCGCCGGGATAACGCCTGCAACGGTGTCCACGCCCAGCTTCAGCGAGGATTCCTATGCGGGCGTCATGACCGCCCTGAACGATGTGTCGTGGTCCGCGTTCGGCGGCCGCTATATCGTCATGGTCACGGACGCCGGAGCCTTGCGTGGGGCCGATCCGCTGTCGAGCACCAAACTCGATGCCGAGCAGGTCCGCCTGGAGGCGCAGCATCGCGGCGTCGCCATCTATTCGCTGCACCTCAAGACGCCGGTCGGCAAGGCCAACCACGCCGAGGCCGAAGGCCAGTACAAGGCCCTGTCGTCCCATCCGCTGCTGTCCAATCCCTTGTACTATCCGGTCGATGCCGGGTCGGTGGAGGACTTCGGGCAGATCGTCGGCCTGCTCGGTGATGCCATTGTCGATCAGGTCAACGCCGCATATCGCGGGGACGAGGTCGTGGGAGCGGCCCGCACCGCCGATCCCGCCTACGCCAAGCCTGCTGCTGCCAAGCCTGGGCAGAACGACGCCGCCCAACGCATCCGCACCGATGCCGCGATGCTCGGCCACGCCATGCAGTTGGCCTATCTCGGCCGGGCTGAGGCCACGGCCGCGCCGCCGCTGTTCAATGCCTGGATCACCGACCGCGACTTGGCCCGCCCGGACGTGGCGACCACCGAAGTTCGCGTCCTGATGACCAAGAACCAGTTGTCGGACATGCAGCAGGTGCTGCAAAGCATCGCCAAGGTGGGGCAGGCGGCGCAGCTTTCCCCGGCCGATTTCTTCGCCAAAATGCGCTCGGCGGCAGCGGTGATGGGCCGCGACCCCAACGCCATCAACGACCCCAACGCCACCAAATTGGCTGACCTCGGGCTATTGGGCGAATACCTGGACGGCCTGCCCTACCGCAGCAAGGTGCTCGACATCGATCAGGATACGTGGTCGTCGTGGAGCATCGGTCAGCAGCAGGGCTTCCTGGATGAAGTCAATCGCAAACTGAGGCTGTATCAGATCTATCACGACGACGTGGACCGTTGGGTGGCCCTGGACGGCGGGGCCGATCCGGGCGAGGCGGTTTATCCGGTGCCGCTGGACTCGCTGCCCTGACCATGCTTCTGGACCTGCGCGATATGGCCTGTCAGCGGGGCGAGGGGGAGTCGGGGTTCCGTCTGGAAGTCCCCGCCCTGTCCCTGCGCGCGGGAGAGGCGGTGGCGATCACCGGCCCCAGCGGCTGCGGCAAAAGCACGCTGCTGGACGTCATCGGGCTGGTGCTGCAACCGACCGCCCTGGGCGCGTTCCGCTTCAACGGCCAGGACGTCGGCAGCCTGTGGGCTGGGCGGCAGCGCGACCGGCTGGCCGGATCGCGGGCCAGCGGCATCGGCTATATCCTGCAAACCGGCGGCTTGCTGCCGTTCATCACCGTCCGGGAAAACCTCCGCCTGTCGCGCACCCTGTTGAATTTGCGCCACGACGAGGCGGCCGAGCGCCGCTTGGTCGAGGTGCTGGGCATCGGTCGGTTGCTCGACAAGATGCCGTCCGCCCTGTCGATTGGCGAGCGGCAGCGGGTCGCCATCGGCCGCGCCCTGTCGCACCGCCCGCCGCTGATTCTGGCCGACGAGCCGACGGCCTCGCTCGACCCTGCCCACTCTGATGCCGTCATGGCCCTGATGCTGGCCTTGGTGGCGGACTTGGGCCAGACCGTCGTGGTGGTCAGCCATGATTGGGAACTGGTCACGCGGTTCGGCCTGCGCCGCATTGAAGCCCAGGTGAGCGCCGGTCCCGGCGGCACCGTCACCCGGTTCGCGGCATGAGGAGGGACTCCCCCACCGCCCCCGGCGCCGCCCGTGCCACCCTGCGGCTGGCCGTTTCGGATTTTCGGCATGAATGGCGGGTATCGGCCTGTCTGGTGCTGGCTTTGGCGGCGGTGCTGGCGCCCCTGCTGGTCCTGTTCGGGTTGAAGTCGGGCATTGTGTCGACCATGCGCGACCGGCTGATTACCGACCCCCGCAACCTCGAAGTGGTGATTGCCGGAAGCTATGCGCTCGGCCCCGAATGGTTTGCTGCGCTGGAGCAACGGAACGACGTCGGCTTTTTGGTGCCGCGCACCCGGTCGCTGGCGGCGACGGTGGACTTGCTGGAGCCGGGCGGGAAATCGCTTGCCGCCGTTGAAATGGTTCCCACCGGGGCGGGTGATCCGTTGCTGCGTCAGGTGCTGCCTCCAGCCGGGCCGGGGGAGGTGCTGCTCAGTCATTCCGCCGCCCGTTCGTTGGGCGTGGCCGACGGGGCCATCGTCACGGCGCTCATTGCCCGCACCGTCCAGGGCGAGCGTCAGGTGGCGCGCCAACCGCTGACCGTGCGCGGTGTTCTGCCCGAGGCGGTGTTCGGCCGCGACGGGGCGTTCGTCACGCTCGATCTTCTGGTTGGGGCCGAGGACTATCGCGACGGCAAGGCCGCCTCTCTCAACGGCGCACCGCCCACCCCCGACCGCGCTTACTCCAGCGCGCGGCTGTTCGCACGGGATCTGGATGCCGTGGGGCCGCTAGCTGATGTGCTGCGTGGTGGTGGCATGGAGGTGCGGACCCGCGCCGACGATATCGAAACCGTCAAGGCCATCGACCGCACGCTCAGTTTCATCTTTACCGTGGTGGCGGGGATCGCTGTGACTGGCTACCTGCTGTCGCTGGCCGCCAGTCTGTGGGCCAATGTGGACCGCAAGCGCCGTGAACTGGCGCTGATGCGGCTGGTCGGGTTCCCCACTGCCTCGGTGGTGGCGTTCCCGGCCATTCAGGCGCTGCTGATCGCGCTTATCGGCGTCGCCTTGTCGGCGGCCGTGGCCTGGGGGGTGGCCGAGGCCTTCAATGTCACCCTGTCGGCCAACCTCGCCCAACAAGAATTCGTCTGCCGCCTGCTGCCCGGCGATCTTGCCGTGTCGGCGGCCGTCACCATCGTCCTTGCCCTGATCGCGTCATCCATAGGGGGATACCGTGCCGCACGTTTCGACCCGGCGGAAAGTCTCCGCGACATTTAGCGCCGTTTGCCTTGCGCTGACCGTGTCCGGCGGAGCCTCCGCCGAGCCGTCGTGGGACGCCAAGCTGTTCAATCCCAAGGCCGCCGCCGACGACGTGGTTCTGCCCATGCCGTGCGGCGGGGCGATGGCGTTCCGCAAGGTGATGGTGCCGGGCGAAGGCCCCTTTGCGGACTATCAGATCAGCGTCGGCGGGACCGAGGGCACCCATGGCTACGCCGAGGGCACCCGCACCGCCCACGTTGCGGGCAGCTTCGCCGAGGGCAAGAGCCAGCGGTACTTCCTGATGGCCAAGTACGAACTGACCGAGGCCCAATATGACGCCGTAATGCAGCCCGACTGCGCCAAGCCGACCATGGTCAAGCGGTTGCCAAAGGCCGAGGTCGGCTGGATGGACGCCGTGGCCTTCGCCGACGCCTACAGCCAGTGGCTCCGCAAGAACGCCCTGGCCGCGCTGCCCAAGGACGAGGGTGAGGCCGCCTATGCCCGCCTGCCGACCGAGGTCGAATGGGAATTCGCCGCGCGCGGCGGCATCAAAGTCTCCCCCGCCGAGTTCAACGAGCGGGTCTTTCCGACGCCCGACGGGCTGGCCCGCCACGTGTGGTTCGCCGGGACCCAGTCGTCCAACGGCAAGCCGCAACTGGCCGGGCTGCTGGAGCCCAACCCGCTGGGCCTGCACGACATGCTGGGCAACGTGGACGAGATCGTCCTGGAGCCATTCCGCCTCAACCGCCTGGACCGCCTGCACGGGCAGGCCGGGGCGTTCCTGGTGCGCGGCGGCAATTACCTGACGTCGGACCAGGACATCCGCAGTTCCTACCGCCAGGAGGTGCCCTACTACGACGGCGACGGCCCGCGCCGCAGCAAGACCACCGGCATCCGGCTGGTCGTCGCCGCGCCCGTGGTGACGTCTCCGGCCAAGCTGCGCAGTCTGCAATCGGGGTGGGCGGCGTTGGGGGCGGTGTCGGCGCCCGAGGCCAAGGCGGCCGATGACCCGCTGGAGGAACTGGCACTGCTGGCCGACGCCGCCCCCGACCTCGCCACCAAGACCCGGTTGCAGAACCTGCAACTGGCGCTGCGCGGCAATATCGCCGCCCGTGATGAACAGCGCGACCGGGCGGCCAGGGCGTCGGTGCGCCTGGGCGCGTTCCTGGGCCGCAAGCTCAGCGACGACAGCCGCGCGGTGGATACGCTGGAGCGGCTGTACAAGGCGCGGGTGGAGAGCGGCAGCGCCGACGATCCCCGGACCAAGGATTTCAAGGCGCAGTTGGACCGCGAACAGGCGGTGATGAACGACAATCTGCGCTACTACGCCGACACCCTGATCCGCACCGCCGAGGACTTCGGCAACGACGTTCTGCTGCGCCAGAAGGACATTCTGATCGTCGAGCTTCAGGGCATGGGGCTGACCGAACTCAAGCCATACGTCGAAAAGCATTACGCGCACGTCCTGTCCTATCGCAAGGACCGCAAGGTGGCGCGCGCGCAGTGGCTGAGCGACTGGAACAAGCTACAGTAGACCGAGTTTTCAGAGGGGAATGAAGATGCGCGCATTTTTCAAGCCAGTCTCGGCCACCATCGCCGCGACCCTGTTTCTGTCCGCCTGCGTCACCACCAACGGGGCGTCCAACCGCCAACTGACTCCGGCCGAGCAGCGGATGCGCGAGCAGGCCGCGACCTATAACCAGACCATGATGGAAGGCGCGCTGATGGGCTGCGCGGCCGGTGGCCTTCTCGGCCTTCTGGTGTCAAACAGGAAGAACCAGGTCGAAAACGCCCTGCTCGGCTGTGCGGCCGGTGGCGTCCTGGGCGGTGGCGCGGGGGCGTATGTGGCCGAAAAGCAGGAGGCCTATGCCAACGAGGAACAGCAGCTCGACGCCATGATCAACGACGTCCGGCAGGAAAACGACCGGCTGGCCGGACTGGTCAGCGCCACGCAGGACGTGATCGCCGCCGACAAGTCCCGCATCGAACAGATCGACCGCGATCTGGCGAGCGGCAAGATCACCATGGAACAGGCCAAGATGCGGATGGCAGCCGTGGACGACAACACCGCCTATCTGGACAACACCCTGGCTGAACTGCGCAAGCGTCAGCAGACTTATGCCGAAGCGTCCAATCAGGTTGATGGGTCCAAGTCTCAGAACCGCGCAATGGACGAGGAACTGTCCAAGCTCGAAGACCAGATTTCGCAGTTGCAGTCCGAACGCGATGCGCTGGTCGAGCGCCGCACCGTGTCCCGCGTCGGTTGAGGAGGATGGTCATGCGCATTTCCCGTATCCTGACCGCCGCGGCGTTGGCGGGGCTTGTGGCGGCCTGCACGCCCAATAGCGACCCCGCCAAGGGCGGTTTCATTTCTGGTTTGAGCAACATGGCCAGCGGGGGCTATGACAAGCGCATCGACGAGCGCAACAAAGCCCTTCAAGACCAGCAGGACATCAATGTCCAGCAGAACCGCTCCCTGGAGCGGGCCACGGCCCAAAGCGAAGCGGTCAGCGCCGAACGGTCCGCCGCCGAGGCCCGTAACCGCGCTTTCCAAAAAGAGTTGGACGCCATGCGGACTCGTCTGGCGAGGGCCGATGCCGTCTCGGCGGCGAAAAAGCGCGAGGTTGCCGACCTTCAGCGCCAGATTGACGCGCTCCAGGCGAAAAGCACCATGGTGCAGCAGGACAGCGTTACGTCCGACGCCGACAAGCAGAAGCGCCTTGAGGCTTTGCGGCGGGAGCGCGAGGCGCTGGATGTCGAAGTTGAAATGCTGATCGGCCGATAAGCATCGGCTGACGGCAGCGTGGAGTTCGGGGACGATGACGATGCTTAAACCTTTGACCGTGGCATTCGCCGTGTGTGCCTTTGCCATGGCCGCACCGGCCGCCGCACAAACGGCGCCCGATGCAGCGGCATCGCCCACCGTCTCCGCGCTGCAACAGCGCATTGACAGCTTGAAGGCAGCCTTGGCCGGGGACGTCTGCGCCGACCCGGCCGAGGCGCGACGGCTGGTTGCTGTCGCGCCCCTTGTGGCGGGCGGTGCAAGCCAGTCCATTCCCGACAGGCCGCCCGTTCCGGCACCGCCCAGCGGAGCGGCGGAAACGCCATTGCCGCGCAAGGATATCGTGGATCGCCTGCATACGGCGGTGGTCCTCGTGCTGTCGGGGGAGGATACCGGGTCGGGCTTTTTCGTGACGCCGGATACCGTGATCACCAACAATCATGTGGTTGAAAATGCCGGGTCTGACGGCGTGGTCGTCGTGGGGCGCGGTATTCAGGGGCCGATGGAAGCGGTCGTGATTGCTCGCACCGGCTCCCAGGAGGGTAACGACCGCGACTACGCCATCCTTCGGGTGCCGGGCGCACGCATTCAGGGCGTGTTGCCGATCACCGCCGTGGCGACCGAGCTTGCCGCCGTGGTTGCCGCCGGGTATCCGGGGCTGCTTCTGGAAAACGACAGGAACTTCCTGGCGCTTATTCGCGGCGACATGAATGCCATGCCCGACCTCGCCCTGAGCCAGGGGGCCGTGATGGCCATTCAGAATCGGGCACAGGGCCTTCCGATCCTCGCCCACTCTGCGCCGATCTCGGGCGGCAACAGCGGCGGGCCGCTGGTCGATGGCTGCGGCCGGGTCATTGGCATCAATACGTTTATCAACGTCGCCGTGGACCAAGCTTCAAGCGCCGGCTTCGCGCTGGGTAGCGCTGATTTGATCGCTTACCTCAAGGAAAACGGCGTCGCCCCCGACCTGCGGACATCAGGTTGTGGCGAGTAAACCATAAACTCATAGCGCCGACTGAAAGCGGATTTGAGTTCACGGTCTTGCTACCCTTTCCTACTCGGCCGGGGTGGTGCGGCGCATTTTCCGTTCGACCACCAGCAGCGGAATCCCGGCCAGCAGCACGAGGATCCCGACCAATGCCCCGGCCCCTGTATAGGCAAGGCTTGAATACATTAATGCCAGGCAGGTCAGGCTGAACACCGCCGGCAGCACCGGATAGAGCGGCACGCTGAAGCCGCGCGGGCGGTCGGGGTTGCGGTGGCGCAGGACGAACAGCGACACGCTGGTCAGCAGCATGAAGAACCAAAAGACCGGGGCCGTGTACTCGACCATGGACTGAAAGCCTTCGCGCGTCATGGCTCCAAAGCCGATCAGGGCCAGTGTCACCGCGCCCTGGGTCAGCAAACCGTTGGTCGGCGTGTCTCCGCGCGTATCCCACATCCCAAGGCCCCGCAACGCCGGAACATCCTGGCCGAGCGCATAGTAGGCCCGGCCTCCGGTCAGGATGGTGCCGTTCACCGAACTGAGTGCGGCGATGCAGACGATCAGGCTGAGGAAGACGGCTCCGGTATCGCCTGCCGCCTGGACCATCAGGTCGGCGCCCGCCGCGTCGGACGCGCGCAGGCCATCGAGGCCCAGGGTGTTCAGGTATGCCAGATTGATCACGATATAGGCCGCCGTGATGACGACGACGCCGATGATCAAGGTTCTCGCCATGGTCCGCCGGGCGTCCCGCATTTCCCCGGACAGATACGCCACTTCGTTCCAGCCGCCGTAGGTCAGCAGCACGAAAACCATTGCCATGCCCAAGGCGGCGCCGGCCGGAATGGGGGACGCAGGTATTTCGGCCGCCTCGGCGGGGCTGGTGAAACCGGCCAGAGCAACCACGGCCACGGCCAGCAACGCCAGGACCGAAAACACTTTTTGGAGGGTTGCGGAGGGGGTTTTGCCGCTGACGTTGAGGGCGGTGAACACCACTACGGCCAGCGCCGCGTGAACCGAGGCACCATGAGGCCCCAGTCCCAGCAGATGCTGGGCATAGTCTCCATAGACGAAGGCCAAGGCGGCGATGGCGCCGGTCTGGATGACCGATACCCGCGCCCAAGCGAAGAACAAACCCGTCGTGGTCCCAAAGGCGCGGGTTAGAAAGCGGTATTCGCCGCCGGCACTGGGGTAGGTGGACCCCAGTTCGGCGTAGCATAACGCTCCGACCAGGGTGATCAGCCCGCCCACCACCCACACCGCCATGAAGGCCGCCTCGCTGCCGACATTGGCCGCGACCACGGACGGCGTGCGAAAGATGCCGATGCCGATCACCACGGCGACGATGACGGCAATGCCTTCAAAGACGGTCAGGCTCGCTTGAGGCCGGGCGGGGGGCTGCATGATAGGGCGCCCCGGTTACTGGGGGGCTTCGGCGGTCGCCGGGCGGCGGGCCTGCCATTCGTCACTTTCATCCAGGGATTCGATGGTGTCGCCGTTCACGCGCCCGGCAAAGGTCCGTGGCTCGCCGTCCTCGGGCGCGACGGTGAAACGGATCTCATCGCCGCGTAATGAGGCGTTCTGGAGAGGCAGGGTGCGGCCGCCCTCGGTCATGGCCTCGCCAGCTATCCTTTGATAGGTCTGGCTCAGGGAAATGGTCAGCGGACCCTCCTGGCTGTCGATCTGCCATTGGCCAGCGACCTGCGCCGGAACGACCCACAGGAACACCTGCCGCGTGCCGACCTTGTCCTGGGCGTCGGGCTGCCAGTCATCCATGTCGAAGGCGTGGGATACGACGCGGGTGCCGGGTTCCAGTTCCTCCAGGATGCGTGGGCGTAGCCTCAGGTTGACCTGCGGCAGCAGGTACATGGTCAGGACGGTGGCCTGGCTGATGTCGGTATCGAACAGATCCTGGACGCGGAACTCCACGGTGTCCTCGACCCCGGCCTCGCGGGCGCCGGCCTGAGCTTCCGCCACGCGGACGGGGTTCAGGTCGACCCCCATGCCCCGCGTCTTGTGCAGGCGGGCTGCGGTGATTGGGATGCGCCCGTCGCCAGACCCCAAATCTATGAGGTAATCGTCGGGTCCCACCTCGGCCATTTCCAGCATGCGATCGACCACCTCCTGCGGCGTGGGCACGAACGGCACGTCGAGGGACTGCGCGCTGGCGGTGCCGGCAACTCCCATGGCTAGCGCGGCGGCAAGCACCCATGTCTGAAGCGGCGGGAGGGCGAGTGTCGGCATGGGGGCACCTCGGCTGGTTGTGATGGGCGGTCCTTCTTCCAACGGCGCCCGAGGTCAGGGGTTGCCCGAGTGCGGCGGGTTTATCATGGGGCGGAGCGCTGGAACGGCGCGCAGGACACCTGGCGGCCCAAGCCGGATATCGTCCGCAAGCGCCGCGTCGTCCAACGTGAGCATTTGGTAGAGCTTTTCGTCCTCAAGCGCGCTGCCCAATGGCTCGGAACTATTGCCGACCGCTCGGCCGGTATCGTCTGGGTCCATCCCCAGTTCGAAACGGGCGGCCAGTCGGCGGGCCATGCCCGCCGTTTCGGCCCGCACCAGGACCTCGGAAAAGATCGGCCGGTCCTGCCAGCGAGGGTCGGCGTCATGGGTGGAGGGGATAAGCATCCAGACGGTCATCGCTCAGGCCTCCGATCGTGTGTCGGTGTCGGTGCAGGAGTACCCGAATGCCGCCAAGCCTTCTTCGAGGTAGTCGGGCAGCAGGGGCATGTCGAGCAATCGCGCGGCCACCGCGCCGTCGCCGTCGCTCTGCACGTCGCGCGCATCACGCAGGGCATCGGCCCAATTTTCCTTGTCGTGGGTGCCCCGCCCGACCAGCGCCAAGGCCAGCAGGGTCAGTTCTTCGGCCTCGTTCAAGTCGTCGAGAACAGCGCGGATTTCCACCTCGGGATCATAGCCGTCCTCGTACAGGCTGGTGGCGAAGCCGTCATCCAGGGGGTTCGACGCTTCGGTCGGGGCGCCAAGTCCGGTCTGAGCGGCCCATTCGCGCGCCTTGACGACAATGAAGCAGGCCTTATCGGGATTGAGTCCCAGATCCATGGGCGGCCCTCGCATGAAGATGGCAGGCCCGAATCAACGCGGAGGTCGCAAAAGCGTTTCGTTCATGCGTCCAGACGCGCGGCGGCGGGACGCTCCACCGCCGGGGCGATTCTTGGAAAGCGGATGCGGAACGTGGTGCCACTCCGGCCTTCAGGAGACTCCAGGATGACCGTGCCGCCCATCATGGCAGTAACCAAATTGAATACGATATGCAGGCCAAGACCGCTGCCGCCCTGACCGCGCCGCGTTGTGAAGAACGGATCGAAGATGCGGTCACGGTATTCGGGTGGAATACCCCGGCCATCATCGGCAAAGTGCAGGTCCACCGTGTCGGGGTCCGGCTGGGACACGGTAATGCGCAGCGTGCCGGAGTCGCCGGGACCATAGGCATGGGTCAGGGCGTTGACGACCAGATTGGTCAGCACCTGCGACAGCGCGCCGGGCATCCCCTCGACGTCGAGGTCGGGCGGGCAGTCGGCGATCACGCGATGCCGGGTCTTGCGCAGCATCGGCCCGCAACTGACCAGCACCTCGTCAATGTAGGCGCCCAGCCTGAAGGTGCGGCGTTCGCCGCTCGTCTGGTCCACGGCAACCTGCTTGAACCCCTGGATGAGGTCGGCGGCACGCTGGATGTTGGCCAGCATCAAGCCCGTCGTCTCGGCCGCTTGATTGACGTAACGGTCGAGGTCGGATCGCCGGATGCCGCTTCCGGCCATGGCCGCCGCCAGCTCTGCCGTGCGCTCTGACAGGAACGATGCGGCGGTCAGAGTAATGCCGACCGGGGTGTTGATCTCGTGCGCCACGCCGGCCACCAATTGGCCGAGGGACGCCATCTTTTCCGCCTGGATAAGGCTCTGCTGCGTGTCGGTCAGGTCGCGCAAGGCGCGTTCGGCGTTATGCCGAGCGGCGATCAATTCTGCCTCGCGACGGCGCTCCTTGGTGACATCCAGGAACACCTGGACTTGACCTCCATCGGGCATGAAGGTCCGGCGAATCTGGATAAACCGCCCATCGTCCAATGCGATCACCCCGTTTTCAGGATTCCCCGCCACGAGGTCGGCGAATGACGCTCCCGACGGCGTCGATCCAAGCAACCGCATGGCGCGGTCGTTCCAAACCAGCAGGCGGTCGTCCTCGTCATAGGCGACCAATCCGTCGCTCATGTTTTGCAGGGTCGCTTCAAGCAGGCGGGATTTTTCGGTGGCTTCGCGCGTGCGTTCGGCGACTTGGCCTTCGAGGGTGCGGTTAAGCGCCGACACGTCTTCGTACAGGCGGGCATTATCCAGCGAAATGACCACCTGGGCGGCCAGCATGTTGAGCAACTGCACGCGGGTCGCGGTGAATGTGCCTGCCGCGAGGTTGTTCTCCAGGTACAGAACCCCGCGCAGTTCGCCTTGGTGAATCAGCGGCAGGCAGAGGACGGACCGGGGGCGGCGGCGCACCACGTCCGGGTCGCTGGTGAACGGACCTTCCTCGGCCGCGTCACGCAGCACCACCGTTTCCCGCGTGCGGCTGACCAGATTGAACACCGACCGCGCGAACGGCGGCCCGTCCGGTGCCGTGGTTGTCTCCTCCCCCACGGCCACACGGCTGCGCAACAAGGTGAAACGGTCCCCGGAGGGGCTTCCGTCGCCGGTTTCGCCCTCGGCCTCCAAGGCCCAGCCGTCGGGGCCATGCAGGAACACCATACCGCGCTGGGCACCGGCGGTGGCCAGGGTGATGCTCAACAGGCGCTCCATCAAGGCCGGGCGGTGAATTTCGCCGGAGATCGCCTGCGTTGCCTTCATCACTGCTAGCAGATCGATGCGTTGTCCCATGCCAGGAGACAGATCGACCGCCGCTCCGGTAGTGGGGGCCAGGGCCTCGACCGCCAAGTCGGGCCACTCCTCCTCCATCTGCCGTGCCTTGGCGGCGGCGCCCCACAGGCGGTAGACGTGGTGGGCTTGGCGGACGTAGGCCTGGGCCATCATTGGACGGCCAAGGGCTGCGTGGAACTGCGCGGCCAGTTCGAGGAACAGTGCCTGCTCGTGCTGGAACCCTGCCGTCTGGGCGGCGGCGATGGCCTGATCGTACAACTCGCTGGCCAACAGCCCCTGGCCGCTGAACCGCGCCTCCATCGCCTGGAGCAAGAGCTGGCGGTGGCGGGCATTGGCTGGTCCCAGCGCGGCCCATCGGCGGAACCGGCGCAGGGCATGGCGCACGGCGCGCAGGCGTACGCGGTGACTGATGGTGTCGGGGCCGAGCGAGTCGGCCAGGGCGCCGTAGAACGTGAAGACCGCCCCAGTCGCCGTCCCGCGCACCAGCGTTCCGTGGCGGCGCCCGACCTCGGCCGAGGCCACGGCGTCGCCCCACCGCCCGAAGATCACCGCAAGCATGAGAACCAGGGCGTGGGATTGGCACTGTTTGAGCAGGCTGCGGCCTTCGGGCGGGAAGGCGCGCAGCAGCCCGGCATCCTGGGCCGGTCCGGCCAGATCGAGCGGATCGCGGGTCTCGCCGGTGGTGCCGGACTCAGCCCCGCCGTATTCCAGATTATGGACCGCGCGCAGGACCAGCCGGGCGACCGGCAGGAACGTCGGATCGTCAGGCCGCCCAATTCCTTCGGCGCACTGGCGCAGGGTGGAGAGGTCGATGCCCGCATAGAAGCCGTATTGTAACGCCGTGGTGGTGGCCAGCGCGGCGGTTTCCATGTCGCCTTGACGCTCGGCGCGCTGGCGGCAGTCGAGCAACCGCTGGTAAAGAGTCCGCAGCGGCTCGTGCCAATGGCCGCCCAGCGCCGTGGCAAGATACAGAGCCCGCGCCGCCAACGGGGGTGTCGCATCGCTGCCCGGCGGCGGCAGCGCGGCCAAGGCTGCGCGGGCTGCCAAGCTGGCCTGCTTCGGCATGCCGAGGGTTGACAGCAAGGAGGAGTAGAGGGCCAGCGCGAAGGGCCGCAAACCGGCATCGCCCAGCACCACGACCTGCCGCAGGATCTCCGTTACCATCAGGATGAGAAGATCGTGGCGTCCGGCATAAAGTGCCGTCCCGGCGGCATTGAGGATGTGCAGCAGGGCGCGGCGCCGGGCTGCATCGGGGGGCGGGGGCGACGGTTGCTGCGTGGCGGGGCGGGCGAGCTGGCGTCCCAGCCGATACATCGTCGCCATGGCGACGGCCTGGGTCACAGGCCCGGCCCGGCGGGGCAGGCGCAGGCCTAGCGCGGTGGCGCCCGACAAGGCGGCATCCACCGCCGCCGGATTATCGCCCGCCATGACGTGGCGAAGGATGCGCAGTTCCCACATGCGCGCCGCCTCCAGGCCATCGGTGGCATGGGTGATGACGGCGCTGGCCATCGCTTCCATGGTGGCCATGTCGCCGACCATGTACGCGGCCTCGGCGGCTTCGTTATGCAGATCCAAGGTCAGCGTGCGGTCGCTGTGCCAGGGGTCGGCAGCCTCGTCATCGGGGGCGATGCCGCGCAGGGCTGCGATGCCCTCGCAGGCCAACGCCAGGGCGGAGGCGTTGGCCGCCGTGGCCTTGGCCTTGCGCGCGGCGGACAGGTTGAGGGCGGCGATATGACGGCGTAGGGCGGGGTCGCGGGCGTGCTGGAGGCCCCGGTTGAACTGATCGCACACCTCGAACAGACGTTCGGCCACCGCTTCTTTGGGCAGCGAGGCGAACAGGCTGCGTCCGATGTTGAGATGTCGTAGCGCCCGCTCCTCGGGGGACAGCAGGGTGTAGGCCGCCTCGTGGACGCGCTCGTGCTGAAATCGGAACCGGGCCTCGCGCGGGGAAATGTTTGGGTCGTGGGTCGTGACCGCGGCGTCCTGCCGGAAATGCCGATAGGCATCGCCGATGGGCACCACCAAGCCTTCCTGAAGGGCCTCCCACAATTGGTTCAGGGTGGCGGCCGGACCGATGTCGTTGATGGTCGAAAGGGTTTCCAGATCGAACGATCCGCCGATGCAGGCCGCCCGTTGCAGCACGCGCTGCACCGTCGGCCCCAGGTCGCGGATGCGGCTCACCATCAGATCGACCACGTTGTCGGTCAGGTCGAGGGCCTGCACTGCCGCGATGTCCCAGCACCAGGCGTTGGCCGCATCGTCGTAGGCAATCAGCCCCTGCTCATGCAGCGATCCGAGAAACCGGTTCAGGAACAGCGGGCTGCCGCCGGTCTTGTCCAGGCAGGCGGCGGCCAGCGGGGCCACGACCTCGGGCGTGGTGCCCAGCACCTCTGCCAGCAGCGTTTCCACCGCCACCGCATCGAGCGGCGGCACCGCGATCCTGGTCACGGGCAGGCGCCGGGCGGCCAAGCGTTCCAACGTGAAGGGCAGGGGGTGCGCGTCGTCGATCTCGCCATCATGGACGGTGCCGACGATCAACAACCCGCGTGGCCCGGCGCCCAGCAGAAACTCCACCAGATGCAGGCTCGACCTGTCGGCCCAATGCAGGTCGTCGAGGAACAGGACCAAGGGGTGATGCCGCGCTGCCTGTACGAACGCCAGAACCGCGCGGTTGAAGCGGTATTCCGTCTCGACCGGCGGCAGGGCCGGCACCGCCGGTTGCGGCCCGAGAAGCACCTCCAGATCGGGAATTAGGTCAGTGAGCACCGCGCCATTGCCATCCAGTGCGCGGTCGAGGGTGGCGCGTATGGCGGCCAAATCCTGCTCCCGTCCGCCCAGCAAGCCCCGCACCAACTGCGTGAAGGCGGCGGCGAGTGCGGCGTAAGGCACGTTGCGGCGGAAAGCATCGAAGGCGCCCGAGATCAGCAATCCGCCGGTCGCCGCCACCGGACGGAAGGCATGACGGACCAGCGCCGTCTTTCCCGCGCCGGTCGGTCCATGGACGAGGACCAGCGCGGCCTGATCGGTGGTCCGCGCCAGATGCTGTTGCAGGCGGGCAATCAGGGCATCGCGGCCATAGAGGCGTGGCGGCAGGCGGAACCGCTCCCGGCGGTCATGGGCGGCCACCGCAAGGACGGCGGGCACTCGGCCGGAGTCGCGCAGGGCGGTCCGGCATATGTCGAGGTCGGCGCGCAGGCCGTGCAGGCTCTGGTATCGGTCCTCCGCCGCCTTGGCCAACAGCTTGAGCACCACCTCCGACAGCACTGGCGGCACCCGCGTATTGCGGGCGTGGGGCGGCTCGGCCTGACGGCTGAGGTGGGCATGGACCAGATCCAGGGCGTCTTCGCCAGTGAACGGGGGCCGTCCGGTCAGCATTTCGTACAACACGGCGCCAAGGGCATAGTGGTCGGCCCGCTGATCGACCGGGCGGTCGAGGCGGCCGGTCTGCTCGGGCGCCACATAGGCAGGGTCGACCGCAGGGGTGTCGAACACCGCTTCGTCGCTTGCCTGGGCAATCTCGGTCGCACGGCCAAGGCCGATCAAGCGGGCCGTGCCGTCCGGGTCAATCAGGATCTTGTTCGGGCTGATCTGGCCATGGATGAGGCCAGCCCCATGCACCGCCGCCAATGCGTCGCAAATCGACACGGCAACGTCAAGGAAGGCCCCGGTGTCCATCGGGCCGTGGCTCAACAGCACGGTCAAGGGCCGGGCGCCGGTATCCGCGACGACCAGGGCAATCCCCGATTCGCCGCGTTCGAGGCTGATCGCGCGGGGGGCGCCGTGGCCGTTCAAGCGGCGCAGAAGATCGTATTCGCGGCCCAAGCGGGCCAGGAGTTCAGGGCTTGGAAAGGGGGCGGCGGGGCACTTCAGGATGACCGGCATGCTGTCCCATGAGCGGCGTCCGCGGAATACCACATGGCTCGGCCCGCGATGGAGACGTTGCTCCAGCACGTATCCAAGGATCTGGGTCATGGGTGGCGCCCCCCTATAGCATCGCACAAACTTGCCGATGCAGGGTTTCCAACGCAAGCGCATTCGCCGCCGTTCCGAGCGGAGCGGCGGTAATCATCACCCAAGTCGCCGCGATGAGGTTTCTCGCGGGCGACCGAAGGGGTTCCCGAGACGGCCGCGTTGGCGGCGTCACGGTCCCTGGTGGCTTGAGGGGTTCAAGCCACCGTGCGGAAAGCGTTCTGCGGCTGACCGCCAACGGGGCGTTCAGGGGCAGCCATGCCGGTTCCCGTAGACCCCATGGGCGCCGGTCCCGAGACGGCCGGACCACCGAATCCACCCAGTCCCAGGCCAGTGTCTGCGGCTGGTTCGAGGGGGGCGGCATCCTGAGGCGCGGCGTCCTTCTGGCCCTTTTCCGCAGCCAGGGACACCCCTGGCGGCTCTTCCCGCCCATAGGGGTCGAGGCCGAGTGCGGCGCGAGAGCGATAGGTTTCCAGCATCGCGGGTTCGGGAACCTGCTTGCGGACTTCGCCGGTACTCACATTGCGATACTCGGTAATCAGTACCGAGACGTCAGCGTCATAACTGATACGCTGCGGCATGTAGGTCGCTTCAGTCGCTTCTTGTTCAACTGTCTTTAGGGCTTGTTCCGCTGCTTCGTCCACCGGAGAGGGCTTGGCATAAGGATAAGCGTGCCCAGTCGTTTCTATCGATCCAATCATGGCACTTACTCCACGCATTCTGCGCCGTCGGTACAAGTTACCGTTTTTTCACTAAAGAGTCGATGATGCTCTTTAAGATACCCGCGTCACGATGAAAGGGGTGTGCGATCGATCACCTATCGTGCATCGGTAAAGCAGCCGTTAAAGCTTTATTCGGTTTGATGGAGCACATTGTATAGTCCCGTGGTGAACGGATTGCCGCTCACGCCCCAGAGTCTGAGTGGTTGCTGCAAAGAGGGAGAACGCAGACGTCATGGTCGAGCGCGCGCAGGTGGAAAAGGTCTTTCGGGAGGTATTCCAACTGCCCGATGACGTGGACGTGCCATCATTGGCCTATCGGCAGAGGCCCGAATGGGACTCGGTCGGTCACATGCAACTTATCGCCGCTCTGGAGACTGAATTCGACGTGATGCTGGAAACTGACGAAGTCATCGATATGTCCAGCTTCGACAAGGCGGTGGAAATCCTGGAAAGGCATCTCGTCCATGCCTGATGCTGCCGTTGAGGGGCGCGGCCGCTTTGCGGGACAGGTCGCTGTCGTCACCGGAGCGTCGCGTGGCATCGGTCTAGCCACCGCGCGCCGGCTTGCTGCCGGCGGCGCCAATGTGGTTCTGGCCTCAATGGCGTCGGAAGACGGACTCAAGGCCGAAGCCGCCGCGCTGGAGTCGCGCCATGGTGTGCGCTGTCTGGCCGTCGCGGTGGACGTGGCCGAACCGGATCAGGTCAAAGCTCTGTTCCGCGCCGTGTTTCAGACCTTTCGCCGCCTCGATATCCTCGTCAACAACGCGGGAATCCTGGGCGATGCGTTGATCGGCATGATCGACGACGCGACCATCGAGCGCACCCTGCGGGTCAACCTGCACGGCGGCCTGCATGTGTTGCAACAGGGCGCGCGACTGATGCAGCGCGGTTCGGGCGGCGCAATCGTCACCGTCAGTTCCATCATCGGGACGCGCGGAAATGCCGGGCAGCTTGTCTATGCGGCATCCAAGGCCGGATTGATCGGCGCGACCTTATCGGCCGCCAAGGAACTCGGTCCCAAGGGCATCCGCGTCAATGCTGTGGCTCCCGGCGTCATTGAAACCGACATGATCGCGCATCTGGACGACGCCACGCGGGCCGAGCGCCTGCAGGGCATCGCGATGGGGCGGCTGGGGACGGCCGACGAAGTGGCGCGGGTCATTGCGTTCCTGGTGTCCGACGAGGCTGCCTATGTGTCGGGGCAGGTGCTCGGCGTCGACGGCGCGATGGTCATTTAACCATGATGTACGCACACGCACCGTTGCTGCTCGACCTTTTGGGGCCAGTCCCACCTGAGCGTGGCGATGCCCCGGCGGTCATCGACGGCGATGCCGTGGCCGGGCCGTGCGTCGTCTATACGCAGTCCTCCCTGCGTGCGGCGGTGGCCGCCGCCGCTGCCGCGTGGCCGGCACCGGCCCGGTCGGTGGCCGTGTTCGCTGTGCGGTGGTCCCCTGCCTTCGTCGTCGCCTACTTTGCCGCTCATGCAGCGGGACAGGCCGTGTGTCTGGTCGATCCGGGCCGCCCCTGGCAGGACATCGCCACCCGCCTGGGGGCCGAGGTCGTGGTCAGCGACGCGGAGGATGGCGCGGGCAACGGTCCGGTGGCCGGGCTGAATGTCACGGTGGGAGCGGCCAGACCGCCGGTGCATCCCGATCTGGCCCTTCTCCTGCCGACCTCGGGCAGTACCGGGAGCGCCCGTCTGGTGCGCCTGACCGGACAGGGCCTGAAGGTCAACACGGCCGACATCATCCAGGCGCTTGGCATCACGGCGGATGATTGCGCCGTGGGTCATTTGTCGCCGTGGTATTCCTATGGCCTGTCGGTCCTGCACTCCCATCTGATGGCCGGGGGCGGCATCGTGGTGACGCGGCGCGGCCTGCTGGACGCCGGCTTTTGGGATATGGTGCGGCAAGCCAAGGCGACGACATTGCCCGGCGTGCCGTTCCACTATCAGACTCTGCGCCGTTTTGATCTGGATAGGCTTGACCTTCCCGCCCTGCGCACGATGACCCAGGCCGGGGGGCGGCTGGATGCCCGGCTGGTCAAGCACTTCGCCGATCTGATGGCGGCACGCGGTGGCCGGTTCTTCGTGATGTATGGTCAGACAGAGGCCGCACCGCGCATTGCAGTTCACGCCCCCGAAGACGTTGCGGTGCGCCCGGCGTCGGTGGGGCGTCCGTTGGCCCATGTGGACGTGACCGTCGAAGACCCCGATGGGCGGGTTCTTGCCCCTACCGAGGTCGGCCAAGTGGTCGTGCGCGGGCCGAACGTGATGATGGGCTACGCCACCGAGCGGGCCGATCTGGAACGCGGTGACGAAATGGGCGGCGTGTTGCGCACCGGCGACCGGGGATTTCTGGATGCCGATGGAGTGCTCACGCTGGTCGGCCGCGAGGCCCGGTTTGCAAAGATGTTTGGCCTGCGTCTCGACCTGGAGGCCATTGAACGGGCAATAGAAGCGCCGTCCGTGGTGGTGGAGAAAGGGGATCGTCTCATCATCCTGACCGAAGGCGACGCCGCCGCCGCGCGGGTCGCCGCAATAGCCCTGACCGGACTGACTCCGGCGGTCGTGGTGGGGCGGTCGGTCGAGTCCCTGCCACGGCTACCCAACGGCAAGATCGACCTGCGCGGCGCGGAGGCTCTGGCGTGACGACGACCGACGACCTGCTGGCCGGGCTGCCGTTTGCCCTGCCCGCTGCCGCGCGCACCGCCACGCTGTTACCGCTGTTCCGGGACCTGACCGCGCACCATGCCGCCGCCTGTCCGGCCTATGCCCGGTTGCTGGACCTGTTTGCCCCGCGCTGGACGGCGGCGGAGACATTGGCCGACCTGCCGCATGTGCCGGTTGGCTTGTTCAAGAGCCATGTTCTGACCAGCGTGCCGCCCGAATCGGTGGCGACTTGGGTGATGTCATCGGGGACGCGCGGCGTGCAGAGCCGGGTCGCCGTCGATGCCACCGCCGCCTCGGTCCAGGCCAAGGCGCTGGGCGTGGTCCTGCGCGAGGCGCTGGGTCCCAAGCGCCTGCCGATGATCCTGGTGGAGAACCACGCGGCCATGGGCGGCGGCGGAGCCTACTCGGCCCGCGCCGCTGGTGTGCTCGGGCTGATGAAGTACGGGCGGGACCACCTGTTCCTGCTCGGGGCCGACGATCAAGTGGAT
>Ga0172382_10005136_pt1 | contig 19685 bp, 10 predicted proteins | sample Leawel138RmetaG_FD_122245 | JGI IMG/M metagenome (GOLD analysis project Ga0172382, IMG submission 122245) | Leachate microbial communities from a municipal landfill in Southern Ontario, Canada - Leachate well 138R metaG | ecosystem: Engineered > Solid waste > Landfill > Unclassified | place... | reverse complement strand
TAACCCCACTGGGCATCCGGATTGGTGAAATTGTGTTGCTCATTGTACCATGGATTTTCCGGCGAGGTTGTATGATCTCCGTGATCGTATAGCCTCACCAGCGGCGATGAGCCAAAGGAATGATTCAGCACAATATCCTGAATAACAGCGATCCCGCGGGCGTGACAACTGTCGACGAGTTCCTTCAAATCATGCGCCGGTCCGTAATATTTATCCGGCGCAAAATAAAACGACGGATTGTAACCCCAGGATGAATTGCCCTCAAATTCGTTGATTGGCATCAACTCAATCGCATTCACACCCAGATTTTGTAAATAATCAAGCGTATCGATCAATGTCTTATAATCGTGCGTGGCGACGAAATCCCGGATCAGCATTTCATAAATAATGAGATTAGTCTTTTCCGGACGGGTATAATCCGTGGTTTGCCAGGTATGTTCAGGTTTTTCGATTTGAAAAGTGCCGACAATCTCGGACGTTTTACCTGCCGGATAAGTTTTCAAATCCGGGTAAACGCTGGCAGGAATATAAGCGTCATTCCAGGGATCAAGAATTTTTTCGGAATACGGATCAGCGATGCGAATTTCGCCATCTACAAAATATTGGAAAGCATACTCAGTCTGCGGATCGAGTCCTTCCACCGCCAGCCACCAGTGCACCTCCGCTCCGCCATTATCCTCACATTTCATATAGTAATTGGAATCGACCATCCAATCATTGAAATCGCCAATCAGATACACGAAATCCTTATAGGGCGCCTGCAATGAAAAAATGACGCCGGAATCACCGACAAGGTTAACACCGCCGATGACACTTTCCGGTCGTGAAGCAAAGGTTACCGGTTGATTTACCATAATCGCAAAATCGACTGTGTCGCCTTGTCTGATAGTATCAATCCCGATTGCTATAAAATTATTCATCCCGTAATCATGATCCGCGGTGATAAAATCGTAATTCAAAATTGTATCGGCAACCTGAGTGATTAATTCATTATTAAGAAACAGTTTCAGGGTGTCGCATTCGGTGCCGAGAGCGGCGCTGTTTATCTCAATTGCCACAGTATCGCCACGGTCAGCGAATACCGGCGAACGACGGGGATCGGTAAAAGCGTTGTTAATCGTCGGTTTGGAAATAACTACCGTTAGACCGGATTCATATAGTTCATAGAAAATGTCTTCGGTTTGTTTGGAAGCATCCGCACTACGGAATACAAAACAGAGTGCATATATGGTTTCAGAGCCAGAGGTAACAGAATAAAATACTCGTGGATATCCCATTACAAATTTGTATATATTTGCAGAAATGCGTGTCAATTTAGTTTGATTATCATTGACTCCCCATGCCGCTTTCTCATGTTGCCAGTTACCTACATTGGTATTTATACAAGTATAAACATAAAGATCGCCGGTATATCCGACCAGATCGGTTCTTACGGCTTGAGTGGCGTCAAAATAGACGACTATCGAGTCGTACTGCGTCGCGTACTCTGGTTCGGTCCAGATGACCTGAGCCATCATGCTCGGAGCCGTAATTGACATCAAGCCCAGTATCATCGCCAGGCAATATTTAACGTGATTTTTAGTCATTTTTAGTCTCTAACCGAAATAAGTAGTAATCATATCCGAAACAGGGTAAAAGCAGTATTCTATCTTCAAATAAAAATGCGCCCGTGCCGACCAGTAATTGCGGTTCCTTATCCGCAATATCCGGCAACACCTGTGATAAATCCACGCTAACGGTTTGGGATTTACCTTTCAGATTAGCGATAATCAATACTCTTTCCTGATTTTCGCTTCGCAGGATAGCGCAGATGCTTTCAGGATGAGAAGTTTTTATAAATTGATAGGTTCCCGACGTGAGAACTGAATTTTTCCGTCGCAGGCTATTCATTCTCCTGATTAAATCACTTAAACCGTTATCGAACTGACGCCAGTCGACAGCGCTTTTTTCGAACAGTGACGGTTTTTCAGCGGCGCCTACCTCCTGTCCGGCATAGACCATCGGCACACCGGGTAAAGTGAACGTCAAAAAGGTTAAAACACGGGTTTGTTCCGCCGAAAACAAAGCTGTCGTTCTGGCTTCATCATGATTTTCAGTAAAACGCATCTTGAGCGCTTTGCGTGGATAACGATAGTATTCCTTTTCGAGGGTTTGGGCTAAAAAGTCAGCCGGATAATCATTCTTTATAATTTGATAGAATGTTCGACGCGTGTTCCAGCCATAAGTCAGATGAAATCCGTTCAAGTATAAACGCGGGTGATCGCCTTCTGCCAACATTAAAAGATTCGACTTGATTTTTTGGAGTCCTTTCAAGGCTTTTTTCCAGAAATCATCCGGCACCAGTTCAGCCACATCCAGCCGATAGCCATCTATATCGAATTCAGTCACCCAGTATTCCAGCGTTTCCCACATATATTCGCGCAGACCGGGGGAATTATAATTAAAATCCGCGACGTCACTCCAGTCATCATTCGGGGCAATGATATTCCCTTCTGCGTCCTGAGAGTACCAATCGGGATGTTGTTCTATAAGTAGATTATCCCAAGAACTGTGGTTGCATGCAATGTCCAGAATAACTTTTATTCCCAGTTCGTGGGCGTTGCTGACCAGGTTTTTTAAATCTTGTTCGGTGCCCAAATCCGGATTGACACTTTTAAAATCCCGAATTGAATAGGGACTGCCCATGAGACCTTTGCGGTGTTTTTCGCCGATTGGAAAAATCGGCATCAGCCAGATGCAATCCATACCCAGGCTCTTGATTCGCGGTAAGTCTTTGGTCAGCGCTTCAAAATTACCTTCACGACTGTAGGCGCGAACGAAAACCTCGTAAATACAGGCAGTCTTCAGCCAGTCCGGAACCGTCTGTGCCTTTTCCTTAGAAAATTCCGATTGCAATAATTCGGTCGGCTTTTCATATCGTCGCAAAGTCACATTACCGGTAATCCCTCCGGCGCCGCCGCTATCATTAATCCGCACGACTAATAAGTTCGATTCACCAGGTTTGACTTGTTGCGTCAGATCGAAGTAGAACTGGACTCCGGGTCCGGTATGTTCGCCGATTTTTTCACCATTTAAATAAACGACCGCATCGTCATCCACGGCTTCAAAAACAAGCGCGAGGCGATTACCCGAAATCAGCGATTTTCTGACTCTGAATTCTACCGCATACCAACCGATTCCATCATAGCGCGGATCATCCCAGAACGCCGGAATATTTAGACTGATCCAGTCTTTGCGAACAAAATCAGTTCGAAAATAACCTTGAGTTTCTCCAATATCCTCAGGGTCATACTTAAACGACCATTTGCCGCTCAGACTCTGCACATTCTGATTTATTTCACAGTTACTTAAAACCATAAGCAAGACCAAGAAATCGTTTAATATTCTGGGCATTCTTTGAATTCCCTCTATGAGCAGATAGTGACACTAAACCCGTTTGCGATTTTCGATCGCTTCTTGAATGAGATGATCGACTTTTTCAAATTCGTCGGTCAACATCCCTGCAATGATATGAGAAATATCCATATTCATTCGTTGACCGAACAGAGTAATATCCAGAATCAAATAATTTGTTGCAATTGTCAGAGCCGCCTTGTTTTGGGTCCAGATGGTCTGTTCATCTTCACTGCCATTGGCCGGTCCCATTACTAAGTTTTTTGAATCAGTTACGAGAATAAATTTCCGATCCCAGTATTGTTCTAGTTTATCTTCTGCAATACCGTAAGCTAAAGTATTGCCGATGGGCGGATTAATTTCATTAAACGAAAAAACCAGAACCGAAACATTCCGTTTACAGGCATTTAAAAGTGACTCTTTGATAAGCATTATCTCGCGTTGCCAGCCGGAAATATAAATCGACTTATGGGCTTCACGAACCAGCATCTCACTGGTTTGCATTAAAGATTGATAACCACGTAAATTCCAAAAACCTTCCGTATCGGATTTATTGCTGAATTCCGCCAAATCGTCCTTAAGATTCATGACGCGACCGGCGTAATCTGTCTCCATACGTTTGAGCATCTCGTTTGGCGCTAAAGGAATATAGCGTCGTGGTTTGTCATGAATCGAGATCACGATTCCCTGCGCTTCCAGCCGTTTTAAAACAGTGTACACCACCGAACGCGGCACATGCGCCAACTGGCTGATTTCATAACCGGTGGCAGGACTCAATTTAAGCAGACCCAGATAGGTGCGGGCTTCATAGTTGGTGAAGCCCAGTTTCAACATTTTATGCAGAACATTTTCCTGTAGAATATCCATTTTGTCTTTCTATTCCATTATTAATAACATCAAGCAGACGATGACTCGGAATCGACATCAACTTCAGTCGAGAGATGACGAAACCAGGTAAAGTATAAAATCAACGAAAGCGCCAAAACTATGAGCAATAAACTTAAAAAAGTATCGAAACGCTTCATGACCAGTACCATCCACATCATGAACAAACAGACCTGCCACGGCACCGCAAAGAAAATCGAAATAATATCACGACGATTTTCACGATTGATTTGTTGACGCACTCTTTCCGGCAATTTAGACCGGATCGCGCCCCAGAATCCAAACGGTCGGGTAACCCGATAGAAATTATCGAGAACTTTAGAGTCAGTCGGTTTGGTTAATAAAGTGCCTATTATCGTGGCAATGGCGCTGATACCGGCCGCGAACAAAAACGCCAGAAATTCAGCGGTGGCTTCGGGAGCGATGATTTTCCAGATAATCGAAGCCAGCATCCCGGCGGCCATCCCAATCGCATAGCCATATCCATTTAATCGCCACCAATACCAGCGAATCAACTGCGGTACGATCAGACCGGCTCCGATACTCATCGTAATCCAGCCCCAGATTTCATTGATATTTTTGATTATTAGGGTAAGCGCCAGACCCAGCACTACGATTACAATCGAAGCGCCATAGCTCTGACGCATCTGCTGACGGTCGGTCGCTTTTTTATTTATATATTCAAGATAAATATCCTTGACCCAATAGGCCGCGCCGGCATTGACGGTCGAATCGAAAGTAGACATCGCCGCCGCCATCATTCCGGCGATCAGGAAACCTTTTATCCCAATCGGTAAAGTCTCCACCACGATCGGCAAGACCATTTCCGGATCAGTGATTCTGGCGCCCAGATAAATGCCCCAGACCGCCATCGCTCCCACAAAAAACCAGCGGAATGACAGTAAAAACGTCCAGAATAGCGAAAGCAATCCGGCATCGCGATCACTCTTAGCCGCATAATAACGCTGAATCATGTAGCTACCGGTACCGCCACTGCCCTCGATTACTACTTTAATTATATAAAACAGCACAGCGATGCCAAACAGATTGTACATACTATAAACGCTGGTCGAATCGATTGCCAATCTTAATTTTGGCAAAACATCCGTCCACTCCTGATAAGTGGTCGGAAATGCCCGAAAACCTCCTCCGGCAATGTCTTTCAGAGGCATCATCACTGAAAACTCAGCTGGCAAGTTAAAATTTAATGCCCGAAAAACGACATACACGATCATTATAAATATCAGCGAGCCCTGAAAAACATCCGTCCACACCACTCCGTAGAGTCCCGAAGCCACTGTATAAATCATGGCTATCGCAATCAGCGCCGCCGCCGCCCAAAATTGTGACGACAGCCCTAAGAAATTGGGAATGCCCAAAAATTTATCTAAAAATTTTCCTCCACCCACCGCGAAATAAGTGATCATGGCAATCGTGACGATAATAGAAGTCAAAGCCGTGATCAAACGCGCCAGGCGCCCTTCTCCATCCTTGCCGAAACGAAATTCCATCCACTCCGCTAATGTCATCACTTTCGAACGACGATTCCACTTTCCCATGAAAATCATCAAAAATGCCATAATCAGGGTGACGCCGCCGCGAAACTCAATAAATAAACCGCGCACTCCCAGAGCATAAACCAGGGCTACGATAATCATCGTACCGCTGATATCCAGATTGGAAGCCATCCCGGACGAACCCAGCACCCACCAGGGTAATGATCGATTGCCCAGAAAATATGAATCAATCCCCTGAGCGGCTTTGCGTTGAAACCACAATCCGACGCTGACCATTCCTATCAGATAAACAACTATTATAACATAATCCAGTGCATGCATCTGGTGCGCCCCCTATTAAAATTCAAAGAAGAAAAAGAGGAAGGACGGGTCAGCCCGCCCTTCCTCCACAGAGCAACTTACTTCAACAATACCATCTTTTTCAAAGCATGATACTGGTCGCCAGCTCGTAATTCATAAAAATAAATACCGGAAGCAACCTGATTTCCGTTCATATCGCGGCTGTCCCAGACATAACTATAACTACCCATGTTGAGGTTGCTATAGACAACTTTTCTGACTGAATGTCCCAGCAGGTTGTAAATCGTCAACTGGACATCGCTTCTTTCCGGAATAGCGAAACGAATTTCCGTGGTCGGGTTGAATGGATTCGGGAAATTCTGCGAGAGAGCGAATTTGTTAACGATATTTGCCTCGCCATCCTTGATGCCAACTTTAGGAGCTTTAGCATTGAAGTCCCAGGCCGAGTAGAAATTCGGATTGATTGAACCAAACTGAACCTCTAAGGTAAAGGTCGGATTGGTATCATCAATATTCTCGATATGATTGAGACCATAACTGCTTTCATTGTCTCCACCACCGATGCCGAATTTAAATTCCTGACCGACGGTTTTATCAGTGGTAAAATTGTAGACGATCGTATAAATGGTGTCACCTGCAACAGCATCGCCATTCGTGCCGTCATCATACATTCTGCGGGTCGCATCACCACCTAAAGTTCCGCCCCAGGTCGCCCAGGTGCCTTCACCATTATTAGACATCGGACCATTGATGCACAGACCTAAGTTGGCAAGCGTATCCGGATCCGCCTCGAGCATAGCCGGAGTAATATCAACTGATGTTTGAATATCATCCAGAGTCGAACCAGCCCAGACCTGGTAATAAGCCGGACGCAGATCACACTCGATCGTCACGGTAACCGCCTGGCTTAGCTTCTGATTATTCCTGAACTTAGGCATGCGCCGAGGATCAGTTTCACTGTCTTCGATATCATTAATTTCATTACTGGTGGCATTGGTTAGCATAAAAGCCCGCCGCTCAGCCTGGGTAACATCCTCGCCATCGTAATCGAAATTAAAATATACTTCCCGTTGTTCCACGCCGTCCTTAATCATATAATACTGGTAATAAAGTGGCTCATTGAGAACAACCGGTACATCTTCAAAAGTCGTCATGTAAAAATATGTGCCGGCAGTTCGAATCAGATGAGCGTCCATCGTCGAAGACAAACTGTTGAAATAGCCCATCCGTACCAAAACCGTATCGCCAACGGCAAAACCCTTGTTAGTGATAGCATTTGTCATATCGGCTGTAAAAATAATATCGACAGTGTCTTCCGGTTCAAATCCGGCCGGGGCCGCATCATTCCAGTACTTCCAGGCCAGGGTAGTATCTTTCAGATTAGGATGTAAAACGATAATCCTGTTTTCATTTCCATCCCAATACTTGCCAGCCAGATTTTCAGTGTTACTCCAATCGTTTCCGATTGCAAAACGATACATCAACGTACCAGGATGACCACTCAGCGGATCTACCTGGTCGACCGTATCAATGACACTTTGAGCAATCCGGATAGTCCGGCTCCAATAATCAGTCTCACCTTCCTGTGATAGCAGTAAAGTACCCGGTGACCAGGCTGGATCACAAAATGGCGCATGACCAACTACGGACAATTGCGAAAAACTATCTTCGTAATTTTCCATACTTACACGCACGTAAATATCAACCGAATCAGAAGGCGTAAATGGCGGATTGAAGTCATTATTAACATATGCCGGCGCTAAAGTTGTATCACTCGCCGACAGCACATACATCCGATTTCCGCCCGGTATTGTGACATTCTCCCAGCTAAATCCGTCATCATCGTTGGCTTTATAGCGAACCTTATAAGCCATCCGCCAACCAACCATAGAATCCGGATAGGTAACCGACAGTTTCCAGTAATCTCCGCCTACATTCGTAGCCAGCGGTGAATCATCACCCCAGGTCAGGAAAAGGTTGTACCATTTGTCAACACCTTCCGGCCCGACTTCCGACCCACAAATCTGGATTTGATGGGTTGAATCGGTGACTCCTTGCATGGTTGATGTATTGACGATGTAATCAACTGTCACATCCGCATATGATGTGACAACAATTAACGCCAACATCATCAACAGAACAGTAGCTTTTTTCATAGCTTTTCTCCTTTTTTTGTTTGTTAAAACCCAATTGTTAACGATAATGTTGAAATATTGCCAAAAAAGCCATATTCCTGATAAGTATAATCAAAAATTATATCGGCATATTGAATGGGTAATTTCAGCCCCATCCCAGCCGTCAATCCCTGTTGTTTAGTCTCGCGAAATAATGCCTGATAACCAGCCCGTAGACTGATCATTTTCATAACTAATATATCCGCGCCGCAGTTCAATACTTGACTGTTATCAGTCGGACGTACTACATCGCCGGCTAAAGTCATAGCAATGAGCTTATTGCTGATTATCGGCATCGCCACTCCAACGGTAAACGTTAACGGAATCGGCCATTTATCCGTCTTTAAATATGAAACGATAGTTTCATTATTACCGGAAGCTTCCTTATCAAGGTCGACTTGCGTGATCAGGTCTCGTCCCTGCATCTGAAGTTCACCACCAAAATTCCGCATACTGGCGCCAATCTGCAGGCCGTTAAACTGCGTTTTAAATAGCAAGCCCAGGTCAACCGCCAATGTGGTAGCATTTACATGCAGGATTTTTTGACTAATGTATTTTACGCTACCGCCTATCGAAAATCGGTCCGTCAAATTACGGGCATATGCTATTGAGACAGCCAGATCGCTGGCTTCCCAAAATTCGCCGGTGCCATCGGGTTGATCGACAGTGGTTATTTCCTCACGCTCACCGTAATCAAGAAGATTAAAGCAGACTCCGATAACGTCCTGATCAGTGAACCGCAGTTGAGCCGCCAAAAATTGGTGTTTACTACCAACCAACCAATTGGTCTGCGAGACATACATTTTATTCTTAATTGTTCTGGAAATTGCCCCCGGATTCCAGAAAAGCGCGGTGGGATCATCGGAGAGAGCGGTGAACGCTCCCCCCATCGCAATGGCTTTACCGCCTACCGGAATTTGCAGGAATTGACCGGAAGCCGTTCCGGATTTATTCTGAGCATAACTGCAGATCGTATTGAGCAGGATAATTAAAAATATAGTTTGGATTTTTCTGTTCATAATCTCACCATCACTTTATAACTGCCAATTTACCGGATTTCTTGCCAACTGAGGATTCGACGATGTAGAAATACACTCCAAAAGCAATATCCAGATTCTCTTTCGATTTTAAATTCCAGGCTAAGGTGCCGTTATGAATATCGCCATTATGATTCAGAGTAATGACATGCGCTCCGGCTGAGGTGAAAATGTGTACTTTTGAGTCAGCCGGCAACTTGCGAAATTCAATCCGTCTTTCACCGCGTCCGCTCGTAATAGAAGGCGGCAAAGGAGCTTCCATCGTGTTCGCCACAATGTACGGATTTGGCACTACTCGAATCTCATCCATATCGACCTTGGCGATTTGATCGCTTACAACTGGGATTTCAGTGGTGAATTCATATAAGTCACCTTTTCGAAATGGAATACCGGTCTCGACATGCAGAAAATCTCCATTAACAAACCTTGGCGGATCGGTTGCGATATTCGGGAAATTAATTACCCATGAATACTGATAGGTACTGTCCGGTTTCATTATAAATGTTTCCAGCAGACTGCCCGGTTTGATTTCATATATTCCATGACTGTTCTTGGGTGGACCATTATATAAAAATGGTATTTTTATCGAATCCAGCAAGTGATATATATAGAAATTAGTCTTCTTGATCAGACTCCTGATTAGCGCATCCGAAAACGTGGGATAAACAGATTTTAGAAAACTTAGCGGGGTTTCATATAATACCTCTGTACTATCACCTATCCGGATCTCGTAAATTCCGGGATATCTTACCCCTACGATCGTATCACCCTGCAATTCAGCCTGATCGATTGTGAACGAGTAATCCAGGATCCTATCGGTAGTATTCCAAAATGATTTCGAATCGATTTTCTGGATATTCCAGGAGTTGGAAAATACTAATTCGATTCCATCGAAAATATCACTGTCGATGGTTTCACCGGCATAGGGACTATTTTGAATGTTCGGACTTTCAAATATCGCGTAATATTTATAGTTTATCCTATATTCGCCCTCGCTCAAACTACTGTTTGGTTTAATTCTAATCTTTCCATGGATGGTATCAATCTCGAAGTTGTTCAGTGACAGAAAGACATCAGGATTAGTGATATTTGCTATTAAAATGCCAGGGTAATGAATATATTCATGCGCGAGATGGGCAAACACGGTGTCCAATTCCAGAATTTCTTGCACTCCCGAAATATCCAATACCGAATAGGTAGCGGTTAGCGGGGCAAATTCGTCAGTGTCATTCCATTCAAAATTTGGTTCTCCTTCGTCAGGCACTCCATTATTAGCTGTCGTGCCGGGATCTATCAAACCACCAATGTCATCGGTAAGATAATTCCAGTCGTTATCGTTATCGACTCCATCGGTGCGACTATCCGTGAAAGTTACCCGGTAGGTGTGCCCGTTCAGCAGGGTTTCGTCCACAACTCTGTATTGGATGCCCCCGTTAGCCGGTCCCTGGAGATGTTCTAAAGAAGACTCACTATTTAGGGGATCGTAGCCGGCAACTTTGACGGTTGGTCGCACTCTTACAGTATTAATATCCGTGATTACAGTTCCATTAGATTGAACTGAGATGAATTTTGTATTTTCCGATGGGAATATATCACTCTCGGCATCTCCATGGTCATAAGCCACGACCGCATAATAATAGATTCGACCGTTTTGGACTTCCTCGTCAACGTAACTATGTACCAGTCCGTTGTCCGAACCGAGATAAAACGAATAACCGTCAGCGCCCTGGTATAAATCCGAACTGGCTTCGAAAACACCCTTTATGCCATTGACCTTGTCAAATTGTGCCAGCGGTTTATAGCCGGTTACGACACCATGTACATCGGTTATCACTCTCGCATCATTAAAATCCGGATCGGAAGCTTTATAAATCTTATAACCTTCAAAATCCTTCTTTTTGGTAACCGGATCGATACTCTCCTCGGCGACTCTATCCCAGTAAAGGGTCACTTTACCGTCTCCGGCAACTGCCGTCACAGTCGGTTTTTCCGGAGGTTGCGGGAAGCGATAATCACTGTCATAGATATCCTGAACGGTTGCCCGGTTTTTTAGCAGGTCGGTCATATCGTGACCATAGACTAATGCCAGTGAAAAACGCTGGGTATCTCCCGCCCGTAGCGGGAAATAACCGGAACCATAGATAAAATCACCATCTTCTCCGGAAATTGGTTTACCATTTTGAATACTGGACGGCACATCGAAGTATCCCGGTTTTAACCAATCCCAGAGCAGTTCGTCATCCGCCATTGGATAATCTTGAGAGGGCGTAAAATAATTAAAACTGGTCAGTCCAATCTGGTCCGATTCATCGACATCAGTCCTGTCAAAATTAGGTTCGCCAAGGGTTGGTTTTCCATCACCCTCTCCATAATCATAGGTATCCGGTTTTCCATCGGCGCCAACGTCGTCAGTTTCGGGATTCCAATCACCGTCATTATCGATTCCATCATCACGGGCTTCGTCAATCAAGGGATCGTTAATACCAATCCCTCTTCTAAAATCCTTATAAGCCACCGGATTCAAAGTATCAAATAAAACGATGCCATTCTGATCAACCCGACGTTGCCGGTAATGTAGCAGATAATTTTCATCAATTACTCCATCCAGGTCATTGTCAATGCCGTCGTATACGTTCGGATTGATGGAACCGTCCGGCAGGATATTCCCTTCTATCAGTGTTATTTCTTTTGCTATTGATAGAGTTAGTCCCTTAGTCTGAACTGTTTCGGTATCACTGGTGATTGTATGTAAAATGCGGTTGTAATCATCATCAATTAATACAATCTGATCACCCTTCTTGTATGTCACTGAATCAAAATCACCTTCGGCAAACAATGGCGCTGTAAAGATCAGATTTTTACCGGTATGCTTTTCTGATTTATTATCGCCGTCATTATCAATTCCGTCATACGGATTTCCGGGACTCTCCAAAAATGCATATCCGACTAATCCCACCGGACCCTGCCACTTCGGATTACGGCGGTTATTATTCGGATAATCACCGGTATATGTCAAATCCCGTTCTACATCAAAGAACGAATAGTCGTCATCATATTCTTGAGGTGAGTCATCGGTGCCGGTAACGCCATTGTATGTACCAGCTACCATTCCGAATACAACTTTATCGTAGTTGGTCGTACTGGTATTGGTTATTTCATAAAGCCAGAAAATGACATCCTGCGCCAGGAACTGAGCCCATTGCATTCCACGAACCCTAACTTCGAGTCCGAGCCCGTTCCGGGTCACATTCGTGCTATCCGGTCTGAAATATATGCCACGGGTTGGCGGATTTGTATGAGGATTAATGACAACGCTGTTATTACCGCTGTTAAACTCAACATCATTGTTATCGTCCATTACGAAATAACTTTCCTGATCGGCGTTGGTAACTCCTTTACCGAAAAAACCATTCCACTGACCAGACCAGCCTGGGTCGTCTTCGTTCATTCTATCCGGCCAATAAGGTGGCCAGGTAGTCTGATCGGTGCTCATCGCAATACCTTCAGAAGCCTCATTGAAATAACCTGAAACCGGCTCAAAAGTCCACTGATCGCCGGTGTTTGATTCTTCTCTGGCAGTCGCCGGACGATCTACCGGGCAAACCACAACGCTATGAAACCTGATTATCGAATCTATATCGGAAGAATAATACTCGACCTCCGCTCCTACGATAGGACTGACGTCTCCAATATAACCGTTAGTGTCATACAGCCAGGCGCCGCGCGGACCTTTATTGGATGGCTGACCGATCACTCCCCAGTTCCCATATACAGTCCTTACCAGGTTTCCATTATGAACGCTACTACGTCGATAAGCTTTCCCGCTCTGGCTCGCCCAAATAATCTGCGTAATCATTAATACCAGTAAGATTATCGATGTATTCCTGCTAATCAGAGATTGATGGTTGCGTTTCATAGACTAATCCTCATTCCTATTTCAATCCTGCGCGGTTCAGCATAATGCGTTGAATTATTAAACCACTCGCTGACCGAGTTTACCGGCGTACCAATATTGAGAGCTTTCACTCTGGCTTCATCGGTAGTAAATCCGGCTCGACCCGTTTCATCGTAAACATTGACTTCGTTTAACCGATCAAACAGGTTTTGGATTCTAATAAATAATTCCATCGGGTATCGATTCGATAATAAAATACGATAATAAGCCTTTAGATCAATGGTGAAGGTTGCCGGTTTCGTATCTGAATTAGTTAGCAATGAAGTGATATCCTTACTTAATTGGGGAGTATAAGGCAAACCACTTCCCCATCGCCCCAGAAAAGTAATGCCATAATTATTTTGATTGTAGCCGACGACTCCATTGATCGTATGGCGTTGATCCCAGGCTAATGGATTGAGTTGAATCTCCGGCTCGGTACCACCAGTGACCGCATTTCGGTAAGCCTCGGGATCTGAAGCCGTACCCTTGGCAATTTGTAAAGTGTAATCAAAACTGGTATAGAGTCCTCTCGGATTCTGTTGATTGATCGAAATCGTGAATCCCTTAACGACGCCAAAATCGCTGTTTACCAGTTTGCTATAGGTGGCCGAACCGCCATATACTTCAATTTCTTCTGCGCGGGTGCCGGTCAGATCGCGAATATCTTTTAGATAAGCCGTCACATCAATCGAAAAATTCTCAGTTAACTGTTGCTGAACACCAATTTCTCCGACAATCGTTTGTTCCGGTTTAAGATCGGCGTTTCCAATTAATCCCTGATTACCGGTGCCCGATCCAAGGTCAAAATCCGGGTTCTGATACAAATAAGTAAAATTGGGGATTTGAAAGAAGTGTCCGTATGAAAAATGAAATGCGCCCTGATCGCTGATGGGAAACGATATACCAACGCGCGGGCTAAACTGATATTTTGCCTTGGCATTTTTATACCAGTAGGTCTTACGCTCTTCAAGAGAAACCGGCAGTTCACCTGCATCTTGAATACCGTTTTCATTGAGATCGTGATAGCGATTTTGCGGTTTGATCGGTTCATATATCTCAGGATCAGTCGGATCCGCCAGAATTATACCATCCGGCTCGAAATAATCGAAACGAATTCCAATATTTATAATCAATTCGTTGAATTCCATCTTGTCTTGGATATATCCGGCAAACTCATATGGTTTATGGCGATAATAACTGGCATAGATCGTGCTATCGCCCAAAATTGTCGGATGAATATACGGATTCCAGTTCGATGGAATTTCCAATCCCGAAGCAAAATCAACATAGGTTTCTCCGGGTGCCGGACGCACCGTGAATGTTCTTAACGAAAGGTCGTGCTGTTGTAATTCAAGTCCGCTCTTGATCTGATGGCGTTCATTGATCTGCGAGGTCATATCCCATTTCAAAAGGTAGGTTTGGCTGTTGCGATATTCATGATCGTTCTGGGTGCCGGCAAAATAAAATTGATAGGGATACTGATAAAGGTAATAGGGGTGGACATAAGTAGTACTGTCATTATAGCCTGTTTTGTCAGATAATCTACCGGAATATTTTCTGTAGTAGTATGAACCGGAAATATTGAAAAAGGTCTTGGAACTTAACTGCTGTTGAAATTTCACCAGGTGCGTCTCTGCCGTCAGGTTCTTCTTCAATAGACCCTGCGGATTATATTTAAACATTCGGTCATAATCCTGGTAGTCTTTATTATCGTAGAAAACATTATATGAGATACTCGACCGGTTAGACATCCTATATATCAGTTGTCCCTGCAAATATATCTTCCGGTTCCAGTTAATATCGACCCATTTTTGATCTCCTTGCATACTGGTCGAATCGAGTAAAAATGCAGAGCCATCCGGACCGGTCGCTAGTATCGAAGTGGGTGTATATCGATTCTGTCCTTGTTGCCAACCGCCAAAATAAATATAGCGCGAATTTAGATAGTAAAATATCCGGTCTTTTACAAGCGGGCCGAATAAACTTACTTCACCATTTCTGATACTGAATGGATTAATTTGACCTATATTATCGAATACCTCATCATGTGTGCTTATATAATCACCACCATACAATTCCAGCGATCCGCCATGCTTATTACTGCCTTGTTTTGTGGTTATATTGACGATACCGGACATCACCTTGCCATATTCAGCGTTAAAAGCGCCGGAGATAACCTGCAATTCCTGGATCATGTTCTTATTGACATCGATAACGGCACTGCGATCGTACGAATCAGTAACCGGAATTCCATCAATAAGATATGCCACCTCGCCTTTTCGACCGCCCCGCAGGCTTCCGTCCACGTAACCAGCCTGCATCTCCAGTAAATCGTTGACTTCAGTAATCGGTAATGCCGCAAGTTCTTCGGCTTTGACATGCGATGCCGTAGCAGTCCTATCTTTCACAATCATTTTCCGCTCAGCGGTTACTATTACTTCTTCGCCTTCAATCGCCTGGGTGCTCATTTCGATGTCTATCGACGTGGTCAAATCAACTGAAACGATGACACCAGTGATAATTTTTTGTTGATAACCGATCATTTGGGCTTTTAGCCGATATTCGCCTGGCGGAACATTCAATATCATGAAGTGGCCATCAATATCTGAAGCCGCTCCCAGATAAGTATCTTCCAGCATGACATTACATCCCATCAGTGGCGCTCTGGTCTCACTATCTGTTACTACTCCGGTTATCTTGCCGGTATTCCCTGAATAAAGGTTCGCCACTATCAGAATTAGAACAAAAAGCAGTCTGTTTTTTAATTTCATTCTCAACCTCTATCCTATCGCTTTTTCCGACATTATAATTTTTTCCTTCAATCTAGACTTTTATAAATCAATACTCCCCACGGCTCGAGAGTATTTGTATTTGAATTAACTGAGTATATCAACTGCCACTTGCCCTCTGAGGCAAATGAATCAGGCGGGAACACTCTACTCTTTTTTGCAGAAATGTTAAAAAACGCCCGGATTGTATCATTTTCGATAGTGCGATCGAAAATCAGTAATTTATTTTTATCATCAACAACTACCGTACGATAAGTTCCGCGACGCAATACTTCATGTTCTTTGCGCAGGTTAATCAAAGATTTATAATAATCAAGCAAATCCTCATCAACCCTTACCGAATCCTCTGGTCTTTTCATTCCGAGCGGATGCGCTTTTTCAGGTTCATATTGTAAATCCGACCAGATCATCGGTTTGCGGTTATCCGGATCGTCCGCGCCCCACATTCCGACCTCGTCACCATAGTAAATATAGGGCGCCCCTATATATGTAAACTGAAAAGCCAAAATCGCTTTTTGGATTTTGCGGAAGTCGTCGGGCGGGCGGTTTACCTTAAACTTCTTATTATATACCAGATTACCGCCATGATCGATAGTCCGATCCGGATTTATCAGCATACTGGCAAAGCGCTCATTATCATGACTGCCCATGATATTTTGGAGTTGATACTGCGCCGAAAGCGGATATTTCTCTCTAATATCGCCCAACAGATTATCAAGTTTTGATGGATTCACGCGCATCTTTTTATCAACGAAGCCTTTCAGCATGGCGTCACCAAAGCGATAATTCATTACACCGTCAAAAATATCACCCTGCAACCATGGTGAAGCATCGAACATTTTATTGTTCATGAAATCTTCCCACCAGATTTCACCGGTCAGGTATGCATCCGGATTTACATCTTTGACCCATTTACGAAAATCACGCCAGAAAGCCTTGCTGACCATCTCGGCTACATCCAGTCGCCAACCATCGATGCCATCCGACGGATCGCCATCGCCGTCAGGATCGCCCCACCTCTTAACAACCGTTTTGATATGCTCCCGAAAAGCCAGCGCCGGACCGTTCTCGTCTTCCCATATTTCCGGCAAATCGGTTACTCCGTACCAACCTTGATATTCAAATTCATCCTCCGGCGTTCCTGGGTCATCAAATGATTTAATCACAAACCAATCGGCATACGGACTGCTCTTGCCGTTTTTACGAACATCCTGAAAAGCCCAAAATGGAATACCCACATGGTTAAAAACACCATCGATGATAATCTTCATACCACGCGCATGTACTTCCTGAATCAATTTCAGGAATAATTTGTCAGCCGCGGTCCACTGCCAGGTTGAGGGATCTTCAGCCTTCTCGGCTGCCCATATAAGTATGTCGCCCGCCGGATCGGGACCGAAATTATTATCGACGTGATGATACATCGTCGTCCCATATTTATGAGCTGAGGCTGATTCAAAAATCGGATTCAGATAAATGGCGTTAATTCCCAATTCATTGAGATAATCAAGTTTATCTAAAATGCCCTGTAAATCGCCGCCATAGCGCCGCAATTGCGCATTATAATAAAAATCACGTCCGTTAAATAATTCCCAGGGTTGCAGCTTGTACCAGTCAGAAGTCCATGGCATTACGCTCCATTGGATTTGTTTCTCATATGGCCAGGTACCTTCCAAGGTCTCAATGGTAGGATCATTATTAGGGTCACCATTACGAAAGCGTTCGGGAAATATCTGATACCACACCGCATCATAAATCCAGTTCGGCATTCTTGATTTTTCCTCAGAAAAGCTATTCTGCGCCAGCGCCAGGATAAAAATCAGACTGATAACCAGCGACTTTCTGAGACGTTGGATTAGATTTTTCAGTTGTTCTTTCAATTGTAGTTCTAATCTGAGTTACTAATTGAATATAAGACAAGAAAAGGGCATTGTCAATAGGTATTTTTAGGCTTTAATTCTATCTAGCGGGAACCAATTGCCAGTATTAAGAAAACGCTCATAAACCAATTTTTTGGTGATACTACCATTTTTGACAGTTACCACTCAAACAATTTTTAATCAATAAAAAAGCCGCTTTTTAGGCGGCTAATCTATGATTTATCGTCGATTGTGAGGTTTCCCTCCCCGAACGTAAAAGAGGGGGATTTTGAGGGATATTACGGCACATCCGGGGAGGGGGAGGGGAATTTTTTATTCTTCTCAGTGGAATCGCTTATTTTCAAATAACACTGGCTATTTTACAAATATTATGCCAGATTTCAAAGAACAATTACTGCTTGTTTGACATTGCATTTTTAAATTGGTTACAAATATTTTCTTCAAATACAAATTTTATTTTCAAATTCTGATCACCCTGTCTATATTTAATTGGATTTGTTGTTTAAAGTTATGAGGTATACATGCAGAAAATACTCGCAGTCGATGACGATGAGAGTATTCTCGAACTGATTACACAATTTTTCTCGCGTCAAAATTATAAAGTCATCACCTGTACGCGGGGAACGAAAGTGACCGATCTGGCGATTAATGAAGAACCGGATTTAATCATACTTGATATTAATTTACCGGATGTGGACGGTCTCTCGGTGTTAAAAACTTTAAAAACCCGTCCGATAACGTCTTTCATTCCGGTAATCATGTTGACAGCCCAGGTTTCGACCGAATTCCAGGTCAGTGGATTGGTATCCGGCGCCGATGATTATGTGACCAAACCTTTTGATCTCGAAGTCCTGAATGCACGGGTTATCAATGCCCTGCGACATTCGCTCTTACTCACCCGTTTAAAACACGATCAATTTAACCTGCTGTCCTATCTTCTCCGAATATATAAGAAACGCGGTTATCAAGTCTTTACAAAATTACTAGGAGATTACAGCGGCAGTCCCAGGCTGTGGCGGGGTTATGTGCCGGATATGATAATTCAAAAGCATGAAAAATTACGTTGTTTTAATTTTGAGACTACCCAATCGATTCTGGAAGAATCTTTCATTGATCGACTAAGTCAATTAGCCGAATGTGACAAAAATGCCATCGTTCACTTTGAGGCGACCATCATTGTGCGATCAAAGGATAACTGGAAAATTGTAAAGAGATTGATTTCCGAGAATAGTATACCGATCAAAGTTAAATTTATTAAAAAACACATTCAGCGCAATCAATTCGTCTAAGTTGCGAAAAGTTCGCCGCGGATAACCTTCAGCATTTCATCCAACTGAATTGGCTTGGCAAACCATTTCTTTCCATATCTATCAAGATTTTCAATAATTTTGGGATCGTTATCATGACCGGTCATGAACACAAAAGAAATTTCAGGATATATTGATTTGACTTCATCGTAGAATTCAAATCCGTTACGACTGAGCATGACAACTTCAGATAAAATCAAATCCGGTCTTTGTTCTTTAATCAATCTTAAAGCTTTATCCACGCTTAAGGCTGTTGTAACTGAATAGCCATTCTGCTCCAGGAATTCACCATAGATTTCACAGATCACGGCATCATTATCAACTATTAAAATATTGGATTTCATTGTCTTGTCCTAAAATAGTTGACAGGTTAATAGGTCGCATAGACACTCTCCGGGGTGCGATACCCTAGTGCCATATGCGGCCGATTTTGATTATAGGTTTGCACTGATTCTTTGACTAGTAT
>Ga0172382_10005131_pt1 | contig 19695 bp, 17 predicted proteins | sample Leawel138RmetaG_FD_122245 | JGI IMG/M metagenome (GOLD analysis project Ga0172382, IMG submission 122245) | Leachate microbial communities from a municipal landfill in Southern Ontario, Canada - Leachate well 138R metaG | ecosystem: Engineered > Solid waste > Landfill > Unclassified | place... | reverse complement strand
GCAAAAACTTGAAACGGACTTCAAGGACACTTGGCGCGTGGCGGTGGGGGCCAACTACCAGCTGAACGATGCCTGGAAACTGAAGGTCGGCCTTGCCTACGATCAGACTCCGGTCAAGGACAAGGAGCGTCGCCTGGTTTCGCTGCCTGACAACGACCGGACCTGGTTCACCGTCGGTGGCCAGTGGACGATGTCCAAGGCATCCCGGCTCGATCTGGCTGCGGCGTATCTTTATGTGCCCAAGACCAAGATCGACAACGATCAGGCCGCGGCCGGGCGGGGTCGGGTTACGGGGGAGTACGACTCCAGTGTGTGGATTCTGGGCGCCCAGTATTCGCTGGCGTTCTGAAGCAAGGCAGGTTCTCCGGGCGCACGGGCAAAGCCCGCGTTTGCCCGGAAATCGGGTTCAAGTCATGTGCGCCGGCTAGCCGGGTAGTGCAAGGAAATCTGGGGAGACACGTGTGAGCAAATTCATCATCCGCAAGGTCGCCGTGCTGGGTGCCGGCGTGATGGGGGCGCAGATTGCGGCCCACTGCGCCAATGCCGATGTGCCGGTGATTCTGTTTGATCTGGCGGCAAAGGAAGGCGATGCCAATGCGGTCATCAACAAGGCGCTGGCAGGCCTGAAAAAGCTCGATCCCGCCCCGCTGGCGGCAAAGGACAGGCTGCAGCATATCGAAGCGGCCAACTACGGCAGCGACCTCGCCCGCCTCGGCGAGTGTGATCTGGTGATCGAGGCGATTGCCGAGAAGATGGAGTGGAAGCTCGACCTGTATGCCAAGGTCGCGCCGCACCTGAAAGCCGGCGCGGTGTTCGCGTCGAATACGTCCGGCCTGCCCATCAACGCGCTGGCAGCCGGCATGCCCGTAGCCCAGCGTAGCCGCTTCTGCGGCATCCACTTTTTCAATCCGCCGCGTTACATGCCGTTGGTGGAGCTGATCGCCACAACCGATAGCGATCCGGTGATGCTGGACAATCTCGAAACCTGGCTCACCTCCAGGCTGGGCAAGGGCATTGTCCGCGCCAAGGACACCCCGAACTTCGTCGCCAACCGCGTCGGCGTGTTCTCGATTCTGGCGGTGATGCATCACACCGCGCGGCTCGGGCTGACATTCGACGAGGTCGATCTGCTCACCGGGCCGCGCATCGGCCGCCCCAAGAGTGCGACCTTCCGCACTGCTGACGTGGTCGGGCTGGATACCCTGGCGCATGTGGTCGGCACCATGCAGGCGACGCTGCCCGACGATCCCTGGCATGAACACTTCAGGACGCCGGACTGGCTGCAGGCCTTGATTGCCAAGGGCGCGCTGGGGCAGAAGACACGTGCCGGAATCTACCGCAAGGAAGGGCGGAAGATCATGGTGCTTGATCTGGCCCATCAGGACTATCGCGAGAGCGGGGCGGAGATGTTCCCCGATGTGGACGACATCCTCAGCCTCAGGAGTCCGGCCGAGAAGTTTGCCCGTCTGGCTGCTCATCCTCATCCGCAGGCGCAGTTCCTGTGGTCGATATTCCGCGATGTGTTCCACTACTGCGCAGTACATCTGGGCGCCATTGCCGACAACGCGCGCGATGTCGACCTGGCCATGCGCTGGGGTTTCGGCTGGGCCCAAGGGCCGTTCGAAACGTGGCAGGCCGCAGGATGGGCAGATATTGCCGCAATGGTGAAGGACGACATCGAACACGGCCGGGCGATGTCGAACGCGCCCCTGCCTGCCTGGGTGTTCGAGCGTGAGGGCGTGCATACGGCCGAGGGATCGTTCAGCGCGGCCGCGTCGGCGCTAAAGCCGCGGTCGACGCTCGGGGTGTACCAGCGTCAGCTCTATCCCGATCGTGTGCTGGGCGAAGCGCCCGACGACAGGGGAGAAACCCTGTGGGAAAACTCAGGCTTGCGCCTGTGGCGGCGTCCGGACCAGGACGCGCGCATCGGCATCGTGTCGCTGACTTCGAAGAAGCACGCAATCGGCGACGAGGTGCTGGACGGCATGCTGGAGGCGATCGGGCGTGCCGAGTCCGAACTCGACGGCCTCGTGCTGTGGAACGATGCGCCGTTTGCGGTGGGTGCCAATCTGCAGCAGGTTGGCGAGGCGTGCCGTGCGGGTCAGTTCGACATGCTCGAGCAGGTGGTGGCGAAGTTCCAGCGTACTTCGATGGCGATCAAGCATTCTCAGGTGCCCGTCGTGGCGGCGGTGCAGGGCATGGCGCTGGGTGGCGGTTGCGAGTTCGTGATGCACGCAGCGCACCGGGTGCTGGCGCTGGAGAGTTACGTTGGCCTGGTTGAAGCCGGTGTGGGGCTGATTCCGGCAGGTGGCGGCAGCAAGGAGTTTGCGCTGCAGGCCCATGCGATGGCGCAGCGTGCGGCGGGCGGCGACGTGTTTCCCTACATCCAGAATGCGTTCCAGACCATTGCCATGGCGACCGTGGCCAAGAGCGGCATCGAAGCCGTGCAGATGGGCTTCGGCCGCGCGGGGGACGACATCCTGTTCAACGCCCATGAGTTGCTTTACGTGGCAATCCGGCGTGCGCGGGCGATGGCCGAGTCCGGCTGGCGGTCTTCCTTGCCGGGTTCGGCGGTGACGGTTGCCGGGCGCAACGGTATTGCGACCTGCGAGCTGATGCTGGTGAACATGGCCGAGGGAGGCTTTATCTCGGCACATGACTACACCGTGGCGAAGGCGGCGGCAACGGCGCTGTGCGGCGGCGAGGTGGATACCAACGCACGGGTGAGCGAGCAGTGGATTCTGGATGTCGAACGCGCGCAGTTTGTCGAGTTGCTGAAGACGGAGAAAACGCAGAAGCGGATTCAGTACATGCTGGAAACGGGGAAGCCCTTGCGGAATTGAGATTCGGGGCGCTGCGCGGGGCAGCGGCCGTGTGCGCCGGGGGCGGAACAAATGCTCGCCCCGGCGCGGAGATGGGCAACAAACCATGAACCGTGCACGACTGCCTTGCCACTAGCCCGGCGACCCGGACAACCCGAAATGTGTTGAAAAGACGCTGACAAGCAGTTCTTTCGGAGACAGAACAAATGAGCAAACAGATTCAGGACGCCTACATCGTTGCCGCAGTGCGTACTCCTGTGGCGCGGCGTAACGGTGCCTTCCGTCATGTACGCCCGGACGACATGCTGGCCAAGGTGCTGCGCGAAGTCGTCGCCAAGGTGCCCGAGCTTGATCCGGCCGAGATCGGCGATGTGATTACCGGTTGCGCCATGCCGGAAGCCGAGCAGGGCATGAACGTGTCGCGTATCGGGCTGCTGCTGGCAGGCCTGCCCGACACGGTGCCCGGCGTCACCATCAACCGATTCTGCGCCTCGGGCCTGCAGGCCGTGGCCGACGCCGCCAATCGAATCCGTCTCGGCGAAGCTGACGTGATGATTGCCGCCGGCACCGAGAGCATGAGCGCGATGCCGCAGATCATGGGTAACAAGGTCAGCCTCAATCCGGAGATTTTCAGCAAAGCCGAGAATATCGGCATCGCCTACGGCATGGGGCTGACCGCCGAGAAAGTCGCCGAGCAGTGGAAAGTCAGTCGTGAAGATCAGGACGCCTTTGCGGTCGAGTCGCACAAGCGTGCCTGCGCTGCAATCGCGGCCGGACACTTTGCCGATGAGATCTCCCCCTATGCCGTGCGCTCCTATTTGCCGGGCGCGGGAGGGGCCGTGCGCATCACCGAACGCATACTCGAAAACGATGAAGGCCCGCGGGCCGACGCTGCGATGGAACGTCTGGCAAAACTGAGGCCGGTGTTTGCCGCACGTGGTTCGGTCACGGCTGGCAATAGCTCACAGATGTCGGACGGGGCGGGCGCCGTGCTGCTGATGAGCGAAGCCGCACTCAAGCGCTTCAACGCGACGCCGATTGCGCGGTTTCGCAGCTATGCGGTGGCGGGCGTGCCGCCGCAGGTGATGGGTATCGGTCCCGTGGAGGCGATTCCGCGGGCGCTGAAAATGGCCGGCGTGGCACAGGACAGCGTGGGGTGGATCGAACTCAACGAAGCTTTTGCGGCGCAGGCGCTGGCGGTGACGCGCCAGCTCGTGCTCGATCCGGCCAAGGTCAATCCGCTCGGCGGCGCCATTGCACTGGGCCACCCGCTCGGTGCAACCGGGGCCATCCGTACCGCCACGCTGATGGCGGCGATGCAGCGCGACCGGGCGTTGCGCTTCGGCATGATCAGCATGTGTATCGGCACCGGTATGGGGGCGGCGGGGGTCTTCGAACAAATTTAGCCATCAGGGCGCGTATCGAGGGTGATGCGGCAAACCCTTGAAGGAGCGGGCAGTTCCGGTTGCGGACTGCCCGCTTTGCATTTCACGAAAGGCTTATATTCAAGAAATGTGTCTTATATCGGATCATCCTGAGTGATTGGCAGGTAGCAATCTCTTATAATTCGCGGGTTTGTTTACGCGGAGTCATTGCCCTCAAGCGCGAAAATCCGGCTTGGGGCATGCAGGACTCCACCATTCTCATGAGTGATTGGGCGATAGACGCATGATACAAATCAAACGCGGACTTGACCTTCCGGTCACCGGCGCGCCCGCGCAGCGCATCGAAGCCGGTCGGCCAGTGCGTAGTGTGGCCGTCATCGGCTTCGACTATCACGGCATGAAGCCGACGATGGCGGTGCAGGTGGGCGACCAGGTGAAACTGGGGCAGGTGCTGTTCTCCGACAAGAAGACGGAAGGCGTGCATTTCACCGCGCCGGCTGCAGGTGTGGTCAGCGCCATTCACCGCGGCGAGCAGCGTGTGCTGCAATCCGTCGTCATCGAGGTTGAAGGTGACGAGGCGGTCGACTTTGCGCGCTACAGCGAAGCCGAGATCGACAGTCTTGCGCCCGAAGCCGTACGAGAAAACCTGTTGCAGTCCGGGCTATGGACTGCGCTGCGCACCCGGCCACTGAGCAAGGTGCCCGCAGTCGATGCCACACCAAGCTCGATCTTCGTCACCGCGATCGACACGCATCCGCTGGCCGCAGATCCGGCAGTGGTCATCGGCGAATATGCCGAAGACTTCGGTCGTGGTCTCAAGGTTCTCGGCCGGCTGGCGCGGGTTTTTCTGTGCCAGGCCGAAAACGCGAAACTGCCCGGTGCGGGTCTGAACAACGTGACTGTCGAGTACTTCTCCGGGCCGCACCCCGCTGGCCTGGCAGGTACGCATATCCACTTCCTCGACCCGGTCAATGCGCAAAAGTCGGTGTGGTACCTGAACTATCAGGACGTGATCGCGGTGGGCAAGCTGTTTGCTACCGGTCGCCTGTGGGAAGAGCGGGTCGTTGCGCTTGCCGGGCCGGTTGTGGAGGCTCCGCGTCTGATTCGCACGCGTCCTGGTGCCAATCTTGACGAACTCACTGCCGGCGAAATGACGCCGGGGAATAATCGAGTGATCTCGGGGTCGGTGTTCGGCGGGCGCACGGCGCGCGGTGCCTGTGCCTATCTCGGGCGCTATCACCTGCAGGTGTCCTGCCTCAAGGAAGGTACCGAGCGCGAGTTCATGCATTACCTGCGCGCGGGTACGAACAAGCACTCGGTGCTGAACATCTTCGCCTCGAAGCTGTTCGGCAAGCGCAAGCTCGATTTCACCACCACCACCAATGGCAGTCCGCGCGCCATGGTGCCGGTCGGAAATTACGAGGCGGTGATGCCGCTCGACATCCTGCCGACGCAATTGCTGCGCTACCTGATTGTCGGCGACACCGACATGGCGCAAAAGCTCGGTGCGCTCGAGCTCGATGAGGAAGACCTCGCGCTGTGTACGTACGTGTGTGCCGGCAAGTACGAGTACGGCCCAATCCTGCGGGATAATCTGACACGCATCGAAAAGGAAGGCTGAGCATGGGTCTGCGTTCATATCTCGACAGTATCGAGCACAACTTCGAGAAGGGTGGGAAGTACGAGAAGTGGTATGCCCTCTACGAGGCAGTCGATACCGCGCTCTACCGCCCTTCCAGCGTCACCCGCACCACGGCTCACGTGCGCGACGGCATCGACCTCAAGCGCATGATGATCACGGTGTGGCTGTGCACCTTTCCGGCGCTGTTCTTCGGCATGTGGAATATCGGCTTTCAGGCCAATACCATCTACGCCGCCAATCCGGATCTGCTCGCAGCCCAGGATGGCTGGCGGATGGCGCTGATCGCTGCCTTTGCCAGTTTCGATCCGGGCAGCGTGTGGGACAACATGGTGCATGGCGCTGCGTACTTCCTGCCCATTTACCTGGTGACCTTCGTCGTCGGCGGTTTCTGGGAAGTGCTGTTTGCCTCCGTCCGGCGCCATGAGGTCAACGAAGGCTTCTTCGTGACCTCGGTGCTGTTCGCCCTGATCTGCCCGCCCACCGTACCGCTGTGGCAGGTTGCGCTCGGCATCAGCTTTGGCGTGGTCATCGGCAAGGAAGTGTTCGGCGGCACGGGCAAGAACTTCCTCAACCCCGCGCTGACCGGTCGTGCCTTCCTTTACTTCGCGTATCCGGCGCAGTTGTCCGGCGACGCGGTGTGGACGGCGGTCGATGGTTATACCGGCGCAACCCCCCTGTCGCTCGGCGCCGCAGGTGGGCTGGAGCAGATCGTGGATGGCGGCATCACCTGGATGGATGCCTTCCTCGGCCTCATCCACGGCTCGGTCGGTGAAACCAGCACGCTGGCAATCCTGATTGGCGGCGCGGTGCTGCTGATCATGAAGATCGCGTCCTGGCGCATCGTCGCGGGCGTGATGGCGGGCATGATCGGCATGAGCCTGCTGTTCAATGGCATCGGTTCTGCAACCAACCCGATGTTCGGCCTGCCGTGGTACTGGCACCTGGTGGTTGGCGGCTTTGCCTTCGGCATGATCTTCATGGCGACCGACCCGGTGTCGGCGTCGATGACCAACACCGGGAAGTGGATTTTCGGTGCCTTCATCGGAATCATGACCGTGCTCATCCGGGTCGTGAACCCGGCCTTCCCCGAGGGCATCATGCTGGCGATCCTGTTCGCCAACCTGTGTGCCCCGCTGATCGACCACTTTGTGGTCTCGGCCAATATCAAGCGGAGGTTGGCGCGCAATGTCCAGTAAGAAAGAATCGACAAGCCGCACGCTGTTCGTGGCGCTGGCGGTCAGTCTGGTGAGTTCGATCTTCGTGGCCGGTGCGGCGGTGTCGCTGAAGCCGGTGCAGATCGAGAACCGTCAGCTCGACAAGCAGCGCAGCATTCTGGCAATCGCCGGGCTGGGCGAAGCCGGCATGTCCGGGCGCGAGGTCAAGGATCTTTTCGCCAGTCGCATCACCGCCAAGGTGGTGGATCTGGAAACCGGTGAGTACTCCACCAAGTTCAATCCGGTCAGCTTCGATCCGCTCAAGGCCGCACGCGATCCCAAGCTCTCTGACGCGCTGTCTGGCGACGAGGATGTGGCCCTGATCAAGCGTCGTGAGCGCTACACCACGGTGTACATGGTTGAGCAGGACGGCAAGCTCGAGTCCCTGATCCTGCCGGTGCGCGGCTACGGCCTGTGGTCAACACTGCACGGCTTCATGGCGGTGAAGGCCGATCTCAACACCGTGGTCGGTTTCGGCTTCTATCAGCACGCCGAAACCCCTGGTCTCGGTGGCGAGGTCGACAATCCCAAGTGGAAGGCGCTGTGGCCAGGCAAGACCCTGTTTGACGAGGCCGGCAAGCCGGTGATCCAGATCGTCAAGGGCGGGGTCGATCCGGCCAGTCCGGCGGCCGGCCACCAGGTTGACGCGCTGGCAGGGGCGACCCTCACCAGCAAGGGCGTCGACCGTCTTCTCCAGTTCTGGCTCGGCGAGCAGGGCTTCGGTCCCTATCTCGCCAAACTGCGTTCCCAGGGGGTCTGATCATGTCGCAACCCACGGTAAAAGAAGTCCTGCTTAACCCGATCTTCAATAACAACCCGATCGGGCTGCAGATCCTTGGCATCTGTTCGGCGCTCGCCGTCACCTCCAACCTCAAGACTGCGGTGGTGATGTCGATTGCGCTGACGCTGGTGACCGCGTTTTCGAGCATGTTCATCTCGATGATCCGTTCGCAGATCCCGGGCTCGATCCGCATGATCGTGCAGATGGTGATCATCGCCTCGCTGGTGATTGTGGTCGATCAGGTTCTGCGCGCCTATGCCTTCTCCCTGGCCAAGCAGCTGTCGGTGTTCGTCGGCCTGATCATCACCAACTGTATCGTGATGGGGCGTGCCGAAGCTTTCGCCATGCAGAATCCGCCGATCCTGTCGTTCATGGACGGCATCGGCAACGGTCTCGGCTACAGCGCAATGCTGCTGACGCTGGGCGTGATTCGCGAGCTGTTCGGTGCCGGCAAGCTGTTCGGCTTCGAAATCCTGAGTCTTGCCAAGGATGGTGGCTGGTATGTGCCCAACGGCATGCTGCTGCTGCCGCCGTCGGCCTTCTTCCTGATCGGCCTGATCATCTGGGCGCTGCGCACCTGGAAGACCGAACAGGTCGAGGCGCCCGCATTCAAGATGGCGCCGCAGGTGATCAATAAGGAGGCGTACTGATATGGAACATTACATCAGCCTCTTCGTGCGCTCGATTTTCATCGAGAACATGGCGCTGTCCTTCTTCCTTGGCATGTGTACCTTCATTGCCATCTCGAAGAAGGTCGAAACCGCGATCGGTCTGGGCATTGCGGTCATCGTGGTGCAGACCATCACCGTGCCGGCCAACAACCTGATCTACACCTGGTTGCTGCGTGACGGTGCGCTGGCGTGGGCTGGCATGCCGGAGGTCGATCTGTCCTTCCTCGGGTTGCTGTCGTACATCGGGGTGATTGCTGCCATTGTGCAGATCCTCGAGATGCTGCTCGACAAGTACGTGCCCAGCCTCTACAACGCGCTGGGCGTGTTCCTGCCGCTGATCACGGTGAACTGCGCCATCATGGCAGGTTCGCTGTTCATGGTGGAACGCGACTACAACCTGGCCGAGAGCACGGTGTATGGCATCGGTTCGGGCGCCTCCTGGGCGCTGGCGATCGCATTGCTCGCCGGTATTCGCGAGAAGCTGAAGTACAGCGATGTGCCTGAGGGCCTGCAAGGCCTGGGCATCACCTTCATCACCATCGGGTTGATGTCGCTGGGCTTCATGTCTTTCTCCGGCGTACAGCTGTAAGGACGGGGCAGACATATGAACAGTCAGGAAATCTTCATCGCCATCGGCATGTTTACGGCCATCGTGCTTGCACTGGTCGTGATCATCCTGATGGCGCGTGCGCGTCTCGTCTCGAGCGGCGACGTCACCATCAACATCAACAACGAGCGCACCATCACGGTTCCGGCGGGCGGCAAGCTGCTGCAGACGCTGGCCGCGAACAACATCTTCCTGTCGTCGGCCTGCGGTGGCGGCGGCACCTGCGCGCAGTGCAAATGTATCGTCGAGTCGGGCGGCGGCGAAATGCTGCCCACCGAAGAGTCGCACTTCAACAAGCGTCAGGCCAAGGAAGGCTGGCGCCTGTCGTGTCAGACCCCGGTCAAGCAGGACATGAAGGTCGAGGTCCCCGAGGAAGTGTTCGGGGTGAAGAAGTGGGAGTGCACGGTGGAGTCCAACCCCAACCTCGCCACCTTCATCAAGGAACTCACGCTGCGCCTGCCCGAAGGTGAGAACGTCGAATTCCGCGCTGGCGGTTACGTGCAGCTTGAGTGCCCGCCTCACGTGGTGAAGTACGCCGACTTCGACATCCAGCCCGAGTACCGCGGCGACTGGGACAAGTTCAACATGTGGCGCTTTGTGTCCAAGGTCGACGAGACCGTGATCAGGGCCTACTCGATGGCGAACTACCCGGAAGAGAAGGGCGTGGTGAAGTTCAACATCCGTGTGGCCTCTCCTCCTCCGGGGCGTGACGATATCCCTCCCGGCAAGATGTCGTCCTGGGTGTTCAGCCTTAAACCGGGTGACAAGGTCACGGTGTACGGACCGTTCGGTGAATTCTTTGCCCGTGATACCGATAACGAGATGGTCTTCGTGGGCGGCGGCGCAGGCATGGCGCCGATGCGTTCGCACATCTTCGACCAGCTCAAGCGCCTGTCGAGCAAGCGCAAGATCAGCTTCTGGTACGGGGCGCGTTCGATGCGCGAGGCCTTCTATGTCGAAGAGTTCGACAAGCTCGCAGAAGAAAACCCCAACTTCGAGTGGCATCTGGCGCTGTCCGATCCCTTGCCGGAAGACAACTGGACGGGCTACACGGGCTTCATTCACAACGTGCTGTATGAGAACTACCTCAAGGACCATCCGGCTCCCGAGGATTGCGAGTTCTACATGTGTGGACCTCCGATGATGAACGCTGCGGTGATCAAGACCCTGCTCGACCTTGGGGTTGAGCGCGAGAACATCATGCTCGACGATTTCGGCGGCTGATTCTTCTCGCCGCACGGTCCGGTACGCGGACAATGCCCTTGCTTCCGGCTTGTTCCGGATGCAAGGGCATTTTTCATTTTGCGGTTCCGCGCTACCCTGTCGGTCCCAACATACGGTGCAGCATGGCTGCCCGATAGCCGAAAGGAGGACAGCATGGCCGGAACCGTTTTGCTTGACGTCAATGATGGCGTTGCTACCCTGACCCTCAACCGTCCAGCCGCCCTGAACGCGTTGTCAGTGGAGATGATGCAGGATCTGGCGGGCGTCGCTCATGACCTGGCGGGACGCAAGGATTTTGCCGTTGTCGTCATTACGGGTGCCGGAGATCACTTCATGGCCGGCGGTGACCTGAAGGATTTCGCCACCCACCTCAGTCTTTCTCCGGAGGCGCGCCAGGCTACTTTCCGGGCCATGATCGAGCAGTACATCAATCCCACGGTAGAGACCCTGCAAGCTCTTGAGCAACCGGTGATTGCCAAGGTGCGGGGCGCCTGTGCCGGTTTCGGTCTCACCCTGACGATGGGATGCGACCTCGTTGTAAGTGCGGACAGCGCGGTGTTCACCACGGCCTATGCCGCAATCGGATTGTCTGGCGATGGCGGCGCGTCGTATTTCCTGCCGCGCATCGTCGGCAGGCGCAAGGCGGCAGAGCTGCTCTTGCTCGGAGATCGCTTCGACGCAGCCGAGGCGCTCAGGCTCGGCCTGATAACGCGCAGCGTGCCAGCCGACGATCTCGATGCCGAAACCGGAAAACTGTGTGCGCGTCTGCGCTCGGGGCCGCGGCAGACCTATGGTGAGATCAAGCGCCTGCTGGCGATGTCGCACGACAGTCAGCTCGAGTCCCAGCTGCATAGCGAGGCACTCGCGTTCGGTCGTTGCGGTGGCACCGACGACTTTGCCGAGGGGGTGACCGCCTTTCTCGAAAAGCGGAAGCCGGTGTTCAAGGGCGCGTAAGTCGTTTGACGCGGCGAGGTGGTTCGAACCTGCCTCGCCGTGGTTCTTCAGCGGCAATGTCAGCGCGACAGACGGTAGGCCAGCAGCCCCACCCACTCGTGCACTGCAAACCATGCTGCGTAAGCCGAGTTGGCGTTTGGCAGATTCGGCAGGACTTCGTCCTCATCCGCTTTCTGGAAGGGGCGCGGTCCCAGCCACGCCGTGGGGGCGACGCTGACCTGCAATCCCGCCGCTTCGAACTCGGCCTGCGCACGTCGCATATGCGCGGCATGGGTTACCAGCACGATGCGGGTGACCCCCGTTGTGCTGAGCTGGTCTGCGGAGTAACGGGCATTCTGCCGGGTGTCGAGCGAGGATGGCTCGGTCCACCGGACCCGAACGCCGAAGTCTTCCTCAAGACTTCTTTTCATCAGGATCGCTTCGGGAATCTCACCGCTCGGCGCGCCCCCACTCACCAGAATCGGCAGGCCGGTCTGGCGTGCGAGTCGGGCACCGTAACGCAGACGTTCGAGGGTCAGGCGGTTGACGGTGTCGCCACCGTATTCCGGGGCCTTGCTCATGCGCCCGCCCCCCAGAATGACGATTGCCTGCGCGTCGGCAGCCGCTGACAGCGACAGTGGCTGGCGCGGTTCGAGCGGCTCGAGCAACAGGCTGACCGACGCCGGTGTGATCAGCAGCAGACCACTGACAAGTCCGGCCCAGACCAGTGTTCTGCCAGTGCGCGGTTTCCGGCGCCCCATCAGCAGCCCGAGCAGGATCAGGGCATACGGCATCAGCGGCGGCAGAATCAGGACCGAAACGAGCTTCTTGAGCCAGAACAGGGCAATCGCGGTGTCGAAATCCATTCGTGTTTGTTCTCTGGTGTCGTGCCCAGTATTATCAATGCAATTCCATACTTGCGGTTTCAAGCTTATGCCCATGCAGTGCCGGCTGGCGGTCTCCGTCCTTCCTGTCTCCGTTCCACTGTATCCCTGAGCCGTCATGGGAATTCGCCAACTTGTCTGGGCGCTGATTGCGGCCTTGCTGATTTACGGGGGCTGGCAACTGCTTCGAGCCCTGCTCGCCGGGCGTGGGCGTGTTGCAGTCGTGGCGCCTTCGGGCGCGGCAAGCGCAGCGGACGGTGCGTCGGACGCCGCACAAGACGACGAGGACGATTCAGACTTCAATTACGCTCCGGTGCCAGCGGCTTCCGTTGCACCCGCTGTATCGCCGCAGCCTGCGGCACCGGCTGCCGAGGGGCCGGACGCGTTTGCAGTCGAACTCGAGTTGCAGCGCTTGCGACGCGAAGTAGGCTCATTGCGCGCGGCGCTTGACGTACAGCAGGGTGAAATCGGCGTACTGCACGAAACCGTACAGCGCCTCATGGATGCAGCGCCGGTCGTTTCAAGCGCAGTCGAGGACGGTGCTGGTCAGAACGCTTCGCCTGAATACAGTGAGGCGCTGGTGCTCGCGCGCAGGGGCTTGTCGGTCGAGGAAGTGTCTGAGCGGTGTGGCATTACGCGTGCGGAGGCGGAGCTGGTGGTGTCGCTGGCTGCGCGTGGCGGGTTTGAGGACGGTGCATGAGCGCAATGACGACAGAGCAGATCCGGTTGCAGCGCCGGCAGGCACTGAAGCGTGCCGGGCTGGCAAGCGCGGTTGCGGTGGCGCTGCTGCTGGCCGTGCTGATATTCGAGGATAGCCGTTCGCCCGCGGCCGATCCCTCCACGGAACTCGCTCCGCCCTCGCAGCCAGTGCTCTCCACCGCGGTCGTTGCGCCGGTTGAGAGCGCGGCAGTCGTGGTCGAAACCGAACAGGAGGGCGCGCAGCCCGCGCAGCCGGAAGGCGATCCGTTGCCGGCGCAGCCCGCAGTAGCTGAGCCAGCGCCGTCACCCGCAGCGAAACAAGCATCCGTGCCGTTGGCAAACGGCTACCTGGTGCAGCTGGGGGTGTTCGGTTCGATGGACAATGCGGACAGCTTGCGCGCCGATGTAGCTGCGCGAGGGCTGCCGGCACATGTCGAAGGCCGGGTCGTGGTGGGGCCGTTTCCGCACAAGGCGGCGGCGGAGGCAGCGCGTGCGCGGCTTAAACGTGAGGGGTTGGCTGCCGGCATTGTGGTGCCGCCGCGCAAGAGCAAGTGAGGCTGGAGCTATCGTCAGATGCGCCCGGCAAAAACATGGAATCAAGGGAGAGAGAGACAAATGAAGATCGAAAGCCCGGTTTTGGGTGTGTTCGAAGTATCCGACGACAAGTTGATCGAGTTTCCCGAGGGCTTGCCCGGGTTTGAGGGTTGCCACCGTTTCGTACTGGTACACGAAGAGGGGGCCGAGGCAACGGTATTCATGTTGCAAAGCGTGGATGATCCCGAGGTGGCCTTCTCGCTGACCGGGCCCGAGCAGTTTGGCATCAACTACGAGTTCCCCTTGTCGGACGAGGAACTGGCCATTCTGAAGCTCGAACGGCCGGAGGACGCCCTGGTTGCCATCATCGTGCGCAAGGATGACACCGACCCCGCCACGGCAGGCCTGCGCGCCAACTTCATGGCGCCGCTGGTGATCAACGTCGGCGCACGTCGCGGCATGCAGAAAGTCATCAACAAGCTCGGGTGCGATATTCTTCTGCGCGCCCAGGCGTAAGCATCGAACTGGCGCGGCCACCCGGCACGGGTTGCCGCGCCAGCAGCAACCCGATTCTCCACCCGCCCATCGGGTGCGGCATCGATGATGGCATGTGCGCCGTATTTCGTGCGGTCGTGCCCTGTGCGCTCTGGACGCAGCCCGAATCGAGGTTTCACCTGCGGTGCTCGGGTTAGAATCCGCCTACGTTAGTCTTTTCAGGGATTCAGTCATGAGCCGTTCCATCGTCTCCACGCCCAGCGCACCTGCTGCCATTGGTACCTACTCGCAAGCGGTAAAGACCGGGAGTACCGTTTACTGCTCTGGTCAGATCGGGCTGGACCCGACAACGATGCAAATGGTCGAAGGCTTCGAGGCGCAAACCGTTCGCGTGTTCGAAAACCTCAAGGCCGTTGCCGAGGCGGCTGGCGGTTCGCTCGCCGATGCGGTCAAGCTCACGATCTATCTGACCGACCTGTCCAACTTTGCCACCGTAAATGAAGTCATGTCGCGCTACTTTGCCGAGCCCTATCCGGCGCGCGCCGCCGTCGGCGTCAAGGAGCTGCCGCGCGGCGCGGTGGTCGAGGCCGACGCCATCCTCGTGCTGGGCTGAGCGACAGCAGCGCACGTGGGCTCGCGAGAACCGGGCGGGCGCTCGCCCGCGCAGGGCTGGCCGGGTGTTGGCGGGCAGCTGGCGGGGCGCCTGGCGAAGCTCGATCTCTACCGGCAGGAAGATCTCATCCTGCACCTGCCGCTGCGCTATGAGGACGAGACCCGGCTGACGCCAATTGCCGACGCACGGCACGGCTTCCCTGCGCAGATCGAGGGCGAGGTCGTCTCCTGCGAAGTCACCCTGCGGCCACGCCGGCAGCTGGTTGCCCGGGTGCGCGATGCGTCCGGCACCCTGGTGGCACGCTGGCTCAACTTCTACCCGTCGCAACAGAAGCAATTGTCCGTCGGGCGCAGCGTGCGCCTGTTCGGTGAAGTACGTGGTGGCTTTTTCGGCGACGAAATGGTGCATCCGCGCCTGCGTCCGGTGGAGCCGGGCGAGGCGCTGCCGGATGCGCTGACGCCGGTCTATCCGACCACGGCCGGTGTCGGGCAGGCGACACTGCGCAAGCTGATCGATCTGGCGCTCAGAACCGTCGCGCTGGACGATCCGATTCCGCCTGCGGTGTGCAGCCGTCTCGGTTTGCCGGGCTTTGCAGAGGCAGTACGTGCTCTGCATCACCCCGCGCCAGATGCCGACCCCGCTGCCCTGGAAAACCGCGAGCACCCGGCCTGGCGGCGGATCAAGTTCGAGGAGTTGCTGGTTCAGCAGTTGTCGCTGCGCCGGGCCTATAACGCCCGCCGGGCGCTGGGGGCGGCAAGCCTCCCGCCGCGCCGGCAGTTGACGCAGGCCTTGCTCGGCCAGCTCGCGTTCATCCTGACCGGCGCACAGCAACGTGCGGTTGCCGAAATCTCCGCCGATCTCGCCGCGGCGCACCCCATGCAGCGGCTGCTGCAGGGCGATGTCGGCAGCGGGAAAACGGTCGTAGCCGCCCTGGCGATGCTGCAGGCGGCCGAGAACGGTTGGCAGGCCGCGCTGATGGCGCCCACCGAGATTCTCGCCGAACAGCATTACCGCAAGCTGCAGGGCTGGCTGACGCCGTTGGGCATCGAGGTGGCCTGGTTGTCGGGCAGCCGCAAGAAGCGCGAGCGCGAGGCCGAGCTGGCGCGCCTGCACAACGGCGAGTTGTTGCTCGCGGTCGGCACTCATGCCCTGATCGAAGATCCGGTGGCAATGCCAAAGCTGGCGCTGGCCGTGGTCGATGAGCAGCACCGCTTCGGCGTGCGTCAGCGTCTGGCGCTGCGCGAGAAGGGGCAGGCCGGGCAGCGCCCGCACATGCTGATGATGTCGGCCACGCCGATCCCGCGCACGCTGGCGATGACGCACTATGCCGATCTCGACGTGTCGGTGCTCGATGAACTGCCGCCGGGACGCACGCCGATTCGCACCCGTCTGGTGTCTGACGGCCGGCGTGACGAAGTGGTTGCCCGTGTTCGCGATGCCTGCCTCGACGGGCGTCAGGCGTACTGGGTGTGCCCGCTGATCGAGGAGTCCGAGGCGCTGCAGTTGCAGACCGCGGTGGATACCTTCGAGATGTTGTCCGCCGATCTGCCCGAGCTGAAGGTCGGCCTCATCCATGGCCGCCTCAAGGCTGACGAGAAAGCGGCGACGATGGCGGCGTTTGCCGCGGGTGAGTTGCAGGTGCTGGTGGCCACCACGGTGATCGAGGTCGGTGTCGATGTGCCCAATGCCAGTCTGATGGTGATCGAACATGCGGAACGCTTCGGGCTTGCGCAGTTGCACCAGCTGCGCGGACGGGTCGGGCGCGGGACGGCGGAGTCGGTGTGCATCCTGATTTACGCCCAGCCGCTGTCCGAAACCGCGCGCGCACGGCTGAAGGTGATCTACGAGCAGACGGACGGTTTCGTGATCGCCCGCGAGGATCTGCACATCCGCGGGCCGGGTGAGTTCGTCGGCGCGCGTCAGAGCGGCGTGCCGCTGTTGCGCTTTGCCAGCCTTGAGGAAGATGGCGAGCTGATCGAGCCTGCGCGCGCACTGGCTGAGCGCATGCTGGCGCGCGAGCCGAAGCTGGTCGCGCGCCTGCTCACACGCTGGGTGGGCGGACGCGAAGGCCTGCTGCGGGCCTGATCCGGGTAAAATGCGCGCTGCGCGAACCCGCTGTGATCCGATGACCTTAGCCGACCGATTCCCTCATTACCTTCGCCTGATGCGGCTCGACAAGCCCATCGGCACCCTGTTGCTGCTTTGGCCCACGCTGTGGGCACTATGGCTTGCGGCCGATGGCGTTCCGCCGCTGCACATCCTGCTGATCTTTGCGCTGGGCACCTTGCTGATGCGCTCGGCCGGTTGCGTGATCAACGATTATGCCGACCGCGATTTCGACGGCCATGTCGAGCGCACCCGCATGCGACCGCTCGCCACCGGCGCGGTCAGCACCCGCGAAGCGCTGCTGCTTGCCGGCGGGCTGGCGCTTGTCGCCTTCATGCTGGTCCTGCCCCTGCAGCCGCTGGTGATCTGGCTATCCCTGCCCGCGCTGTTTCTTGCCGCAAGTTATCCGTATACCAAGCGTTTTCTGGCCATTCCGCAGGCTTACCTCGGCATTGCCTTCGGCTTTGGTATCCCGATGGGGTTTGCGGCGATCCTTGGTGAGGTGCCCGTGGTGGCCTGGGTGATGTTGCTGGCGAACATCTTCTGGGCTGTGGCCTACGACACCGAATATGCGATGGTCGACCGCCCGGACGACCTGAAAATCGGTATCAAGACATCGGCCATTACCTTCGGTCGCTTCGACGTCGCCGCGGTGATGCTGTGCTATGCCATCGCCCTGTGCCTGCTGGCCTGGGTGGGCGTGGCGACGGCGCGCGGGCCGGCTTTTTATTTGGGACTGCTGGCTGCAGCTGGCATCGCGCTTTACCACTTCACCCTCATTCGGCATCGCGAACGCGCTGACTGCTTCAAGGCCTTTCGCCACAACAACTGGCTGGGCGCTGCGATCTTTTGCGGTGTCCTTGTCGACGACCTGCTGCGCCGGCTCTGACCCGGCCGCCCTGACCCGGAATCCACCATGCACTTCATGACCGCCCTCAAGGGCGCATGGCAACAGCGCAACAGCCTGCTGTGCGTCGGCCTCGACCCCGACCCCGCCCGTTTTCCCGCGCACCTGCAGGGCAGGCCGGATGCGATCTTCGAATTCTGCAAGCAGATCGTTGATGCGACGGCCGACCTCGCGTGCTGCTTCAAGCCGCAGATCGCCTACTTTGCAGCGCGCCGTGCGGAGGACCAGCTCGAGGCACTGATCGATCACATCCATGAACGCCATCCCGCCACACCCGTGGTGCTGGATGCCAAGCGCGGCGACATCGGCAGCACCGCCGAACAATATGCGGTCGAAGCCTTCGAGCGTTTCCGTGCCGACGCGATCACGGTCAATCCCTACATGGGGCGTGATTCGGTCGACCCCTATCTGGCCTACCCGGACAAGGGCGTGATCCTGCTGTGCCGTACTTCGAACCCGGGCGGCTCCGACCTGCAGTTTCTCGATGTCGGCGGCGAAAAGTTGTATGAGCGCGTGGCGCGTCTGGTCGCAGACGAGTGGAATGCGAGCGGCAACTGCGGTCTGGTGGTCGGGGCGACTTTCCCGGCCGAGATCGCGCGTGTGCGCGAACTGACGGGCGACATGCCACTGCTGGTGCCGGGCATCGGTGCCCAGGGCGGCGACATCGCTGCCACCATGCAGGCCGGGCGCACCGCAGACGGCTGCGGACTGATGATCAACTCCTCGCGCGCGATCCTGTACGCAGGCAAGGGCGAAGACTTCGCCCTTGAAGCGCGCCGGGTGGCGCTCGAGACGCGTGACGCCATCAATGCGCAGCGCTGATACGGGAACGGCATGAAATACCACGACTTGCGCGACTTCATCACCCAGCTCGAGGCGCGCGGAGAGCTCAAGCGCATCAGCGTCCCGGTCGACACCCATCTCGAAATGACCGAGATCGCCGACCGTGTGCTGCGTGCTGGCGGGCCGGCGCTGCTGTTCGAGAAACCGGTGACCCGCGGCGTACCCCAGGACATGCCGGTACTCGCCAACCTGTTCGGCACGCCCGAGCGGGTGGCTTACGGCATGGGTGAAGACCTCGAGGCGGGGGACTGGCAGACGCCCTTGCGTGAAGTTGGCAAGCTGCTGGCCTTCCTCAAGGAACCGGAGCCACCGAAGGGCCTGAAGGACGCGTGGGAGAAGTGGCCGGTGCTCAAGCAGGTCATGAACATGTCGCCCAAGGAAGTGCGCTCGGCGCCGTGTCAGGAAGTGGTGTGGGAGGGCAAGGAGGTCGACCTCGCTCGGCTGCCGATCCAGCACTGCTGGCCAGGGGACGTCGCACCGCTGATCACCTGGGGCCTGGTGGTCACGCGCGGACCGCACAAGAAGCGTCAGAACCTCGGTATCTATCGCCAGCAGGTGCTGGGGCCGAATCGCGTGATCATGCGCTGGCTGGCACATCGTGGGGGCGCGCTCGATTTTCGTGAGCATCAACTGGCGCATCCGGGCGAACCCTTCCCGGTAGCAGTGGTGCTCGGCTGCGATCCGGCCACCATCCTTGGCGCGGTGACGCCGGTGCCGGATGCGATTTCCGAATACCAGTTTGCAGGGCTGTTGCGCGGATCCAAGACTGAACTGGTGCGCTGCGTCGGATCTGATCTGCAGGTGCCGGCTTCGGCCGAGATTGTGCTCGAGGGCGTGATTCATCCGGACGACATGGCGGCGGAGGGGCCGTACGGAGACCACACCGGTTATTACAACGAGGTCTCCGAGTTTCCGGTGTTCACCATCGAGCGCATCACCATGCGGCGCAAGCCGATCTATCACTCCACCTACACTGGCAAGCCGCCCGACGAGCCGGCCATGCTGGGGCTCGCCCTCAACGAGGTCTTCGTGCCCCTGCTGCAGAAGCAGTATCCGGAGATCACCGATTTCTACCTGCCGCCCGAAGGCTGCTCCTACCGTCTTGCGGTGGTGTCGATCCGCAAGCAGTATCCGGGGCACGCGAAGCGCGTGATGTTCGGGATCTGGAGCTTTCTGCGCCAGTTCATGTACACCAAGTTCATCATCGTGGTGGACGATGACGTCAATATCCGCGAGTGGAAGGAAGTCATCTGGGCGCTGACCACCCGGATGGACGCGACCCGCGATACCACGCTGGTGGATAACACGCCGATTGACTACCTGGACTTTGCGTCG
>Ga0172382_10005129_pt1 | contig 19699 bp, 16 predicted proteins | sample Leawel138RmetaG_FD_122245 | JGI IMG/M metagenome (GOLD analysis project Ga0172382, IMG submission 122245) | Leachate microbial communities from a municipal landfill in Southern Ontario, Canada - Leachate well 138R metaG | ecosystem: Engineered > Solid waste > Landfill > Unclassified | place... | reverse complement strand
GGGTCCATGGACGGCCTGCCAGAAGGAGAGAATGAACATGGCCAAAGTGATCGGTATCGACCTCGGTACGACCAATTCCTGCGTCGCCGTCATGGACGGCAAGGACGCCAAGGTCATCGAGAATGCCGAGGGCGCGCGCACCACGCCCTCCATGGTCGCCTTCACCGACGACGGCGAGCGTCTCGTCGGCCAGCCGGCCAAGCGCCAGGCGGTGACCAACCCCGAAAACACCCTTTTCGCCATCAAGCGGCTGATCGGCCGCCGCTATGACGATCCCGTCACCGACAAGGACAAGGGCCTGGTGCCCTACAAGATCGTCAAGGGCGACAATGGCGACGCCTGGGTCGAGGCCGGCGGCAAGAAGCAGTCGCCCAGCCAGATCTCGGCCATGATTCTCCAGAAGATGAAGGAGACGGCGGAAGCCTATCTCGGCGAAAAGGTCGAGAAGGCGGTCATCACCGTTCCCGCCTACTTCAACGACGCCCAGCGCCAGGCGACCAAGGACGCCGGCAAGATCGCCGGCCTCGAGGTGCTGCGCATCATCAACGAGCCGACTGCGGCCGCGCTGGCCTACGGCCTCGACAAGAAGGAAGGCAAGACCATCGCCGTCTACGACTTGGGCGGCGGCACCTTCGACATCTCGGTGCTCGAGATCGGCGACGGCGTGTTCGAGGTCAAGTCGACCAATGGCGACACCTTCCTCGGCGGCGAGGACTTCGACATGCGCCTCGTCGAGTATCTGGCGGCCGAGTTCAAGAAGGAGCAGGGCATCGACCTGAAGAACGACAAGCTCGCGCTCCAGCGCCTGAAGGAAGCGGCCGAGAAGGCCAAGATCGAGCTGTCGTCGGCCTCGCAGACCGAGATCAACCTGCCCTTCATCACCGCCGACCAGACCGGGCCGAAGCACCTGACGATGAAGCTGACGCGCGCCAAATTCGAGCAGCTGGTCGATGACCTCGTCCAGCGCACGATCGAGCCGTGCAAGGCCGCGCTCAAGGATGCGGGCCTGAAGCCGGGCGAGATCGACGAGGTCGTCCTCGTCGGCGGCATGACCCGCATGCCCAAGGTCACCGAGGTGGTGAAGCAGTTTTTTGGCAAGGAGCCGCACAAGGGCGTCAACCCGGACGAGGTCGTGGCCATGGGCGCGGCGATCCAGGCCGGTGTGCTGCAGGGCGACGTCAAGGACGTACTGCTGCTCGACGTGACCCCGCTGTCGCTGGGCATCGAGACGCTGGGTGGCGTGTTCACCCGCCTGATCGAGCGCAACACCACGATCCCGACAAAGAAGAGCCAGGTGTTCTCGACCGCCGAGGATTCGCAGTCGGCGGTGACGATCCGGGTCTTCCAAGGCGAGCGGGAGATGGCGGCCGACAACAAGCTGCTCGGCCAGTTCGATCTCGTCGGCATCCCGCCGGCGCCGCGCGGCGTGCCGCAGATCGAGGTCACGTTCGACATCGACGCCAACGGCATCGTCAACGTCTCGGCCAAGGACAAGGGCACCGGCAAGGAGCACCAGATCCGCATCCAGGCCTCGGGCGGCCTCAGCGACGCCGACATCGAGAAGATGGTCAAGGACGCCGAATCGCATGCCGCCGACGACAAGAAGCGGCGCGAGCTGGTCGAGGCCCGCAACCAGGCCGAGGCGCTCGCCCATTCGGCGGAGAAGTCGCTGAAGGACTATGGCGACAAGGTTTCCGCCGATGACCGCAAGGCGATCGAGGACGCGCTCGCCGCGTTGAAGACCGCCGCCGAGGGCGACGACGTCGAGGAGATCAAGGCGAAGTCGAACGCGCTCGCCGAAGCCTCGATGAAGCTCGGTCAGGCTATGTACGAGGCCAGCCAGGCGGAGGCCGGCGAGGCCGAGGCCACGGCCGGGAGCGCCTCGGGCGACGACGTGGTCGATGCCGACTTCGAGGAAATCGACGACGACGGCGACAAGAAGTCCGCCTGACGGAAACGTCCGCAATGCGGAGAACCCGGCCTCGCGCCGGGTTTTCCTTATCTCCCGCGCGCAGCCGCGCATGAAGTCGGGTATGGAATATCGGGCCCAGGCTCGCTAAATCGTCGGAAGGCGGACAGTGCCCGCCCGGACGAATTGCCCAGGAAACGACATGAAGGCCGATTTCTACGAGACGCTTGGCGTCGCGCGCGGCGCGGACGAGAAGGAGCTGAAGAGCGCGTTCCGCAAGCTCGCCATGCAGTTCCACCCCGACCGCAACCCCGGCGACGAAGCCTGCGAGCACAAGTTCAAGGAAATCAACGAGGCCTATGAGTGCCTCAAGGATCCGCAGAAGCGGGCCGCCTACGACCGCTTCGGCCACGCCGCGTTCGAGAACGGCGGCGGCCCCGGCGGCCCCGGCTTCGGCGGCGGCGGATTCGCCGACATCTTCGACGACATCTTCGGCGAGATGATGGGCCGGCAGCGCCGCTCGGCCGGCGGGCGCGAGCGCGGCGCCGACCTGCGCTACAACATGGAGATCACGCTCGAGGAAGCCTTCACCGGCAAGACCGCGCAGATCCACGTCCCGGCTTCCGTGTCGTGCGACGAGTGCTCGGGCACGGGCGCCAAGCCCGGCACCCAGCCCGTCACCTGCGCCATGTGCTCCGGCTCGGGCCGCGTGCGCGCCGCCCAAGGCTTCTTCTCGATCGAGCGCACCTGCCCGCAATGCCAGGGCCGCGGCCAGATCATCACCGACCCGTGCGCCAAGTGCTCCGGCCAGGGCCGCGTCACCGAGGAGCGCGCGCTTTCGGTCAACATCCCGGCCGGCATCGAGGACGGCACGCGCATTCGCCTCGCCGGCGAGGGCGAGGCCGGGTATCGCGGCGGCCCGGCGGGCGACCTCTACATCTTCCTGTCGATCCGGCCGCACGAGCTGTTCCAGCGCGACGGCGCCGACCTGTTCTGCAAGGCGCCGATCTCGATGACGACGGCCGCCCTCGGCGGCTCTTTCGAGGTGACGACGCTCGACGGCTCGCAAACGCGGGTCAAGGTTCCCGAAGGCACCCAGAACGGCAAGCAGTTCCGCCTGCGCGGCAAGGGCATGCCGGTGCTGCGCCAGCCGTCGGTCGGCGACCTCTACATTCAGGTCGCCATCGAGACGCCGCAGAACCTGACGCGCCGCCAGCGCGAGCTTCTGGAGGAATTCGAGAAGATCTCCTCCAAGGAGAACAACCCGCAATCGTCCGGCTTCTTCGCGCGGATGAAGGATTTCTTCGACTCCTCCGGCGTGTGAGGCGGCGGAAAACGCGCATTTTTCGATTCCGCGCCCTTGCATCGAAGCCGTTGAGGCTTACTTTGGGGAACGCGGTCCACGCGAGGGGAAGCGAGACCGGATCGCGCGCCCCAGCTGTTCGGGAGACGACATTTCGATGGCCCACCACAAGCTTCGCCAGTCGCTCGCGCGGCGTTTCGACGAGGAGCTGCGCTTCTTCAAGGGCTGGATGGACAAGCCGCGCGCGGTCGGCGCCATCGTTCCGACCAGCGGCGTCACCGCGCGCAAGATGGCCTCGGTGGTGGACACGTCCTCCGGCCTGCCGGTGTTGGAGCTGGGCGCGGGAACCGGCGTCATCACCAAGGCGATCCTTCAGGCCGGGGTGAAGCCCGAAAACCTGTGGTCGATCGAGTATTCGGACGATTTCGTCCGCCATCTGCGCGGCGCCTACCCGCAAGTCAACGTCATCCACGGCGACGCCTTCGATCTCGACAAGACGCTGGGCGACAGGCGCGACACGATGTTCGATTCGGTCGTCTCCGGCGTGCCGTTGCTCAATTTCCCGGTCGAGCGCCGCGTCGCCTATGTCGAGGACCTTCTCGACCGCCTGCCTGCCGGCCGCCCCATCGTCCAGATCACCTACGGCCCGGTCTCGCCGGTCCCGGCCGGGCGCGGCAACTATACGGTCGAGCATTTCGACTTCATCCTGCGCAACATCCCGCCGAGCCGGCTGTGGATCTATCGCCGCGGCAACGTCGCCTGAGCCCCGCCTTTTCCGATGACGCCGAAGATCCTCGTCTTCGCCGGGTCGATCCGATCCGGCGCCTATAGCGGCAAGACCGCCGACCTCGCCCAGCGCGAGCTGGCGCGGCAGGGGGCCGAGGTCACCCGCATCTCGCTGGCCGACTATCCGCTGCCGATCATGGACGAGGATCTGGAGGCCGAGAACGGCATCCCCGACAATGCCGTGAAGCTCGCGCGCCTGTTCGTCGCCCATGACGGCATCCTGATTGCGACGCCCGAATATAACGGCTCGATCCCGCCGCTGCTCAAGAACACCATCGACTGGATCAGCCGCGTGCGCGAGGACGGCGGCCGGCCGCTCAGGCCCCTGCCGGACCGGGTCGTGGCGCTGTGCTCGTCCTCCAACGGCCATTTCGCCGGCATCCGCTCGGCCTCGCATCTGCGCCAGATGCTGTCGCACATCCAGATGGACGTGATCGCGCCGCAGGTCTCGGTGCCGAACGGCGCCGAAGCCTTCGACGATGACGGCGAATTCGTGGCCGAGCGGCTGCGCGCGGGCATGAGCAAGGTGTGCGCCGCGCTGATCGAGCGCGCATGGCTGGTGTCGGGAAGGATACGCTGAGATGAAAACCGCGCCTGAGCGCCTGATCGTCGGGCTCGACCTGCCCTCCGTCGCCGAGGCGGAAAAGGCCGTGCGCGAACTGGACGGCCTCGTCTCCTTCTACAAGATCGGCTACCGGCTGGTCTTCGCCGGCGGGCTGGAATTCGCCCGTGACTTGGCAGCCGAGGGCAAGCGCGTCTTCCTCGACATGAAGCTGCTCGACATCGACAACACGGTTGCCGAGGGCGTCGAAAGCGTGGCGAAACTGGGCGTGTCGATGCTGACGCTGCACGCCTATCCCAAGGCGATGCGGGCCGCCGTCGCCGCCGCGCGCGGCTCGGACCTCACCTTGCTCGGCGTCACGGTGCTGACCTCGATGGACGAGGCCGATCTGCGCGAGGCCGGCTATTCCGGCACGCCGGCCGAGCTCGTCGCGCGCCGTGCCGGCCAGGCGCGGGAAGCCGGCATGGGCGGCATCGTCTGCTCGGCGGCGGAAGCCGCTTCGGTGCGCGCCATCGTCGGGCCGGACATGGCGATCGTCACGCCCGGCATCCGCCCGGCCGGCGCCGCCCATGGCGACCAGAAGCGGGTGATGACCCCGGCCGACGCGCTTCGTGCCGGGGCGAGCCACCTCGTCGTCGCCCGGCCGATCGTCGCCGCGCCCGACCGGCGCGCGGCGGCCGCCGCGATCCTGGCGGAAATGGAGACCGCCGCCTGAGAAGCGGCGACGGAGGAGGAGAAGACCATGCCCAAGGCTTACTGGATCGCCCATGTCGATGTCCGCGACCCCGAGCGCTACAAGGACTATGTCGCCACGGCCAAGCCGGCCTTCGAGAAATACGGCGCGCGCTTTCTCGCTCGCGGCGGCGCCTTCCAGGCGCTGGAAGGGCGCGAGCGCGCCCGCAACGTGGTGATCGAGTTTCCCTCGATGCAGGCCGCGCTCGACTGCTACCATTCGCCCGACTATCAGGCGGCCAAGGCGATCCGCATCACCGTCGCCGACGCCGAGATGGTCATCGTCGAGGGTTTCGAGGCCTGACGCCCCTGCCGCCGATGTCCATGCCGGTGGGTTATCGCATCCGCGAGCGCCGCGCCGACGATGACGCAGCCCTGCTCGGCATCGAGAACCGCGCCGCCGGCCTGTTCCGCGACCATGGCTATCCGGCGCTTGCCGATGCTCCGCTTGCCGATGTCGCGGCGTTGCGCCGCCTGTTCGAGGGCAACCGCGTATGGGTCGCCGTCGCCGACGAGGACGGCGCGCCTGCCGGCTACGCCGTCGCCGGCCCGCTCGGCGGCTTCTTCCATCTGCGCGAGCTTTCCGTCGATCCCGCCCATGGCCGCCGCGGCGTGGGCGCGGCGCTGGTCGGGGCCGTTTGCGCGGCGGCGCAGGCCCTGGATTGCGCGGGCGTCAGCCTCACCACTTTCCGATTCGTCCCCTTCAATCGCCCCTTCTACGAACGGCTCGGATTTTCGGAGCTTGCGCTCGAAGAAGCGCCGCCGGCGCTGCGTGACGCATTCCGGCGCGAACTGCCGCAAGGCGTTGATCCGCAAGAGCGTCTTTTGATGCTGCGCCGCGTCGATCATGTGCCGACAAGTTAATTTTGTTGCGTTTTTCCCCTATTGCATGGCAGCAAAAGACTGTTAGCTTTTGCAGCGTAGCATTTTATTTATCCGGCTGGCCTTTGGGGTCACCGGCGGCCGGACCGGGGACATGCCGATGTATTATCAACTCTACGAACTGAACCATGCGGCGCTTCAGCCGTTGCGCGCCTTTGCCGACGCCGCCAAGCTGTTCTACCAGAATCCGCTCAACCCGCTGTCGGCCACGCCGTTCGGCCGCTCGGCCGCGGCCGCGGCGGAAGTGTTCGAGCGCACCACGCGCCGCTACGGCAAGCCGGGCTTCGGCTTCTCGACCACCACGGTCGACGGCGTGGAGGTCGGCGTCGAGGAGAAGCGGGTATGGTCGCGCCCGTTCTGCGACCTGATCCATTTCCGGCGCGATCTGCCGCGCTCGCGCCGCGCCGACCCCAGGCTCCTGATCGTCGCGCCGATGTCGGGCCACTACGCCACGCTGCTGCGCGGCACGGCCGAGGCGATGATGCAGCACGCGGAGGTCTACATCACCGACTGGACCGACGCGCGCATGGTGCCGCTGTCGGAGGGCGGCTTCGACCTCGACGACTATGTCGATTACGTCATCGACATGCTGCACCATCTCGGCCCCGACACCCATGTCATGGCCGTGTGCCAGCCCTCGGTGCCGGTGCTGGCGGCGGTCTCGGTGATGGAGGCGCGCGGCGACCGTTTCTCGCCCGCCTCGATGACGCTGATGGGCGGCCCGATCGACACCCGCCGCAACCCCACCGCCGTCAACCTTCTCGCCGAGAAGAAGGGCATCGACTGGTTCCGCGACAACGTCATCATGCAGGTGCCGTTTCCCAATCCCGGCTTCATGCGCGACGTCTATCCCGGCTTCCTCCAGCTCTCGGGCTTCATGAGCATGAATCTCGACCGCCACCTGATCGCCCACAAGGACTTCTTCATGCACTTGGTGAAGAACGACGGCGATTCGGCTGAGAAGCACCGCGAGTTCTACGACGAATATCTCGCCGTCATGGACCTGACCGCGGAGTTCTACCTCCAGACGGTGGAGACGGTCTTCGTCCGTCACGACCTGCCGAAAGGGCGGATGAAGCATCGCGGCGAGTTGGTCGATCCGTCCGCCGTGCGCAGCGTCGCGCTCCTGACCGTCGAGGGCGAGAACGACGACATCTCCGGCGTGGGCCAGACCCAGGCGACGCATGATCTGTGCGTCAACATCCCCGATTCGATGCGCGGGCATCATCTGCAATCGCGCGTCGGCCATTACGGCGTGTTCAACGGCTCGCGCTTCCGCGCCGAGATCGTGCCGCGCATCGTCGACTTCATGGCCGCTCACGGCAGCAAGGCCGGGCAGGCCTCGCGCCCGCGGCTGGTCAGCACCACGGGCTGAAAGCCGTCCTTCTACGGTCGGAATGCGAAAGGGCGGCCTTGGTGCCGCCCTTTTCGTGTTTCCGTCCGGGTCGCGTTCAGGCGACCTGCTGGGAAGGCGGCGTCTGCGAGAGGAGGGTGTGGATCGCGTCGGCCTCGGAGGTGGCGCGGATCTTGGCCATGGTGTCGGGGTCGCGCAGCACGCGGGCGATCCGCGACAAGGCCTTCAGGTGGTCGGCGCCCGCGCCTTCCGGCGCCAGCAGCAGGAAGACGAGGTCGACCGGCTGGTCGTCGAGCGCCTCGAAATCGACCGGCGTTTCCAGCCGGGCGAAGATGCCGGTGATGTGCGAGACGCCGGCCAGCTTGCCGTGCGGGATGGCGATGCCGTTGCCGACGCCGGTGGAGCCGAGGCGCTCGCGCTGGAGAATCGTGTCGAACACCTCGCGCTCCGGCAGCCCGGTGACGGAAGCGGCCTTTTCCGCCAGCAGTTGCAGAAGCTGCTTCTTGGAATTGGCCTTCAAGGCCGGCATGACTGCCGAAACCTTGATCAGGTCGTTCAGATCCATTTTCAGGTCATCCTTCCTGCTCTGTCCGTTTCCCGCGACGGGAAGCCGGCCCGCCTGCGGCCCGGTCGAGCGCGGCGGTCAGCGCGAAGCCGCGCTGGCCGCCGAAGAGGTGTCTATCCAGCCGATATTGCCGTCGGGCCGGCGGTAGACGAGGTTGACATGGCTGTTTCCGGCATTGCGGAACACCACGACGGGACTGTCCTTGGTATCGAGCTCGATCACCGCGTCGGCGACCGACATGGTCTTGAGCGCCACGGTCGATTCGGCGACGACGGCCGGCGCGTAATCGACCGGCACTTCCTCGTCCTCCTCGGCGACCGGCGCCACGACGCGGTAGTCGAGGTCGATCCATTCCGAGGCCGGCGACGAGACCGGATGCGTCTTCAGCCGCCGCTTGTAGCGGCGCAGCCGCTTCTCGACCCGCTCGGCGGCGGCGTCGAAGGCGAACTGCGGGTCCTGGGCCTGGCCCGTCGCCTGGAGCGAGATTCCCGTGTCGAGATGCACCAGGCAATCGGCGGAGAAGCGCGAGCCCGATTTCTCGACCGTTACCGAGCCGCCATAGCCGCCGTCGAAATACTTTTTGACCGCATCCTCGATGCGGCCCTCGATCTTCGCGCGGAAGGTGTCGCCGATGTCCATATGCTTACCGGAGATGCGCAGGTTCATGTCAAACCGACCTTTTCTTGCTGGTTCTCTCTCGGGGTTCCGACTGCGATTCGAGTTTATACCTGTGGTCGGCACACTCAAGCTGTTCGGCGGCGCGGGCGTCGGTTTCCGGCTAGGCCACCGGGCGAAGCGCACCGGCGCGCCGCCCGCCTGTCGCGATGGCGCCGCCTTCCCGCCGCCCCGTGACATGCGGCCGCGCTTCTAGTCCCTTTTGCATCGGCTTGTCAATCTGAGCCGGCCGGGCAGGGGCGGGGTTCCCTTCCCGGGCTGCGCCGGCTGTGGATATGCCCTTGCTCCAGCCCGATTGACTCCCGGTCCAAAATGAGAACAAATAAAGAACATGAAGATCGGAGAAGCCTTTTGAACGTGGAACCGTCCTTTCGTCGATGCCGCAATCACCCGCCCGCCCTCCGGCCCACCTGGCCGTCGCCACGCTCAGGGAGCGCATCCGCCGCTTCGAAGGCGGTGCGGCGCGGGCGCGCGCGGTCCTGCCTTTCGGCGTCGCGGCGATCGACGGCCGGCTTCCGGGCGGCGGGCTGGCGCTGGGATGCCTGCACGAAATGGCGGGCGGCGGAAATGGCGCGGTGGACGGCGCCGCCGCGGCGCTGTTCGCGGCCGGGATCGCGGCGCGGACGACCGGCAAGGTCCTGTGGTGCGTCACCCGGCAGGACCTGTTCGCGCCGGCCCTTGCCCAGGCCGGGCTGCGGGCCGACCGGGTGATCCATGCCGAGGCCGGCGACGAGAAGGACCTGCTCGCCTGCTTCGAGGAAGGCTTGCGCCATGGCGGGCTGGGCGCGGTCGTCGCCGAGGTTTCGCGCCTGCCGATGACCGCCTCGCGGCGGCTGCAACTGGCGGCGGAAAGCTCGGGCACGATCGGCCTCGCGGTGCGCCGCTGGCGCCGCCCGGCCGAGGCGGCCGGCTACGCCCAGCCGACCGCGAGCGTCACCCGCTGGCGGATCTCGATGCTGCCGTCGGCGCCGCTGCCGGTTCCGGGCGTCGGCCGCGCGCGCTGGCGGCTCGAGTTGGTGCGCTGCCGCGCCGGGGAAACTGCCGTGTTCGAAGTGGAGGCCTGCGATGTCGAGGGTCGTATCGCTGTTCCTGCCGAGGTGGCCCACGGACCGCTTCAGGAAGAGGGCCGGGGCCGAAGCGCCGCCGCCTGAGGCGCCGCTCATCCTCGTCGGCCGCGAGGGGAGCCGGCGCGTCGTCGCCGCGCTCGACGCCGCCGGCGCCGGGCTCGGCCTGCGCGCCGGCATGCCCGTGGCGCGGGCGCAGGCGCTGGTTCCCGGCCTTGTCATCGCCGATGCCGATCCGCATGGCGACGCCGCGGGCCTCCACCGGCTGGCGCTGTGGGCGTCGCAACGGTTTTCGCCCGTCGTCGCCGCCGATCCGCCCGACGGGCTGGTCATCGACACGACCGGGGCCGACCATCTCCATGGCGGCGAGCCGGCCATGCTGGAGGCGCTCGTCGGCCGCCTCGCCGCCTCGGGCGTCGAGGCGCGGGCGGCGGTCGCCGACACATGGGGGGCAGCCCACGCCGCCGCCCGCTTCGCCATCCGCCCGTCCGGCCCTACCATTCTCGTCGTGCCGCCGGGCAGGACCGCCCCGTTCCTGCGCGGCCTGCCGGTGGCGGCGCTGCGTCTGGAGCCCGATCTGGTCGAGGGGCTGCGCACGCTCGGCCTCGAACGGATCGGCGAGTTGATGGACCGGCCGCGCGCGCCGCTGGCGCTGCGCTTCGGGCCGATGCCTGCCTTGCGCCTCGACCAGGCGCTGGGCGCGGTGGCCGAGCCGGTCGATCCGGTGCGTAGCCCCGACCCGGTCGAGGCCCGCCGCGTCTTCGGCGAGCCGATCGCGGCGGCGGAAACCATCGCCCGCAATATCGGCAAGCTCGTCGCGGCGCTGTGCGCCGGGCTTGCGCAAAGGGGGCTGGGCGCGCGCCGCCTCGACCTCGTGTTCCAGCGCGTCGACGGCACGCCCCAGAACGTGCGCGTCGGCACCGCGCGGCCGGTCCGCGACCCCGCGCGGCTGACGCGGCTGTTGTGCGAGAAGATCGACACGGTCGATCCCGGCCACGGCATCGAGGTCATGACGCTGACCGCGATCGTTGCCGAGCCGCTGGCCGCAAGCCAGACCGTCTCGCCGCTCGCGGAGGAGACGGAACCCGACATTTCCGGCCTGATCGACGTGCTCGCCAACCGGGTCGGCGCCCACCGGCTCTATCGTTTCGCCCCGGTCGCCAGCGAGGTGCCCGAACGCTCGGTCGCGCGCGTGCCGCCGCTCGCCCCGGCAGCGGATGACGGGGCAAGCGGCTGGCGGGCCGACTGGCCGCGCCCGCCGCGCCTTCTCAGCCCGCCCGAGCCGATCGAGACCATGGCGCTGCTTCCCGATCATCCGCCGGTCTGGTTCGCCTGGCGCGGCGTGCGCCGACGGGTGCGCCGCGCCGACGGGCCGGAGCGCATCCACGCCGAATGGTGGAAGCGCGACGCCGAATTGACCGCCGTACGCGATTATTTCCGCGTCGAGGACGAGGCCGGCGGTCGCTACTGGATCTATCGCGCCGGCGACGGCGAGCATGCCGAGACCGGCTCGCAACGCTGGTTCCTGCACGGGATCTTCGCATGAACGGGCAGAACTATAGCGGACAGGGCTACGCCGAGCTGCAGGTCGCGTCGCATTTCTCGTTCCTGCGCGGCGCCTCGTCCTGCGAGGAGCTGTTCGCGCAGGCGCACGAACTCGGCATCGAGGCGCTCGGCATTGCCGACCGCAACTCGCTCGCCGGCATCGTGCGCGCGCATGAGGCGGCGCGGGAGACCGGCGTCCGCCTCGTCGTCGGCTGCCGGCTCGACCTCGCCGACGGCATGTCCGTTCTCGTCTACCCCACCGACCGCGCCGCCTATGGCCGGCTGTGCCGCCTGCTCTCGCTCGGCAAGAAGCGCGCCGGCAAGGCGAAGTGCCATCTCGAATGGCCCGACCTCGCCGCCCATGGCGAGGGCCTGCTCGCGGTGCTGGTGCCGGACGAGGCCGACGACACCTGCGCAATGCGGCTTCGCCGCCTCTATGACGCCTTCGGCGATCGCGCCTATATGGCGCTGACGCTGCGCCGGCGCCCCAACGACGGCTTACGCCTGTGGCAGCTTTCGAATATGGCGGTTGCGGCCGGGGTGGCGACGGTCGCCACCAACGACGTGCTGTTCCACGCGCCGGAGCGGCGCATCCTGCAGGATGTCGTCACCGCGATCCGCCACAACGTCACCATCGACGATCTCGGCTTCCGGCGCGAGCGCCATGCCGACCGCTACCTGAAGCCGCCGGGCGAGATGCACCGGCTGTTCGCCCGCCATGCGGAAGCGGTCGCGCGCACGCTGGAGATCGTGCATCGCTGTCCGTTCTCGCTCGACGAGCTGAAGTACCAGTACCCGGAAGAAAAGCTCCACCCCGATCTGACGCCACAGCAGACGCTGGAAAAGCTGACATGGGAAGGCGCGGCCAGCCGCTATCCCAAAGGCGTGCCGGGCAAGGTGCGCGGCGCGCTGGAGCATGAATTGAGGCTGATCGCGAAGCTGGAATACGCGCCCTATTTCCTGACGGTGAACGCGATCGTCAGTTTTGCGCGCTCTGAAGGGATCCTGTGTCAGGGCAGGGGCTCGGCGGCCAATTCGGCCGTCTGTTACGTTCTCGGCATCACCAGCATCGACCCGGACCAGAACGACCTGCTGTTCGAGCGTTTCGTCGCCGCGGAGCGGCAAGAGCCGCCGGACATCGACGTCGATTTCGAGCATCAGCGCCGCGAGGAGGTGATCCAGTGGGTCTACGACACCTATGGCCGCGACCGCGCCGCGCTCTGCGCCACGGTCATCCGCTATCGCTCGAAGGGCGCGATCCGCGATGTCGGCAAGGCGCTCGGCCTGCCCGAGGACATGACCAGGAGCCTGTCGTCGCAGGTGCGGGGCTGGGCGGACGAGATCGGGACCGAGCACGCCCGCGACCTGAACTTCGACATCGCCGACCGCCGGCTGCGCCTGACGCTGGAGCTTGCACGCGAGCTTACCGGCACGCCGCGCCACCTGTCCCAGCATCCCGGCGGCTTCGTACTGACCCGCGACCGGCTCGACGAGCTGGTGCCGATCGAGCCGGCGGCGATGGACGACCGCCAGGTCATCGAATGGGACAAGGACGACGTCGAGGCGATGAAGATGATGAAGGTCGACGTGCTGGCGCTCGGCATGCTGTCGTGCATGCGCCGCGCCTTCGATCTTCTGGCCGAGCACAAGGGGGAGAAGCTCGACCTTTCCACCATCGACCAGAAAGATGACCTCACCTACGACATGATCTGCAAGGCCGACACGCTCGGCACGTTCCAGATCGAGAGCAGAGCGCAGATGTCGATGCTGCCGCGGCTGAAGCCCCGCAATTATTACGACCTCGTCGTGCAGGTCGCCATCGTCCGCCCCGGCCCGATCCAGGGCGAGATGGTCCATCCCTACCTTCAACGGCGCGACAACCCGGAGCTGGTCGATTATCCCTCGCCGGCCTTGAAGAACGTGCTCGGCAAGACGCTCGGCGTGCCCTTGTTCCAGGAACAGGCGATGCGCGTGGCCATCGAATGCGCCGGCTTCACGCCCGGCGAGGCCGACCGGCTGCGCCGCGCCATGGCCACCTTCAAGAACACCGGCACCATTTCCAGCTTCGGCCACAAGCTCATCGCCGGCATGAAGAAAAATGGCTACGACGAGGCATTCGCCATGCAGATCTTCCGCCAGCTCGAAGGCTTCGGCTCCTATGGCTTTCCCGAAAGCCACGCCGCCTCCTTCGCGCTGATCGCCTATGCCTCGGCATGGGTGAAATGCCACCACCCGGACGTGTTCTGCTGCGCGCTGCTCAATGCCCAGCCCATGGGCTTCTACGCCCCGGCGCAGATCGTGCGCGATGCGCGCGAACATGACGTCGAGGTGCGGCCGGTCTGCGTCAACGCCTCGGCCTGGGACTGCACGCTGGAGCCGACGGGCGGGCGCTTTCTTGCGGTGCGGCTCGGCCTGCGCATGGTCAAGGGGCTGTCCGGGGCCGATGCCGGCAGCCTCGTCGACCGCCGGGAGAACCGGCCCTATCGCTCGATCGACGATCTGTGGCGGCGCGCCGGCCTGCCTTCGGCGGTCCTCGTCAGGCTGGCCGAGGCGGACGCCTTCCGCCCTGCCTTCGGCCTTGCCCGGCGCGAGGCGCTGTGGGCGATCCGGCCGCTGCGCGCCGCGCCGCTGCCGCTCTTCGCGGCCGCCGCCGCGCGCGAGCAGGTCGAGCCGGCGGTGGCGCTCCGGCCGATGACGGAGGGCGGCGAGGTGGTGAAGGACTACGGCCATGTCGGGCTGACGCTGCGCCGGCATCCGGTGTCCTTCCTGCGCCGCGATCTGGCACGGCGCGGCATCGCCACCTGCGCCGAAGCCGTTCGTGCGCCCGACCGCGCCCGCGTCGCCCTCGCCGGCCTCGTCCTCGTGCGCCAGCGGCCGGGCTCGGCCAAGGGCGTCATGTTCATGACCATCGAGGACGAGACCGGCATCGCCAATGTCGTGGTCTGGCAGCGCGTGTTCCGGCGCTTCCGCCGCGCCGTGCTCGGCACCGGCATGGTCGGCGTGCGCGGCCGGGTCCAGCGCGCGGGCGAAGTCGTCCACATCGTGGCATACGACCTGATCGACCTGTCGGCCGATCTCGCCAGCGTCGGCGCGCGCGAAGCGGAAGCGGAGCAGGACGGCATCAGGATCAGGGCGCGGGATTTCCGATAGGCACGCCCCGCCCCGCTGCTCTATCCTTGCGCCCGCGCCGCATTTCGCCACGACCTGATCGACCTGTCGGCCGATCTCGCCAGCGTCGGCGCGCGCGAAGTGGAAGCGGAGCAGGACGGCATCAGGATCAGGGCGCGGGATTTCCGGTAGGCACGCCCCGCACCGCCGCTCTATCCTTGCGCCCGCGCCGCATTTCGCCCCGACCTGATCGGCCTGCTGGCCGACCTCGCTGGCATCGGCGCGCGCGAGGCCGATGGACAGGAGGGCCGGGACGGCGGCTCCGGCGCGGGATTTCCTGTAGGCACGTCCCGCCCCGCTGCTCTATCCTCCCGCCCGCGTGGCCGTGCGCGGGATCGGCCGGCGATCGAATCGAGAAGGAGACGCCGATGCTTTCCCTGTTCCGTCCCCTGTCCCGCCGGGCCGTCCTGTTGGCGGCGACGACGCTGCTTGCCGTCTCCGCCGCCGCCTTCGAGGCCCCCCAATCCGAATCGCCCTTGCCCGAGGCGACCACGGCGCTTGCGGACCGCGTTTCCGTCACCGCGCGCGAGTTCATGGTCGTCAGCGCCCACCCGCTGGCGAGCCGGGCCGGCTATGCCGTGCTTCAAGCCGGCGGCACGGCGGCCGACGCGGCGGTGGCGGTGCAGGCCATGCTCGGCCTGGTCGAGCCGCAAAGCTCCGGCCTCGGCGGCGGCGGCTTCGCGGTTCATTGGGACGCGGCGCTGGGCGAATTGACCACCTTCGACGCGCGCGAGACCGCGCCGCTCGCCGCCGGTCCCGACTACTGGCTCGACGGCGACGGCCGGCCGCTGCCGTTCCGGCAGGCCGTGGCCGGCGGCCGCTCGGTCGGTGTGCCCGGCACGCCGATGCTGCTTCAGACCCTGCATGAAAAATACGGCCGCCTGCCATGGGGCGGGCTGCTGCAACCGGCCATCGACACGGCCGAGCAGGGATTTGAAGTCTCGCAACGTCTTTCCGCCGCGATCGCGCAGGCGGAAGGTCTCGGTCGGTTCGAGGCCGCGCGCGCCTATTTCTTCGATGCAGACGGCCGGCCGCTTGCCGAGGGTGCGACCCTGCGCAATCCCGATTATGCGCGTACGCTGCGGCTCATGGCCGACCGGGGCGCGGCACCCTTCTATGGCGGCCGCATCGCCCGCGACATCGTCGCCGCCGTGCGCGCGACGGACAATCCGGGTCTCCTCACCATGGAGGACTTCGCCCGCTACCGCGTCATCGAGCGCGCGCCGGTCTGCTTCTCCTATCGCGGCGACGCGGTGTGCGGCATGGGGCCGCCCTCCTCGGGCGCGCTCGCCGTGGGCCAGATGCTGGGCATGCTGGAAGGCTTCGACCTCGCCACGCTCGGCGACGGCGTCGAAGCGCGCCACCTGTTCGCCGAGGCCTCGCGGCTCGCCTTCGCCGACCGCGCGCTCTACATGGCCGACAGCGATTTCGTCGCCATGCCGAAGGGGCTGCTCGACCGCGCCTATCTCAGGGCGCGCGCCGCGCTGATCGACCCCAAGGCCGCCATGGGCAAGGCATCGGCAGGCGAGCCGCCGTGGGACGAAACGTTGCGCCTCGCGCCCGACACGGAGCGGCCGCGCCACGGCACGACGCATTTCGTCATCGTCGACGGCGACGGCAACGCCGTCTCCATGACCACCACCATCGAGGCCGGCTTCGGCAGCCGGGTGATGACCAACGGCTTCCTGCTCAACAACGAGCTGACCGATTTCTCCTTCGCGCCGGCGGGCGAGGGCGGCCGCGCCGTCGCCAACCGGGTCGAGGGCGGCAAGCGGCCGCGCTCGTCGATGGCGCCGACCATCGTGCTGCGCGACGGCCGGCCCGTCCTGCTTACGGGAAGCCCCGGCGGCGCGGCCATCATCGACTATGTCGCGCTGTCGCTGGTCGCGCTCCTCGACTGGGACATGGACCCGCAACGTGCGGTCGACCTGCCGCATGTCGTCAACCTGAACGGCCCGACCCTCGTGGAGGAAGGCGAGGGCGCGCAGGCCATGCGCGACGCGCTCGCCGCCCTCGGCCACGCGGTCGAGACCGCCGACCTGAATTCGGGGCTGCACGTCATCAGGATCGAGGACGGCAGGTTGACCGGCGCCGCCGACAAGCGCCGCGAGGGCCTCGTCGTCGGGCGTTAGGGCGCGTCGCCTCCTATCGGCTCCGAAGGCGCATGATCTGCCCCGCTGCGCCGCCCTCATCCGGCCCTTCGGGCCACCTCTCCCCGTGAACGGCAGGGCAATCGCATATGGCGGGGCGCCTCCCCCGTCATCCCGGAAGCCGGAGCGAAGCGGAGGCTATCCGGGATCCATTGAGCGGCGCGGCCGGGTTGTGGGACTGCGACAAGGGTGCTGAAGCGCGCCGGGGCGAGGACCGGGCCGTTCCTGACGATCACGCGGCCAATGGATCCCGGCTCTGCGGGCGCTTCGCGCCCTTGGCCGGGATGACGCGGAGATGGGAATTTCCATATGCGATAGCCCTGCCGTTCACGGGGAGAAGGGGAAACGGAGAGGTTGCGGCTGGCTGCCTTCTCCCGGCAGGGCGATGAGGAGCGGCGCAGACGGTCGAAATCGAACGTCTGCGGCGCACAAGGAAGGCCGAACCGCAATCGCCCCCCGATCAGTGCGATGAATTTTTCTAATCGCCTTCGATCAATAATGACAATTCGACTCATCGAAGGAATTGCGCTCTACTCCTGTCAACGATGAAACCTGCCGGCGCTTCCTGGAAAGCGGCGAGAGCAGGGCGCAGGGGTGACGCCATTGAACGGATTTCGAGGCAACGAGGACCTGACCCGCGCTGACGGCGCCGCGGTCAGACGGGCCGCGCGCAGCGGCGCGCTCACCGGGCCGACCGCCGGCCTCGCCCCCGGCTTCCAGCAGGGCAACATCGTCATCCTGCCGGCGGCGCTCGCCGACGACTTCCTGCGCTTTTGCGTCCGCAACCCCAAGCCCGCCCCGATCCTCGGCGTGTCGGAGCCGGGCGACCCGTCGCTTCCCGGCCTCGGCCCCGACATCGACATCCGCCGCGACGTGCCGCGCTACCGCATCTTCCGCGACGGCGAGCCCGCCGAGGCGGTCGCCGACCTCGACGCGGTCTGGCGCGACGATTTCGTCTCCTTCGTCCTCGGCTGCTCGTTCTCCTTCGAGACGGCGCTGGTGCGCGACGGCATCCCGGTGCGCCATATCGAGGCCGGCCGCAACGTGCCGATGTACGTCACCGATATCGAGACCCGCCCCGCCGGCCCGTTCTTCGGGCCGATGGTGGTTTCCATGCGGCCCTTCGCGCCGCGGGACGCGATCCGCGCCATCATCCTGTCGGCGCGGCTGCCGCAGGCCCACGGCGCGCCGGTCCATCTCGGCGACCCCGCGGCAATCGGCATCGCCGACCTGGCCCGGCCGGAGTTCGGCGACGCTCCCGACATCCGCCCCGGCGACGTGCCGGTGTTCTGGGCCTGCGGGGTGACGCCGCAATCGGCGATCCGCCGCGCCCGGCCCGAGATCGCCATCGTCCACGAGCCCGGCCACATGCTGGTCACGGACCTGCCCGCGACCATGAGTTGACCACGCGCCCCGACAGGACGATGCTGCCGGGGTCCCGCTTTCGTTTTCGATCCGAAGAACCAGAAAAGGGGAATCTGCCCATGAAAACCGCCCTCCGCATGCTGCTTGGTGCCGCGCTCGTTCCGCTCGCGTTTTCGGCTTCCGCCCAGGACCTGCCGGAAACCTCGCTCAACGTCGTCGGAAGCTGGAGCAACCTGCCGCTCTATCAGGAGTTCGAAAAGAAGTTCTGGGAAGAGACCGTTCCCGCCAAGTCCAATAACGCCATCACCACCGCCGTGACCACCTTCGACCAGATGGGCGTGGCCGGCGCCGACGTCTACCGCATGCTGGGCGACGGCGTCTTCGACGTCGGCATGACGGTCGCCGACTACACGGTCGGCGATGCGCCCGAGCTGGAGGGCCTCGACGTGCCGCTGATCGCCATGGACGCGGCGACCGCCCGCAAGATGGTCGAGGCGGCCAAGCCCTGGGTCGCCGAGATCATGCGCGACCGCTTCAACGCCCATACGCTGGCGATCGCGCCCTATCCGCCGCAGATCGTGTTCTGCAACGCCGAGGTCGCCAGCCTGGACGACCTTGCCGGCAAGAAGATCCGCGGCTCGGGCCGCATGACCTCGCTGTTCCTCGAGGCGCTCGGCGCCGAGGGCATCACGCTCGCCTTCTCCGAGGTGCCGGGCGCGCTGGAGCGCGGCGTCATCGACTGCGCCGTTACCGGCGCGGGCTCGGGCTATGCCTCGGGCTGGCACGAATCCTCCACCCACCTCGTCAACCTGCCGCTCGGCGGCTGGGACCCGGTCGTCACCGCGGTCAACCTCGACAAGTGGGAAAGCCTCGACCCGGCGGTGCAGACCTTCCTGACCGAGACGATCGCGACCGATTTCGAGACGCCCGCCTGGGACGACGCGGCCGGCGCGCTCGCCCGCGACATCGACTGCCTGACCGGCTCCGGCGAATGCGCCCGCGGCCCGGCCGCCTCGATGAAGCTGGTCGAGCTTTCCGACGAGGACAAGGCGCGCGCGGTCTCGATCCTCGAAGAGAAGATCCTGCCGGATTGGGCCGAGCGCGCCGGTGGTGATTGGGGCGCGCGCTGGAACGACACCGTCGGTGCCGCGCTCGGCGCCAAGATCGGCGCCAAGGCCGGCGACTGACGGATCGGACCCCAAGGATGGAACCCCAGGCCAAATCGGGCGCCGCGCCGATGATGCGCATCATCGGCGCGCTGCGGACCCTCAACACGTACATCGCGCTCGCATGCGGCGTCGCCCTGATGGCGGCGGTCGCCCTGATCCTGATGGAAGTGGCCGGACGCAGGGTGCCGGCGCTGCGCGTCGGCGGCGCCGACGAGATCTCCGGCTATGTCATGGCCGGCCTCGCCACCTGGGGCTTCTCCTATGCGCTGGTCGAGCGCGCCCATGTGCGCATCGACCTCGTCTACATGAAACTGCGCCCGGCCGGCCGGGCGCTGTTCGACATACTGGCCATGGCCAGCGTCGCCTTCATCGCGGTGCTGGTGGCCTATTACGCCTATGACGTGCTCGCCAAGTCGCTGGCGCGCGGCTCGCGCTCCAACACGCCGCTGGCGATCCAGCTCTGGATCCCG
>Ga0172382_10005127_pt1 | contig 19700 bp, 15 predicted proteins | sample Leawel138RmetaG_FD_122245 | JGI IMG/M metagenome (GOLD analysis project Ga0172382, IMG submission 122245) | Leachate microbial communities from a municipal landfill in Southern Ontario, Canada - Leachate well 138R metaG | ecosystem: Engineered > Solid waste > Landfill > Unclassified | place... | reverse complement strand
GCGGATGGCGCTGGTTCGCGCATCGTTCCTGCGATAGGTGGCGTTGGCCGGGATGGGCTGGTTCCAGGGGGAATCGGCTGCGAAGGGGCGCTTGAGGAAGTCCTGCTGCGCCGCCGACTGCTGCGTGGATCCTTGCCCGGACGAGGCTTGCGCCGACGGGGGGGCCGGGTCCTTCGCGTCCGCGGCCTGGCCCTGGGGCGAGGCGGCCTTCGAATCGGCGGGTGAATCGGCGTTGCCGACGTTGGTCGCCTTGGGCGGAATCGTGGCGTTCATCCCCGCCGATCCGACCGAAGTGCCGATCAGGTCCAGCGAAGTGCCCGGTGTGCCGCCGGCAACCGGATTGGTCGGGTTCTCGCCGGTTGCGCCGGCCGAGCCTCCGCCACCGCCGCCGCAAGCCACCATGGCCGCGCATGCCATCGTCATGAACGACAGCGAGAAGATACGTTTGAACCGCGCTTTGGCGTTTCCATGTGCGATTGCGTTCGATGCGTCCGCAACGCGTTGAGTTACTGCTTTCGTCGCCAATTTGGTCTCCAGTGAAGCAGAGGAGTTGCTCACCTGGCTGGGAGACACGACGTGCCGTGAATTTGTTCACGGCAGATTAGCGACGCGGGTGGTAGCGGCCGAGGCTTCAGGTCATGAACGGTCGCGGCGACGGGACTGGCGGCGGCCAGTGATGCTGCCGGCCTACGTACTGGCCGCAGGCGCCATGGTCAGGAGGCGCGGGAAGACATGGACGATGGCGGACGCCGGAAACGCGAATGGCGCCCGAAGGCGCCATTCATCGGCCGGGAGCGACCGCTCGTGCGGTCGTCTATGCGGTTCAGCCGAGCAGGCGTTCGCGTGCCGCGGCGTACTGTTTGGCGAGCATGTCGACCAGCTCGGCGGCCGGGCGGATCTCGTTGATCACCCCGATGCCCTGGCCGCAGCCCCAGATGTCCTTCCAGGCTTTGGGCTTGCCGGTCTCGAAGTTCATCTGGCTCGGATCGCCGGAGGGGAGATTGTCGGGGTCGAGCCCGGTGGCGGCGATCGATGCGCGCAGGTAGTTCCCGTGCACGCCGGAGAAAAGGTTGGAGTAGATGATGTCCTCGGCGCTCGCGTCGACGATGGCCTGCTTGTGCCGCTCGTTCGCATTGGCTTCATGCGTGGCGATGAAGGCCGAGCCGATGTAGGCGAAGTCGGCTCCCATCGCCTGCGCGGCGAGTACCGCACCGCCGTTGGCGATCGAGCCCGACAGCGCGATCGGCCCGTCGAACCATGCCCGGGTCTCCTGCACGAGGGCGAAGGGCGACTGGGTGCCCGCATGGCCGCCGGCGCCGGCGGCGACCAGGATCAGTCCGTCGGCGCCTTTCTCGATCGCCTTGCGAGCGAACTTCTGGTTGATGACATCGTGCAGGACCAGGCCGCCATAGCTGTGGACCGCCTCGTTCACTTCCGGGCGGGCGCCCAGCGAGGTGATGACGAGAGGCACCTTGTACTTCACGCACATCTCGAGATCGTGCTCGAGGCGGGCGTTCGACTTGTGCACGATCTGGTTCACCGCGAACGGCGCGGCCGGGCGGTCGGGGTTCGCCTGGTTATGGGCGTCGAGTTCCTCGTTGATGCGCTGCAGCCATCGTTCGAGCAGTTCGGCGGGGCGCGCATTGAGCGCCGGAAACGAACCGACGATGCCGGCCTTGCACTGGGCGATGGTGAGATCGGGATTGGAGACGATGAACAGTGGCGATCCGATGACCGGGATTCGCAGGCGCGATTTCAGCTCGTGGGGTGTCATGGGCGATGGCTTCGGGTACGGGGTTGGCCGGTGGCGAGGAGCACCGTGAACGTCAGAGGATACACAAAGCCGGGGTGCGGCACGGCCAGGAAGCCGGGATGCGAAACGGCCCGCGCTCCGGATGGATGCGCGGGCCGTGTCCTGGAAGGCCGGAAGGTTCAGGCGAGCGCCGGGGCGGCCTCGGCGGCTGCCGGGGTGCGGATCAGGTAGTCGAAGGCGGAGAGCGCCGCTTTCGCCCCATCGCCGGCGGCGATGATGATCTGCTTGTACGGGACCGTGGTCGCGTCGCCGGCGGCGAAGACGCCCGGGACCGAGGTCTGGCCGCGATCGTCGATGATGATCTCGCCGTGGCGCGACAGCTCGACGGTACCCTGCAGCCAGTCGGTGTTGGGCACCAGGCCGATCTGCACGAACACGCCGGCCAGCGGAACCTCGTGCACTTCCTCGCTCGCCCGGTCGACGTAGGTCAGTCCGGTGACGCGCTGGCCGTCGCCATGGATCGCGGTGGTGCGGGCGTTGGCGATGATCCGCACATTGTCGAGGCTGCGCAGCTTGGCCACGAGGACCGCATCGGCACGCAACTCGGGTGCGAATTCGATCAGGGTCACGTGTTCGACCAGGCCGGCGAGGTCGATCGCCGCCTCGACCCCGGAATTCCCCCCGCCGATCACCGCAACCCGCTTGCCCTTGAACAGGGGGCCGTCGCAGTGGGGGCAGTACGCGACCCCGCGGTTGCGGTACTCGGATTCGCCGGGCACGTTGATCTCGCGCCAGCGGGCACCGGTCGACAGGACCACCGTCCGCGCCCGCAGGCTGCCGCCGTTGGCGAAGCGCACCGTGGCGAGGCCTCCCGGCTCGTCGGCCGGCAGCAGCTCGATGGCCCGCTGCGCGTTCATGATGTCGACGTCGTATTCGCGGACATGCTGCTCCAGGGCGATCGCGTAGGACGGCCCGTCGGTATGCGGGACCGAGATGAAGTTCTCGATCGCGAGGGTGTCGAGCACCTGGCCGCCGAAGCGTTCGGCCGCGATGCCGGTGCGGATCCCCTTGCGGGCGGCGTACACCGCGGCGGCGGCGCCGGCCGGACCACCGCCGACCGCCAGCACATCGTAGGGCGCCTGGGCGTCGAGCCGCTTCGCCTCGGCCTCGCCGTCGTCGGTCGCGAGTTTCGCGAGGATCTCGTCGATGCCCATGCGGCCGCTGGCGAAGAGTTCGCCGTCGAGGTACACCGAGGGCACGGCCATGACGCCGCGGTCTTCGACTTCCTTCTGGAACAGGCCGCCGTCGATGGTGACCACGCTCACGCGCGGATTGATCGCCGCCATCATGTTGAGCGCCTGGACCACGTCCGGGCAGTTGTGGCAGCTCAGGGACATGTAGACCTCGAAGGCGAGGTCGGTGTCGATCGCACGGATGCGCTGGATGACGTCATCCTCGGCCTTCGGCGGATGGCCACCGGCCCACAGCAGCGCCAGGACCAGCGACGCGAACTCGTGGCCGAGCGGAATTGCCGCGAAGCGGATCGCCATCGCGGTGCCGTCACCGCGCAGGGAAAACGACGGCCGACGCTCATCATCGCCGCTGGTGTCGACGCTGACCAGGTCGGAGGATGCCGCCAGTTCGTCGAGCAGTTCGCGCAACTCGCCGGACTGCTTGCCGTCGTCGAGCGAGGCGATGATCTCGACCGGCCGGGTGAGCCGCCCGAGATAGGCTTTCAACTGGGCTTTGAGATTGTCATCGAGCATGAGGTTCCATCCTGTTCATGAAGCGCATGGCAATCGGGCCGGCGATTGCCGGCCCGGTACGTCGGTCACCCTGCCTCGTGGGCGGGCCCACCGGGCGCCGGCGCGGCGCCCGGGGCGATCGCTTGCCGTGCGATCAGATCTTGCCGACCAGGTCGAGCGACGGGGTCAGCGTCTTGGCGCCTTCTTCCCACTTGGCGGGGCAGACCTCGCCCGGGTGCGCCGCCACGTATTGCGCTGCCTTCACCTTGCGCAGCAGGTCCGTGGCGTTGCGGCCGATGCCTTCGGCGGTGATCTCCAGCGCCTGGATGATGCCGTTCGGATCGACGATGAAGGTGCCGCGGTCGGCCAGGCCCTGGTCTTCGCGCATGACTTCGAAGTTGCGGGTGATCGTGCCGGCGGGGTCGCCGATCATCGTGTACTTGATCTTGCCGATCGCATCCGAGCTGTCGTGCCACGCCTTGTGCGAGAAATGGGTGTCGGTCGACACGCTGAAGATCTGTACACCGAGTTTGTCGAACTCGGCCTGGTTGTTGGCCAGGTCCTCGAGTTCGGTCGGGCACACGAACGTGAAGTCGGCCGGGTAGAACACGACCACCGACCACTTGCCCTTCAGCGTTTCGTCGCTGACTTCGATGAACTTGCCGTTCTTGTAGGCCTGGGCTGTGAAGGGCTTGATTTCGGTGTTGATGACGGACATTGATGCTCCTGGTTGGGTGTCTCTGGTAATCGGGTCGGGCACCCTGGCCCGATGCGATAATAATAGCAACTAGCTATTGATGATAAAAATTGTATATTTCAATACTATGAATAGCCTCTTCCTATTCACGATCCGGAAGGGGCTGGCGGCCCCGCGGTCGGTCGGCCATGGCAATGCGACGATCACCGCCCGGCCCGATCTATATGGGGGCGAAATATTGCAGTGCAACCGGCAAGCCCGGCGAGTCCGGCAAGGCGGCGATGCGCGGCTCGCGCGCCGTGGTGGCCGGGTCCCGGACGGAGTCGCCTTGTCAGTGGCGCCCGACCGTCCGAGGAGCGGCGCCCGGCCGCCCGAGGCCTTTCACTTCAGCCTTCGTGGTGCCGGGGCAGGCAGATGATGATCGATGTCCCCCGGCCGGGCTCGGATTCGATCCGCAGCGTGCCGCCGGATTGCCCGACGAAGCCGTAGATCTGGGCCAGGCCCAGGCCGGTCCCCGAGCCCGGGGGCTTGGTGGTGAAGAACGGCTCGATCGCGCGCGCCGCCACTTCGGCGGACATGCCGGCGCCGGTGTCGGCCACGACGATGCGGACATGATCGCCGGCCCGGCCGTCCGGTTCGCGCTCTTCGTCGGAGATGTGCAGGTTCGTCGCGGCGATCGCCAGGCGTCCGCCGTCGGGCATCGCATCGCGTGAATTGATCGCCAGGTTCAGCAGCGCGCTCTCGAGCTGGCTGGCATCGATCCAGGCGGGCCACAGGTCCGGCGGCAGCTCGATCTCGAGCGCAATCCCCTGGCCGAGCGACTGCTCGAGCAGGGGGCGCATGTTCATCACGAGATGGCGGACGTCGACACGTCCCGGCTTGAGCGGCTGCTTGCGCGCGAACGCCAGAAGCCGGCCGGTCAGCAAGGCTGCGCGCTCGACCGCGTCGCGCGCCACCTCGAGATGGCGGTCCACGTTCTCGCCCCCGGCCCGCTGTTCGCGGGTGGCCAGTTCGATGTTGTTGCCGATGATCTGCAGGATATTGTTGAAATCATGGGCGAGACCACCGGTCAGCTGGCCGACCGCTTCCATCTTCTGCGCCTGGTGGAGCTGGGCGCGCGCCTGGTCGAGGAATCGTTGCGCTTCCCGGCGCTCGGTGATGTCGCGGGTGATCTTGGCGAAACCGAGCAGGCGACCGTCGTCGTCGTGGATCGGGTCGATGACCACGCTGGCCCAGAAGCGCTTGCCGTCCTTGCGAACGCGCCAGCCTTCGGCTTCGAACACTCCGTCGCGCTCGGCGCTCGCGAGGGTCCTGGCCGGCATGCCCGCGGCCCGATCCTCCTCGGTATAGAAACGGGAGAAATGCTGGCCGATGATCTCGTCGGCGGTGTAGCCCTTGAATCGCTGGGCGCCGGCGTTCCAGCTCGTGACGATGCCACCGGGGTCGATCAGGTAGATCGCGTAGTCGCGTATCCGGTCGACGAGCAGGTGCAGGCTGTGCCGGCCCAGCGGAGACTGGCCGTTGCGTTCGCGCCGGTTGCGGCGGGTCGGTGGCCCCTTAGCCGCAGGCACCGACGTGGCCGCAGGCGGTGCAGAACTCGCAGCCGTCCTTGCGGATCAGGCTGCGATTGCCGCACTCCGGGCATTTGCGCCCCGGCAGGATCCGATGTGTCAGGTCGGCTTCGCGCTCACCCGCCGGAACCGCGAGGATCCCGGCGTTGGCCAGCGGGTAGCCCCGTTCGTCGAGGATTCCGAGCATCGCGTAGCGGTGGATGACCAGCCGGGCGATGTAGGCGATGGTCGAAGACCAGCGCTCGGAACGCTCCTCGCCGGGAACCGGCGCGAAGAAATCCCCGTTGGGCTCCGCGTAGTCGAGCAGCTTGCGAAGCTTCATGCCGATCCAGGCCGGATCGAAGACCCGCATGTCGAGGCTGAGCAGCTTGCACAGGCCGTCGAGCACCTTGGGATATTCGCCCGCGAGCCAGATCGCGTATGGCCGGCGCTCGCCGTCGGGCAGGGTGAGCTCCTTCAGGAAGAGCACGAAGTCGTCGCCGGTGACCGCGTTGGCGATGTCCACCGTCCAGGCGAGCGTGCCGTTGGTGCCCGCCCGCGGTTCGCGCAGCCCGATCAGGGCGTCGATCACCGGCGTTGGCGCACCGTCGTCGGCCAGCGCGCCGAGCACGTCGCAGCGATGCCGGACCAGCCGGGCGAAGCCGGCCACCAGGCTGGGCATGTGCTCGGATTCGCCAGCGGGCGGCATCGGCATGTCGAAGCGGTCGTCACCGGTGGTCGCCTCGAGGGCGGCGAGCTTGATGCCGAGCCACTTGCGGTCGGCGGCCCGCATGTCCATCGACAGGGTCTTGGCGACCGCGCCCAGGCCCCGGGGCTGTTCGGCGCCGTTGACCCAGACTTCGAAGGGCACCGCCGGCGGGCCATCGACATGGCCGATGAACACCGCGAAGCGGCCCAGCGGATGGCGGATCGCGTAGGTCCAGCTGGGGTTGCCGTCGGGCAGGGTGGGCCGTCCGGGCCAGCGCAGGCTGGCCAGGGGCGGCGAGGGCGTGTGCTCGAGGCTCACGCGCCGGTCGGCGTCGAGGATGTCGGCGTCCGATCGCGCCGGCGGTCCTTCCCGGCCCGGGGCTTCGAGGACCGAGCCGAGGACGGCATTGGGCCGGTAGGTGGTGATTCCCTTGAGCCCCGCCTTCCACGCCTCGGTGTAGAGATCCTCGAACTGCTCGAACGGATAGTCGGCCGGGACGTTCACCGTCTTGCTGATGGCCGCGTCGATGTAGGGCTGGACCGCGGCGCTCATGGCCATGTGGTCGAGGGCGCGCATCTCGAGCGCGGTCACGAAAGCCGGCGGCAGGACGATGCGCCGGCTGCCGTCCGGATCGGACAGGATCGTCCCGGGCTTGCGGCCGGCGGCCGCCTCGGGGCTTGCCGGCAGGACGTTCTCGTCGGCGCCGTGGCGCAGGCGGAACATCCGGAAGGCGTGGTCCTCGACCGGATAGACCTGGATGCTGTCGTCGGCCATCCGCTTGCGCCGCTGGTAGGTCCAGGAGAACGGCGGCTCGATGCCGTTGGAGGCGTTGTCGGCGAAGGCCAGGGAGATGGTGCCGGTGGGAGCGATCGCCAGCAGGTGGCTGTTGCGGATGCCGTGCTCGCGGATCGCGGCGCGCAGCGCGTCGGGCAGGCGCGAGGCGAAGCCCGGCGTGGCGAGGTAGCGTTCGGCGTCGAACAGCGGGAAGGCGCCTTTCTCGCGGGCGAGCTCGATCGAGGCCGCGTAGGCGGCATCGCGCATGCGTTCGGCGATCCGGGCGGCACAGGCCCGGCCTTCGTTGCTGTCGTAGCGCAGGCCCATCATGACCAGGGCGTCGCCCAGCCCGGTGAAGCCGAGCCCGATGCGCCGCTTGGCCATCGCTTCGGCCTGCTGCTGGGGCAGCGGCCAGGCGGTGACATCGAGCACGTTGTCGAGCATCCGGACCGCCACGCCGACGACTTCGGCGAAGGCGTCGAGATCGATGTCGGCATCGTCCTCGAAGGGGCGGCGCACGAATCGGCAGAGGTCGATGCTGCCGAGATCGCAGCAGCCGTACGGGGGCAGTGCCTGTTCGCCGCAGGGATTGGTGGCCTCGATCCGCTCGCAGTAGGCGAGGTTGTTGTCGGCGTTGATCGTGTCGATGAACAGGACCCCGGGCTCGGCATGGTCGTAGGTACTGGCCATGATGGTCTGCCAGAGCTCGCGTGCCCGCACGCTGCGGTAGACCCATTTGCCGTCGGCGCGGCGCTGAACCGGCTCGTCGCCGTCGCGACCCGGCCGGGCGTCGTGGACCAGCTCCCAGTCCTCGTCGTTGATGACGGCGCGCATGAAGGGATCGGTTACCGCCACGGACAGGTTGAAGTTGCGGAAGGCCCCGCCGTCCTTGGCGCTGATGAATCCCTCGATATCGGGATGGTCGCAGCGCAGCACGCCCATCTGGGCGCCGCGACGGGCGCCGGCCGATTCGACGGTTTCGCAGGAGCGGTCGAAGATCGACATGTAGGACAGCGGCCCGCTGGCGCGGCTGTCGGTGCCCCGGACCCAGGCGCCGGCCGGGCGGATGCGCGAGAAGTCGTAGCCGACGCCGCCGCCGCGACGCATGGTTTCGGCGGCCTCGGCGAGCGCGTCGTAGATTCCGACGGTTCCGTCCTCGCCGCTGATGCAGTCGTCGACCGGCTGGACGAAGCAGTTGATGAGCGTGGCGACGAGCTCGGTGCCCGCCGCCGAATTGATCCGTCCGCCCGGGATGAAGCCGGCGGTCATCGCCTCGCGAAACTCCTCGGTCCAGCGGGCGCGGGCCGGTGCCGGCTCGGCCTCGGCCAGGGCCCGGGCCACCCGGTCGCGTACCTCCTCGATGCTGCGCTCGCCCGCCTTGGCGTATTTTTCAAGCAGGACGTCGGTCGAGATGGACTGCGGGGCAAGACTGGCCGGCCGGGTCGTGGAGCGGGTTCGGGCGGCGGTTTGGTCGGTCATCGGGAGGGCACTCCGGGCATCTGGGCGAAGCGTTCTACCATACACCGCCGCCCGCTTCGGCGCGCCAATTCATGTCAAGAAAATGTCGGTATCCCGACCGATCCGCACGCCCGCTTCCGCAGCCGCCGGATGCGGACGAGCGGACCGGGTCGTGCGCCTATCGCGTCGGCCTTGTCGGCGGCCGCGCGCCCCCGGGGCGTGGCCCGGAACCGGGCCGTGCCCCGGGCGACGTCGGCTTGATCGCAGGCCGGTTGACGACCGGCGGACGCATGCCCGGCGTGGGTTGCGGGCGGGGACTGTAGCGGTTCGGCGTGGGCTGGCGCGGGGGCGTCGGTGCGGTGACGGGCGGGCGCTGCGGGCGATTCACGCCCCCCGGTCCCGGCCGGCCGGGACCGGGGTGGACATGCCCTGGCGGCGGCCGGTGCGGTGGATGGATCCGCGAGGGCGGCGGCCGGGGCACGTGGAACCGGGGCGGCGGCGTCCGGTAGCGATAACTGGGATAGGGATAGTAGTGCGGCCAGGGGTCGACCATGAAGGGCACGAAGGCCGGTTCGCGGACGATCACCACGTTGCCGGCGCTGTCCGTGCGCGCGAGCGGCGCGTCGTAGATCGCCTGCAGCAGCTCGGGGCTGGCGCCGGCGCGGCGCAGCAGGGTGAGGTCGCCGGCGCTTGCCGGGGATGCCAGGCCGCGATCGAAGAGCTCGGCGACGATGTCCTCCTCGGGACGGTTCGATTCGAGCTGAAGTACGATGTCGCCGATGCTCATCGGGGCCAGGACCTCGCTGGTCGAGTAGATCCGTTCCCCGGCCTGGGGCCGGGCGTCGACCTGCGGGCCGGCGCAGGCGGCCATGAGCAGGACCGCGGCGAGAGCCGCGATCGGGCGGGGGCGGGCGGTCGGTCGTGTCAAGCCGTGGGCTCCCAGGAATCGCCGGCGGCATGCCGGTCCGGAGTTTTCAACGTCCGGGAGGCCCCGGTTGTTGACCGGCGCCTGTCCCGCTTGCAGCGGCCGTCGTGGACGCAGGGGTGAATCGATGAGTGCATTGCGGATTGCTGTGATCGCCGGCGACGGTATCGGCACCGAGGTCATGCCCGAGGGCCTGCGGGTACTCGAGGCCGCCGGCAGGCGTTTCGGCATCGAGTTCGACTGGCGCCATTTCGACTTCGCCAGCTGCGAGTATTACGCGCGTCATGGCAGGATGATGCCCGAGGACTGGAAACAGCGCCTCGCCGATTGCGATGCGATCTACTTCGGCGCGGTCGGCTGGCCCGACACGGTGCCCGATCATGTGTCATTGTGGGGCTCCCTGCTGCTGTTTCGGCGCGAGTTCGACCAGTACATCAACCTGCGGCCGGTGCGGCTGCTGCCCGGCGTGCCCTGCCCCCTGGCCGATCGCAAGCCGGGCGACATCGATTTCTACGTGGTGCGGGAAAACACCGAGGGCGAGTACTCCTCGATCGGCGGGCGGATGTTCGAGGGCACCGATCGCGAGATCGTGATCCAGGAATCCGTCTTCACCCGCCATGGCGTCGACCGGGTGCTGCGCTACGCCTTCGAGATGGCAATGCGCCGGGAACGCAGGCTCACCTCCGCCACCAAGTCCAACGGCATCTTCATCTCGATGCCCTACTGGGATGAACGCGTCGCGGCGATGTCGGCGCAGTACCCGGACGTGGAGGTGGCGAAGTTCCATATCGACATCCTCACCGCGCACTTCGTGCGCAATCCCCAGCTGTTCGATGTCGTGGTGGCGTCCAACCTCTTCGGCGACATCCTCTCGGACCTCGGGCCCGCCTGCGCCGGGACCCTCGGCGTCGCGCCTTCGGCGAACATCAATCCCGAGCGCCGTTTTCCTTCGCTCTTCGAGCCGGTGCACGGCTCGGCGCCCGACATCGCCGGCAAGGGGATCGCCAATCCGATCGGCCAGGTCTGGTGTGGCGCCATGATGCTGGCGCACTTCGGCTTCCAGGATGCGCATGACGCGATCCTCGCGGCGATCGAGGCGACCACCGGGGCCGGGCCGCGCACGCCCGACATGGGCGGGACGGCGCGCACGGCCGATGTCGGCCTGGCGATCGCGGAACGCGTCGCTGCCGGCTGAACGGCCCGCGGCCCGGCGTCCGGCGCCGTGGCGAGCGCCGCCCGGCGCGGCCGTTTCGGGTTTCCACGACAGTCCTCGGGCGGCGAGTCGGCTAGAGTGGGCAGGCCAATCTGTCGACCGCATCGATCCGCATTCGATCGCAGCAGCGAGTCGCCGGTTTCATGCTCCATTCGCCGCACCGGGGAGGAAGATGTCCAGGCGACTGCTCGCCTACGCGCTGGCGGTTTGCGTATCGTTGTCCGCGATTCCGGCGGCCGTGTCCGCTTTCCCCGTCGCACCTGTCACCATCGTGATTCCCTATGCGGAGGGCGGGCCGACCGATGCGCTTGCCGAAGTGCTGGCCGCATCGCTGCAGCGCGCATTGCGCACGCGGGTGCATCTCGAGCACGTCGCCGGAGCGGGCAGCACGGTTGGCGCGGCGCGGGTCGCGCGCGCGCGGCCCGATGGCCATACCCTCCTGCTGGCCGACAATGCGATCGCCACCGCGCCGTCGCTGTATCGCAAGCTGCCCTTCGAGCCCTTGCGCGACTTCATGCCGATCGGCCTGGTCGACCGCATGCCCCTCGTGCTTGTCTCGCGTGCCGGCCTGCCCTTGCGCGAGGTCGATTCGCTGGCGTCGTTCATCCGGTCGCAGGGGCGTCGCCTGAGCATCGCCGATGCCGGCAACGGTTCGCCGTCACAGCTCTGCATGCTGCTGCTGGCGGCCGGCACGCGGGGCGAACTCGCGACCGTGAGCTACAAGGGATCGCCACAGGCCTTCGCCGATGTCATCAGCGGCCAGGTCGACATGGTCTGCGACATCGCGAGCCAGGCCCTGCCGCATATCCGCAATGGCAAGGTGCGCCCGATCGCGATCACCGTCGGTCGTCGCCATGCGATGCTCCATGGCGTGCCGACGCTCGGCGAGCTCGGCTTCAGGGACTTCGAGTTCGCGGTCTGGCACATGCTGCTCGCACCGGTCGCGACTCCCCAGGCCGCGGTTGACAAGCTCAGGGGGGCCCTGCAAACTTCATTGCAGGATCCCGAGGTAATCAAACAGTTCGACTCCCTCGGATCGACGGCAGCGACATCCGGGCAGGCAACACCAGCCGCGGCGCGCAACCTGCTCATGCAGGAGCTGTCAAGATGGTCCCCGATTATCCATAAAGCCGGCCTCACGGCCGACTGACATGCGGCGGCAATTTGCCCATAGGGCAGATCTGTCGCGCGCGAGCCGAAACGGCAAGCGCATGGAGCCCGGCCCTGGTGGTCGGGCTTTTTCTTGCGCGCCCGGTGGGAAAATGGGGTCAGACACCATTTCCTCGCGGAAATGGTGTCTGACCCCATTTTCTATGCCGGCCTGACCCGGGGTTCACGATGCTCCCGAAAGACCTTCTGCTCGAGACCTTTCGTACCGCGGTCGCAGCGGCCGACCCGCGCCGCGTGATCGACGCTTGCGTCGGCCCGCTCGCCGGCGCCGGCGCGCGCCGCGTCTTCGTCGCCGGGGCGGGCAAGGCCGCCGCGGCGATGGCGGCGGCATTCGATGCGGCCTGGCCGGCCGCGACGCCGCTCGAAGGCCTTGTCGTTACCCGCTATGGCCATGGTGAGCAGGCCGGCCGCATCGAGGTCATCGAGGCCGGCCACCCGATGCCCGACGAGGCCGGCATGGCGGCCGCCGAACGGATGCTGGACGCGGCTTCGGGCCTCGAGCCGGAAGATCTCCTCGTGGTGCTGCTCTCGGGTGGCGGCTCGAGCCTGCTCGCGCTGCCGGTATCGCCGTTGTCGCTCGAGGGGCTGCGCGAACTCACCGCCGCCCTGCTCGCCAGCGGAGCGCCGATCGACGAGATGAACGTGGTGCGCCGGCATGTCTCGCGCATCCAGGGCGGCTGGCTCGCGGCATCGACCCGGGCGCGCGTGCAGGCCCTGGTGATCTCCGATGTCGCCGGCGATGATCTCGCCGCGATCGCGTCGGGGCCGTGCTCGCCGGATCCGAGCACCCATGCCGATGCCCTGGAGGTGTTGCGGCGCTGGCGGGTCGATGCGCCGGCCGCGGCCCTGGAATGGCTCGAATCCGGTCGGCGCGGCGAGGCGCCGGAGACGCCCAAGCCGGGCGATCCCCGGCTCGCCCGTACAGCCGCGAAGCTGGTGGGCAGCGCGCATGCGAGCCTCGAGGCCGCCGCCAGGCGACTCGAAGCCGAAGGGATCGCCAGCATCGTGCTGGGCGACACCATCACCGGCGAGGCCCGCGATGTCGCGCGCGTCCACGCCGGCATCGTGCGCGAGCTGCTGCGCGATGGCGAACGATCCTTCGGCGAACGCGGCCGGCGCCCGGTCGCGCTGCTCTCGGGTGGCGAATGCACCGTCACCCTGCGCGGCCAGGGCCGCGGGGGGCGCAATACCGAGTTCCTGCTCGCCCTGGCCGATGCGCTCGGGCCCTTGCCCGGCGTCTGGGCGATCGCCGCCGACACCGACGGCATCGATGGTGTCATGGACAATGCCGGTGCGATCATCGCGCCCGACACCCTGCCGCGGTCCGTCGCCGCCGGGCTCGACGCGCGGGCGCGCCTGGACGACAACGACGCCTACGGCTTCTTCGAAGCGCTCGGCGACCTGGTCGTCACCGGCCCGACCCGCACCAATGTCAACGACTTCCGCCTGGTCCTCCTGCAATGAACCACTCCCCATCCGCCGCGTCGCCGACCCGGCTCCCGATCACCCTGCCCGACGACTGGCACCTGCACCTGCGCGACGGCGAGGCCTTGCGCGCGGTCGTCGCCGCCAGCGCCGCCGCTTTCGGGCGCGCGATCGTGATGCCCAACCTCCAGCCGCCGGTGACCGGCGTGGCGCAGGCGCTCGAGTACCGGGCCCGCATCGAGGCGGCGCTGGCCGACGCTCTTGCGCAGGGCGAGCTGTCCGCCGAGGCGGCGGCCGGCTTCCGGCCGCTGATGACCCTCTATCTCACCGATCGCACCGATCCCGACGAGATTCGCCGTGGCGTCGATTCGGGCGCGATCAGCGCGGTCAAGCTCTATCCGGCCGGCGCCACCACCAACTCCGATGCCGGCGTCACCGACATGGCGCGGGTCGCGCCGGTGCTCGCCATGATGGAGCGCCTCGGCCTGCCCCTGCTGGTGCATGGCGAGGTCACCGATCCCGGGGTCGATGTCTTCGATCGCGAGCGTGTCTTCATCGAGCGGGTGATGGTGCCGCTGCGGCGGGATTTCCCGGCGCTGCGCGTGGTGTTCGAGCATGTCACCACGGCCGAGGCCGTCGATTACGTCCGCGGCGCGAACGAGCCGGTGGCGGCGACCATCACGCCCCAGCACCTGCTCTACAACCGCAATGCGATCTTCACCGGCGGCTTGCGACCGCACTGGTACTGCCTGCCGGTGCTCAAGCGCGAGCGGCACCGGCTCGCGCTCGTCGAGGCGGCCACCAGCGGCGATCCGCGGTTCTTCCTCGGTACCGACAGTGCGCCGCATGCGGCCCGCCTCAAGGAGCACGCGGCGGCATGCGCGGGCTGCTATACCGCGCCCCATGCCCTCGAGCTCTATGCGAGCGTCTTCGAGGCGCAGGGCCGCCTCGATCGGCTCGAGGGCTTCGCCAGCTTCCACGGCGCGGACTTCTACGGGCTGCCGCGCAACCGGGAGCGGGTGGAACTGGTGCGCGAGGACTGGGCCCTGCCCGAATCGCTGCCGTTCGGCGCCGATTCGATCGTGCCGCTCGCCGGGGGCGAGACCCTGCGCTGGCGACTGTACCGGTCGGGCGCGCGGGCCGACGCGGGCCTGCGCCGGTCGGACTGAGCCGGACGGGCGACGCTAGCGTCGCGGGGAGCGGGGATCCTGCGCCGGTGCGTAGCGCGCCGGCGGGATGACGATGTCGTAGGCCGCGGCGGTGGCCTCGTCCCCGAGGCCGCTGACCGACACCACGATCCGCAATCGCTCGTGATCCACCGGCCGCTCGGAGCGCAGGTACACCACGTTGCGCCGCTGCGGTCGGGACACGGTGAAGCGATCGGGGTCCGGCGGCGCGCCCGCCTCGTCGAGGGCTTCGACCGACACGACCCGGAAGCGGGTCGCCGCGACGCGCTCCCCGGGCTGCGAGCCGAAGGGGATGGCGATATGCAGCCGCTGGCCCTGGCGCGACAGGATGCTGGCATCGCCGAGGTCGATCGCGCTGGCGAGGCCGGGCATGCTCATCGCGAGCAGTGTCGCGGCCAGGCCGGCGAACCGCCTGGCGCCGGGCGGCTCGGCGCGGAAACGATGCGGGGCGCGGCGACGCATGACTGGACTCCTTCCGGTGTGCAGGAGCGGCGCCGGGCGCCGCGTACCGACCACCAAGCTAAGGCCTGGGCGCTCGCGAGCCAAGGCCGGGCCGATGGGCGGGACGCACAATCGTTACAATTGCCATCGGAAGCGGATCGGACGGCCGCCGGCACCGTCGGCAACGGCGGGGCGGGAGGAAGGTCCGGACTCCGCAGGGCGGGATGCTGGCTAACGGCCAGGCGCGGCGGCGCCCAAATGCCGCCGTGACGGAAAGTGGCACAGAAAACATACCGCCGACGGCCGCGCAAGCGGCCGGGCAAGGGTGAAATGGCGAGGTAAGAGCTCACCGCGGCCGTGGCGACACGGCCGGCAGGCCAAACCCCATCCGGAGCAACGCCGAATAGGCACGCGTGCGGTTCGCCGCGCAGGTCGGCCCGACCGAGCGTGCGGGTAGGTGGCTCGAGCGCACCGGGTAACCGGTCGCCTAGATGAATGGTCGTCGTGCCGGTTCGCCGGCATTACAGAATCCGGCCTACAGATCCGCTTCCACTTTTCATGCAGGCACTCGCGCCGCGTGAGCCCGATTTTCTCGGGTAAAACATTAATTGGCTGTACCAAGCCATTAATTTCCAAGGGAACTTCAGGTTTTCGGTGCAATCCGGAAGGATTTCGTGCGGGCTGATGTAACTCATTGTACTGATTGAATAAACAGTGATTTCGCCTTGACCTTTTCCCGGTAGCCGTCGTACAGTGCCGGACCGGGCCATTCAGTGCCTGTAAGTGGCAATCGAGGCCAAAAACAGCCTCGGAGCGATCGGGTTTCCTACGCAAGGTCGACGGGGAATGTTTCAGGGCAGCTCGGCACAGGCGCTGGATGCGAAGGGGCGGATGACGATTCCGCAGGCCTTTCGCGACGTGCTGCTGCGCGAGCACAGCGGCCAGATCACCCTCACCCGGCATCCCAAGGAGGACTGCCTGGTCCTCTACCCCCGGAACAACTGGCTCCCGATGCGGGATCGCATCAACAGCCTGCCGGCGGCCCATGCACTGTTCAAGCGCCGCATGATCGGCGCTGCCGAGGACATCGATCTCGACGACGGCGGTCGGATGCTGGTGTCCCAGTCGCTGCGCGATTTCGCCGGCCTGGGCCGGGAGCTGACGGTGCTCGGGCAGGGCAACTATCTCGAGATCTGGGATCGGGCGGCCTACTTCGCCTATGAAGCGCAGGCCGCGGCCAATGCGGACTACGGCGTCCTCGCCGACCTGATCATGTAGGCCGGGCATTGAGCGATGACAAGGAAACCGGACCCGATGCCATGCCCGCCGATTCGCCCCACCTGCCGGTCCTGCTCGAGCAGGCCGTTGCCGGTCTCGCGATCCGTGCCGGGGGCGTCTATGTCGACGGCACCTTCGGTCGCGGCGGGCACAGCCGCCGCATCCTCGCCGAGCTGGGTCCGAGCGGCAGGCTGGTGGGCATCGACCGCGATCCCGAGGCCGCTCGCGAAGCCGAGGCGATCACCGATCGGCGATTCCGTTTCCTTGCCTCGAGGTTCTCGGCGCTCGGCGAGCTTCTCGATGCGCTCGGCATCGATCGCATCGACGGGCTCCTGCTCGACCTCGGGGTGTCTTCGCCGCAGTTCGACCGACCCGAACGCGGATTCAGTTTCAGGTCGACCGGACCGCTGGACATGCGCATGGATCCGCGTGCGGGCGTTTCGGCCCGCGAGTGGCTGCTTTGCGCGTCCGAGTCCGAAATCGCAGACGTATTGAGGAGGTACGGGGATGAACGGGCTGCTCTTCCGATTGCAAAGGCGATTGTTGCGCGCCGCGGGGACGCCGGTGCCGCCGCGCTACAGACAACCACAGACCTTGCCCGCCTCGTGGCAGGTGTCCTCGGGCGCCGTGGTGCGACGCGGTCGACGCTGGGCAAGGACCCGGCAACCCGCACCTTTCAGGCTGTACGGGTTTTCGTCAATCAAGAGCTTGAGGAGCTCGAGAACGTCCTGAGGACGGCGGTGGACCGGCTGGCCATCGGTGGGCGGCTGGTGGTCATCGGTTTCAACTCCCTCGAGGATCGACTGGTGAAGCGCTTCATGGCCGAGGAGGCCGGCCGCAATGCGCCGCGTGACCCGGTCCGGGGCGCTGTCCTGCCGGGACATGCGCCCCGACTGCGAATCGTCGGGCGAGTACTTCCGGATGAACTGGAACGCGCGCGCAACCCCCGTGCGCGTTCCGCGGTATTGCGGGTTGCGGAAAGGGTCCAAGACTGATGTTCCGGTCGAGCATGCTCAATGTCCTGCTGGCGGTTGCGCTGGTGATCAGTGCGCTGGCCCTGGTCACCACGCAGTACCGGGCGCGCAAGGCGTTCGTCGGCCTCGAGATCGCCCGTGGCCAGGCCGAGGACCTCGCCGCCCGCCAGCGTCGCCTCGAGGCCGATCTCGCGCGCGCCGCCCAGCCCGCCATGATCGACAAGAAGGCTCGCCGGATCCTCGGCATGGAGTCCCTGCCGGCCGAGCGCACCCTGTACCTGACCCTGCATGCCGGCGAGGGCGCCGCCCGCCTCGCCGAGCTCGATGCTGCCCGCCTGCGCGCGGGCGAAGAGGGAGTGCGCTGATGGCGGCCTCGCTGGCCGCGCGTGCCTCGCGGGCGCATGGCAATCCGCTGCTCCGGGCGCGGATGCCGGAATGGCGCTCGCGCTTCGTCGTCGCGCTCGTCGCGCTGGGCTTCCTCGGGCTGGTCGCGCGCGCTGTCTACCTCCAGCTGTTCAGCCACGACTACCTGCAGCGCCAGGGCGAACTTCGATACGGGCGCACGCTCGAGTTGCCGGCTTCGCGAGGCTCGATCTACGACCGTAACCGGGTGCTGCTCGCGGCGAGCCGACCGGTACGCGGCGTCTTCGCGGTGCCGCGCAACCTGCAGGCGAGCCCGGAACAGCTCGCCGAGCTCGCCCGCCTGCTCGGCATGTCGCAGGCGGCGCTCGAGGAGCGGATCGCCGATCGCGAACGCCAGTTCGTCTATCTCAGGCGCGGCGTCGAGCGCGATGTCGCCGACCAGGTCATGGCCCTGCGCATACGCGGCATCTCGACGCTGGCCGAGTACACCCGCGAATACCCGATCGGCGAGCGCGGCGCCCACCTGATCGGCTTCACCGGCTTTGCGGAGAACGCCAGCGACGGCGAGCAGCTGCAGGGCCGGGCCGGTGTCGAGCGGATGTTCGACGAGCAGCTCACCGGCCGCCCCGGCAGCCGGCGGGTGATCCAGGACGCGCGCGGCAACTTCGTCGAGGCCGTCGGCGACGAGCAGGCGCCGATCGATGGGGCGGACGTGGTCCTGTCGATCGACAACGAGCTCCAGTTCCACACCTACCATGCGATCCGCGAGGCGGCGATCGCGCACAAGGCGAAGGCCGCCGCCGCGGTCGTCATCGATGTCCGGACCGGCGAGATCCTCGCGCTCGCCAACTGGCCATCGACCAATCCCAACGAGCGCAGCGGGCTCGATGTCGCGTTGCTGCGCAACCGGGCGGCGCTCGACACCTTCGAGCCGGGCTCGACGATCAAGCCGTTCACGGTGGCGGCCGCGCTGGAGTCGGGCGAATTCTCCGCCGGGTCGACCATCGAGACTTCGCCCGGCCATATGCGGATCGGCGGCTGGCGGATCGGCGACCATGGCAAGGATTTCGGGCAGCTGGACCTCAGCGGCATCCTCGTCAAGTCCTCGAACGTCGGCACCGCCAAGCTGGCGCTGGCCTTGCCGCCCGAGCGCATGGGTTCGCTGTTCGCGGACCTCGGCTTCGGGCGCGCTCCCGCGCTCGAACTGCCTGGCGCGGCGGCCGGCCGGGTGCGCCCCTACCGCTCCTGGCGGCCGATCGAGCAGGCCACCATGTCCTACGGTCATGGCATGTCGGTGTCGCTGCTCCAGCTCGCCCGCGCCTACACCGTCTTCGGTCGCGAAGGCGCCATCGTGCCGCTCACGCTGCTGCGCCAGGACGATCCCCGGCCCGGCCAGTCGGTGATGTCGCCGGCTACCGCCAGGCGTGTGCTCGGGATGCTTGAGGCGGCGGTGGGCGACGAAGGCGCCGCCCGCTCGGCCCGGGTGCCGGGCTATCGGGTCGGCGGCAAGACCGGAACGGCATACAAGGTCGAGGACGGCAAGTACGTCCGCAAGTACGTCTCGAGCTTCGTCGGCCTTGCCCCGATTTCCGATCCGCGCTTCGTCATCGCGGCGCTGCTCGACGAGCCGCGCGGCAAGCAGCACTACGGTGGCGTCGTCGCGGCGCCGATATTCGCGCAGATCGCGGCGCAGAGCCTGCGCCATCTGCATGTCACGCCCGATGCGCCGCAGCCCGAGCTCGTGATTCCGGCCGACGACGCCCAGGGGAAGCCGCGATGAGCCCGGTGGCAGCGACGCTTGCGCGCGATCCCGTGGAGGCGGGGCGCTGGCTGCGCGGCCAGCTCGGTGCCGACGCCGACCTGAGCGCCGACAGCCGCAGCATCGGCCCCGGTGACGGCTTCCTCGCGATGCCGGGCGAGCGCCATGATGGTCGCGACTACATCGCGCAGGCGCGGGCCCGCGGCGCCGCGGCGATCGCCTACGATCCGGTCGGCGCGGCGCAGCCGTCCATCGATGTTCCCGCCATCGCCGTCCCCG
>Ga0172382_10005126_pt1 | contig 19707 bp, 18 predicted proteins | sample Leawel138RmetaG_FD_122245 | JGI IMG/M metagenome (GOLD analysis project Ga0172382, IMG submission 122245) | Leachate microbial communities from a municipal landfill in Southern Ontario, Canada - Leachate well 138R metaG | ecosystem: Engineered > Solid waste > Landfill > Unclassified | place... | reverse complement strand
TTAAAAGGAGTGGTGTATATGAAAGTAAATTTATTAACAAATACAGGGCTTTGGGTGTCTGTACGTGCAGCAAAGACATGTTATGGTAAACCAGATATGGTGTATGAAATGTCTGATCTAGAACAGTTTGAATTCTTAAAAAGAATTATTAAAGCAGGGCATGAGTCTGTGTTAGAGCATTCAGTTTATGTTCTAGATATTACTGGTATAAGTAGAGCGTGTCTTCAAGAGCTTGCTAGACATAGGCACATTTCTTTGTCTGTTAAGTCAACTAGGTGGGCCCTTGGTACACACGAAGATGTTTATGTTCCTAAAAACATGCCAAAAGATTTAATTGATTTTTATAGACGGTATATGCACCAGTCTTTAGGGATAGTTAATAGTGTTAAAGAGTCTACTGGAAATGATGTTGCAAAATATTTTCTTCCAGAAGGTGTAGTTACAGACCTGATACTAACCGTAAACCTTAGAGAGCTTCGTCATATGTGGAAAGTTCGTCATAGTGAAAAAGCACTTTTGGAATTTCAAATTATTATGGAAGCAATAGTAGAGTCATTGCCAGAGTACGCACGTGAATTAGTAACATATTCTCCAAATGAAAAAGGAGCTGAAGTTAATGCCTAACATAACCACAAAAATGGATTTAACAAGCACAACTATCCAGATCAGGAATGAAGATGCAAAAAGTAATTTTATGAATTTTGAACAAAGGTGGGAGGCTGCTGGTGCTATCAAAGTTACTGCTAAAATAAATAAAGCTGATAACTTTGATGATCTATATGAGTCTCTTCCGATTCTAGAAAAGGACTATATAAATCTTATATGTAACCAAACTAAATTTGATACTTATAAAACATTTTATATACCTGACTGGGTGTTTCTTTCCGGAAGTGACAGTACTACTGAAGAGGCTGTGTGTGGGGTTGTTAGTGAGTTATTTACTGGACTATATGATGTATCAAAATCTTTATTTAAAATAACTGTGTCTGAGCTTGATATTGACCCAGGAGTAGAGATAGGCTTTCCAGTAGAGTAATGCCTATAAGAGAAGGCCACGCTGCAGTTGTATACAGGAGAGAGAACGATCAGGATATTTTATATTCCCAGTCTTTAGTATTCTCCTGTTATGTTCCATTGTTTGTAAAGTTTACGTATATATTCCCTCCAGTAATGGTTATTAATGATAAGGGTGACCTACTAGGCGTATTTAATGTATCTAGGTTTTTGTTTTCTACCAATTCAGAAAATATAACTAACGCAGAAACACATACACATTTAACAAAGGTAGTGGCTGGGTATGTTTTACCATTCACTACTGATATTTATTGTGTGCCTACTCTCATTGGAATGGGAATTTATACAACAAACTTAAAATTTTGCACTACCATGTCTGGTAATAAACGTGCTATATGCGTTAAAAGACAAGAAGATTACTCTTCAATGTATTTAAGATATAGTATGAATAAGAGAATGCAAAGCTTTTTTTCTAAGTACTATAATCAAAAATCATTATATCCTTTATATACTGGGGTTCTACCAGAAGGTATTTACACTCCTGATGGTGCAAAGATGTTTAAGTAAAGTAGGTGGTGCACTATTGATCTTGACCTTAAAAAGAAAAGTAGTGGGTGGGTTGAAGGCCTGTGCCCATTTTGTAACAAGGATAGAAAGCATGTACTACAAGTGTCTCCAGATGGTAGTTGGGTACATTGTTACAGGTGTGGTTGGAGTGGGTCAAGACAGTTCTTTGAAAAAACTACCGGGATAAAGATTAATTTTGAGTTTTCATCAAAAATTGAACTTCCATGTTTGGATGAGTTTATTATTGATGAAGGTGTACCTGTAGCACGATCAAAGAAAGCCTACTCCTACTTACAATCACGAAATGCTGTTGATTATGCAATACTAAACAAGTGGAAGTGTACTCCAGAAAAAATAATAATACCAGTGTGTCAGTATGGTACATGTGTTGGTAGTGTTAGCAGGTATTATGAAGGTCTACTTAGGTATAAATTTTCAGATGGGTTTAAATCTGCATTATTGATGTTTAATTTTGATAATGCAAGATATAGATCAATAATTATACTCAATGAGGGGGTTTTTGATGTAATAAGCACTTCTAAAGCACTCCCATTTTGTGGTGTGGTTGGCCTTTTTGGAAAACACTTAAGTTGCTATAATGCTACCAGAATTAGAATGTTAAACCCAAAAGAAATAGTAATAATGCTTGACTCACCAAAAAAAGATACAGAAATAAAAAAATCAGTATCTAAAATATCTTTGTCCTTGTGTGGTATGCATGTATCTGTTGCAACACTTCAAGATGGGGACCCAAATGAATCATCAATTTCTGAAATACAGAGAGCATTTAATAACAGGAGGTCAATGTATTGATAATAGTAGACTGTAAATTAGAATCCGAACATTTTAAAGGAGAGGAGTCTGAGTTTCTTCCTGTAAAGGCCTATGAAGGGTCCTCTGCTGGATATGATCTTCGTGCAGATATTAAAGAGCCTGTAACTCTTGCCCCAATGGAACGTGTTCTTATTCCAACTGCTGTTAAAATTAATATTCCAGATGGCTATGTTGGAATGGTGTGTCCTAGATCTGGGATTGCGCTTAAATATGGAATTTCTGTGCTTAACTCACCAGGAATTATTGACCCAGGATACATAAATACTATTGGTGTAATACTAGTAAATTTAAGTAATACGTTTTATACAGTAGCACCAAAAGATAAAATTGCACAGCTTTTGTTTACAAATACCATTGATACCGTTATTAACCCTAACAGGTGGGAAGGTAACATTAATGCTAGAGGGCTAAACGGGTTTGGCTCATCTGGTACAAACTAGGAGGATAATATGTCTGAAGAAATGAATATGATGGGCTTTTCACAAATAATTTTTAAATCTGCAGTGGATAAACTTATACCAAGTATTCTTAAAATGAAAGCTGAGGATACTCCTGTGGAAGAGTTCCAAGCTAACCTTATCCAGCAGACTGAAGCAATGGCTAGGGCTATTGTAAGTAACATGTCTGAAGAAGACATTGAATCACTTCTTCCAGAAATATTTAACGGAATTTCACTTACCTTTCTGGCAGAAGATGGAAAGCTTGAAAAGTATGTTAAGCGCAGTAGGGTGGCTGAGTTTAAGTCTAAGGTTATTTTCTCATTTACAATAACTTCGTTGCTTATGTCTATTAATCAAATTTTTGAATGGGGGGATAACCCTGAAACCAAAAACAATATTGACCCTGTCAGTGAGGAGCCTGAAGAGCCAACTATACTTGAACAATAAAGAACTAGGTGCTTTTTTTGTTGAACGGTTAGCATATTATACTGATAATTATAGACATTCCAAGGCTTTTAAATCAGGTGCTTGGGATGGTAAGTTTAGATTTGCATCTTATTTTCATCCATACCTTTCATTTGGAACAGGGCTATTACTTCAAGTAATAGCCCTTATTAAACGGAATGGAATGGAAGTTATCATTAAAGATGAAAGAAAAAAACCGGAAAAACAATTTGATATAACAGTTAACAGCGTTCTAAGGGACTACCAAAAGGATGCTGTTGAGTCAGCTATTAAAAACCAACGTGGTATTGTGAGTGTGCCTACTGCTGGTGGGAAGACAGTTATATTTTCCCACTTAATAGCTAGGCTTGGAGTGCCAACCTTAGTGCTTGTTCGTAATACTGATCTTATGGTTCAAACTATGAACAGGTTAATGGAGGATTTATCAATAGAGGAGATAGGGTGTATAGGTAAAGGAGTGTGCCAGCCTTCTAATTTTATAACTGTTGCAATGTTACAAACCTTAAATAAAATGAGAGAGGATAGTCCAAAAGAGTTTAAAAAGGGTATGGAGTATTTTGACTGCTTAATAGTTGATGAGGCACACGCAATAAATGCAAATGCTAAATCTTTCACAAAGGTAGTTGAATCCATACCCTCTTTTTATAGGTACGCATTTACAGCTACTCCATCAAGGGGTGAAACCCCAACTGCTACAGATATTACTATTGTGTCATGCTTTGGACCAATATTACATAAGGTTACACGTGATGAACTTGTGGATCAAGGGTACATAGTGAACGCAGTTGTTAAACTAATTCAAAATAGAACTGAATGTAAGAAGCTAAAGGATGATTATTTATTTGCGTATGAAAAGCCACAAGACGCATATAGGGCTGCTTGGAAAGAACTTATATATGAGCCAGATGATAGAAAAATAATTATACAAAATATTTTAGAAAAACACAAAGAAGATCAATGTTTAATTTTATGTGATTCAGTGGAGCTAGCAGAAAAGTTACACAAAGAGTTAGGCATACAGGTAGTGCATGGTTCAACAGATTCCTCTTTACGTGATTTGATTTATAATGAGTTTAGATCAGAAAGAATAAAAAAGTTGATTGCCACAAACATATATTCTGAGGGGGTTGACTTCCCAGGATTGAATGTGTGCATACTTGCCGAGCCATTCAAATCACCTATTAGACTTCTGCAAAGAATAGGAAGAACTATGAGAAAAAAAGAAGGAAAAAAAGATAGTGTAATTTATGACATTCAAGATGTTAATTATCCATTTTTTGATAAACAAGCATTTGAACGTAGAAAGTTATACGACAGGGAAGGAATCCCTTATTTTTTGGAGGTATAAATGAGTTTAAGAGCTGATCTATTAACTAACAGATATCTTCTTGAAGACGAAACTGAAGATCAGATGTGGTGCAGGGTGGCTGAGTTTGTTTCTAGTAATAAATATGATTTTGATGCTTGTGTTTCACTATTAAAAAAAGGTGACATTATATTTAATTCACCCATACTTATGAACGCAGGAAAAGAAAAGCCATTATCATCAGCTTGTTATGTTTTACCAATGGAAGATGATATGGATAGCATAATGGATGCACAAGCACTTTCCGCTAAAATATTTAAACTTGGTGCAGGGGTTGGCATTGATTACTCCAGACTAAGAAAGGAGGGTGCTAAGGTTGGAAGTGGTGGGACTAGTAGTGGGCCTGTTAGTTTTATGTCTCTTGTGGATAATCTAGCAGAAGTGATAAAGTCTGGTGGAAAGCGTAGGGCCGCAATAATGGCAACCTTGCGTATTGACCACCCAGATGTAGAATTCTTTATTGAGCATAAAAAAAATGATGATAAGCTTTTAAACACTAATATTAGTGTAATGATTACAGATGAGTTTATGAACAAAGTTAAACTAAAAGAAGAAAAAGAAACTAATTTATGGAATAAGATTGTACACAATGCATGGTTGCGTGGAGATCCTGGGTTGGTATTTATTGACACTATAAATAAAAATACTAACAGGGTTGATGGGGTTAACTACGAAGGAGTAAATGCGTGTGTAATTGGTAGCACAAAAATTCTTACTGATAAAGGACATATTCCTATTTCTGAACTTGTTGGTGAAAAGGTTAATGTTTGGAACGGTGAAGAATGGAGTGAAGTAGAACCAAAGGTTACAGGTAGAGATAAGAAGGTATATACTGTACTCCTTTCTAACATGGAGGAGTTAACCTGTACTGATTACCATAGGTTTAAGGTTGTAGAAGGGTATAAAGGAAAAGAAGTTACTAAGACTACTTCCGAGTTAAAAGAAGGAGATAGATTAATAAAGTTTGATTTTCCAGAAATTCTTACTGGAGAAGATTATGATTATAATGAAATGTATACAAATGGGTTTTTCTCAGGGGATGGGTTTTATGCTAAAAATCAACCTTGTATACCAGTGTATAGTGAGCCAAAATTAAAGTGTGCTGAAAGTTTTAATATAGATTATTTACTGAAACAAAAAACTAGAAATGTGTTTGTGCTTGAAAAGGAAAAAATTAGACCTAAATACTGGGTTCCAGATTGTAGTTATTCTCCAAAGGCAAGGGTATCTTGGCTTGCTGGTTTAATAGACTCCGATGGGTGTGTAAACACTATAAACAAGATAGGAAATACTATAGCTATTGCTTCCACTAATCTCCCCTTCCTTAAAGAGGTTAGATACATGCTTAGTACACTTGGTTGCTCAGCAAATATTTCTACTATGCATTTAGAGGGAGATCATATAATGCCAGACGGAAAGGGTGGAAAAAAAGAGTATCATTGTAAGCAAGTTTATAGAATGTTTCTTACAGGTAAAACTATAAATCAATTAATAAAGTTTGGAATGGAAACAAAAAGAGTTCCAATAGCTTTTTATAAAAATGTGAAATCTAATTCTAAATATATTAGTGTAGTTAGTGTTACTTATGCTGGTATAGCAGATAAAGTTTACTGCTTTAATGAGTCAAAGCGTCACATGGGTGTGTTCGCTAATACGTTAACATGTCAGTGCGGTGAATTCCCTCTATACCCATATGAGTCCTGTTTAATTGGAAGTATTAATTTTAGTACTTTAGATACAGCAGGGGTTACAGAGGATATAAAGAAACGAGTAACACTTCTGGTTAGGTGTCTTGATAATGTAATTGATAAAGCATGGTACCCGGATAAAAAAATAGAAGACGCAGCTAAAAGGTTTAGACGCATAGGCGTTGGGTTTACTGGATTAGCTGATTACCTGATAAAATCAGGGCTACGGTATGGGTCAAAAGAAGCACTTGATGAAATACATGTGTTGTTAGCTACAGTTGAAGAAGCTGCATTGTCTGAATCAAAAAGGTTAGCAATGGAAAAAGGAACTTTTCCTGCGTTTGATACTATCTTGTGGGATTCCCGTCTACCTAAAAAGGACAGAGGGCCTGTACGTAATATAGCCACTACTGTAGTTGCTCCTGCTGGGTCTACGTCCATACTGTGTAATGCTGACGGAAGTGGGTGTGAGCCCCTTTTTGCTTTAGCATATGACAGGATGATGAGGGGAGAAACTGAAAACTGGTATACAATGGTTCCAGAAATTGTTAAATATGTGTTTGACATTCATAAAATTGATCTTACTGAAGAAAGAATTAAAAGCATTAAACAGAATCGTGGAAGTGTTCAAGGGCTTTCATGGGTACCTGAGTGTATACAAAAGTTTCTTGTTACTGCACAAGATATAACTCCAGATGATCATTTAAATACATTAATTGCAGTGCAAGAGCATATAGGTAATAGTGTTAGTAAAACTATTAATCTTCCAAACTCTGCTACAGAACAAGAAATTTCTAACATTTTTATGAAAGCATATGATAATAAAGTAAAAGGTATAACTGTGTTTAGAGATGGGTGTAAATCAACACAAGTGTTGAAGGTAGAAACTAAAGAAGAGTCTACTAAGAAAAAAGATGTAACTCACTTGCCAAACAAATTGCCTTGTGTTAGAATAAAGGTTCCTACGCCCTCTGGAAGTATGTATGTTATGACATCATTTTATGATTCTAGTCCAGTAGAAGTATTCTGTAATTTAGGAAAATCAGGAATGGACGATTATGCATATACTGAAGCTCTTGGAAGGTTAATTTCTTTATGTTTAAAAAAGGGAATAGACTACCATAATATTGTTAAGACATTAAAAGGTATACGTGGAAAAGATGTTAGTTTGTTTGAAAATGAATACGTATATTCTGTACCAGACGCAATAGCAATAGCATTAAGGGAAAGTGTTGATGAATACAATGGTGTTGATAACGAGAAAGAAAAAGAAAACAAGCTAAACAATAACTTGTGCCCAGAATGTAATATGCCTTTACAAATGGAAGGAAAGTGCCCTGTTTGCTTGAACTGTGGATATAACAAGTGTAGTTAGGAGTTGGTGATTTGAACCTTACACGACAATCTCAAGAAATCTTACTAGCAAATACTTTAAAAAACCATCCAGCTACAGTTGTTCTACTTTCAATAATATCTGATAAGGACTGGGCTACACCAGTCCTTTCAGAAATTTGGACTGTAGTAAAAGCTCACTATTTAAGGTATAATTCAATACCAAGTAGATCTACATTAATTGAAGAGCTTTCTCCAGATGCTCTTCAAATGCTAACAAAGCTTTATACCATTAATGATGGTGATTCTGTTCCTGCTTTAATTGATATGGCTGTGTCTTTTGTAAAATATAAAAGATTACAGGATTTAGTTAGAAACGTAGACGATGTGTTGGAGCAAAACCCAGATCTTGCTGAAATTACTTTACGTAATGGTCTATCAGGGCTCCCTATACCTGCCTACAATTCTAATGCACTTCTTGATATGTTACCAAATGCAATATATAACTATGATGATAACAGGCTAGGACTTCCTACAGGGATTTCTGTTTTAGATAGAGCAACTAAGGGTGGGGTTGGTCTAGGTGAGGTATTTATAGTAGCAGCTCCATCTGGTGGTGGAAAGTCAAGTTTGCTTTCAATGATTTGTACTAATGTGGCTGTAATGGTTCCATGTTTATATATAACATTAGAGCTTTCTGCTGATAGAGTTGTACGAATGTTGTCTGCTAGAGTGGCTAGAGTACGACAAAGTGAGATAACAAGTGACATGCAGCCAGAGCAGTTTGTACAGATACGACAAAGAATGCAAAGATTATATCCAATGGAAGTTGCATACTACCCATCTGAAACCCTTACTGTGTCACAAATTAGTGGAATGGTTGAGTACCTCAGGAGGGTAAAGGGTGTAAATGTTCAAGCTATTTTTATTGATTATTGTGATCATTTAACCACTAACAGAGTAGCAAAAAATTCTCCAAAATGGGAGAAAATTGCTGCTATATACCAAGAACTTGTTGATTTAGCTAAAGTATCAAAAGTAGCAATTTTTACAGCGTCACAGTTAAAGAACAGTGATGCTATTAGAAAAGGAAGTGTGGAGGCAGTAGAGTACGGTGATATAGCTGGAAGTATTGAAAAAATAAATAAAGCAGATGTTGCTATTGCGTGGAAGCCATTAGAAGTTAATGCTGGCATAGCAAAAGGAATTCTTTCATTTATGAAAGTGAGAGAAGGTGAGCAACCAAACCCATGGATTTGTAGCTTTGATTATGACAAATTAAGTTTTAAATTTCTAAATCCATTTAGCCCATCATCCGAGGCAGTAATGGCTGGAAGCTCTAATAACTCAATACTTTCACGTTTGGCTTGACATATCTCTATTGTGAAGTTATAAGATTCTTGGTATAATATATGGGTACAGTTGAGAGGGGGTTTTTTATTGAGATTTATTGTGCTAACTATGAATGAAGATAGGTTTGCAAAAACATACTTAACCCATATTATTGAAAGTGATTCATCTTTTACAAGAGAAGATTTTGAGTTCGTTAATATACTGTCCGGTCAAGAGGTTACTACGTTAAAAGAGTTAAAAAAGAGTAAAGCAGACATTATAGAAGAGCTTTTAAAAATGTCTCCTGAGTGCATTATATCGGTGGGGTCTGATATAACTAAGCTTCTTTTAGGAAATGCAGCACTATCTAAAGTTGCTGGTAAGCTAATACCTACTGAGTATGGAGTTCCTGTTGTTCCATGCTTTGACCCAAAAGCAACTCAATTTGACAGTTCTATAAAGGATCAAATACCACTTACCTTTTCTATTATAAAATTGACTTTTATTACTGATACTTCCGTTAGTAAACCTACTATAACAAAAATAACTTCAAAAGAAACTTTAAAAGATGCAATTAATACACTATCTCAGTATGATTTAATTGGGTTTGACATTGAAACTGCTGGTGACGGAAAATCTGGTGGTCTTTCTCCATTTAACTCTGGAGCAAGGATATTAACAGCTGCTTTTTCATCAGAAAAAGAAGCTTTTTGGATTGATGTAAACTACACTAACAAACTAGATATGAATTCTGATTTTATAGTGCTTTTAAATGCTTTAAAAGATAAACTTGTTATACACAATAGGCCATTTGACGTTTTATTTGTAAAGGTAATGACAGGTATTTTTCTTGATAACACACAGGACTCTATGCTTGTACATTATCTTATAGACGAGAACCAAAAACATGGATTAAAACATCTTGCTTTTAAGCTTCTAGGATGGGCTGATTATGCTGAAAGTGTAAAGTCCGTAGTAAAGGAGTCCCATGATTTTTCTGAGGTTACTATTGATGTGCTTGGGCTGTATAATTGTCTGGATGCTTGTGCTTGTTTACATATTTATAATCAAGGTATTAAATCTCTTCAAAATGTAAACCTTTATAAGTTTTTATTAAAAATTCAAAATATGTATATTGGTGCTTCCATTAACGGGTTTCCAGTAGACCTAGAATATATTGCTTCTTATAAAGCAAGAATACTTGCTGAAAAAGAAGCATTGCTTAAAGAAATATATGAGTATCCAGAGATTAAAGAAGCACAAAAGATAGTAACCTATCTTGAAAATGGATGGATAGATAAAGAAGTATTTCTATCAACTGGAAAAGTTAAAAAGATTTCAAAACTCCCTATAGATGGTAGTCTTGTTGAGTATGATATACTAAAGCCACGACACTTACTTGCACTTCTTTCAGTAATTAATAAAATTCCTACAATTAAAACTGAAAAAGGAGGTATATCGCTTTCAGCGTCTACACTCCAAGAAATTGAACATCCAATTATTCAAAAGCTATCGCAAGTAAAAAGTATTACAACTGTAGCAAATACATTTATAACTGGTTTCTTAGAAAAAGTTAGATCAGATGGTAAAGTGCACCCTAACTTTGCTCTAACTAGAACTGTAACTGGAAGAACAGCTTGTTCAGACCCCAACGTTTAATGCACTGTTGGACGTTGTAAAAGGTAGTGAATTGCTGGAACACCCTAAAGGCTAGTTGGCTACAACGTAGCTGGAAACGGCAAGCGTGAATGCGCGAAAATAACTAGCATACTTTCCCCCCTGTAAGTTTATGGTGTATAATGTGTATTAGGTATAATAATAAAGGGGGATAACTATGGGCAATCAGCAGCTAAGGGTCTTAACAGAGGAAGAGGCGTTAGATTCTTTAATAAAGAATGCTATTATAGGTGATGGTTATTTATGGAAGCACCCAGAGTGTGTGAATAAAAAGCTAATCTTTACCTCCACTACACCAGAGTTACTTCAAATCAAGCTTAATATTTACCCAAAAGTGTTCAGAACAGGGGTATCTTTAGTAAAAACAGACACTCACAAGGGAAGGTTTCCAAATGCAGCACCATTATACAGGCTAGCTTCTACTGTCCATGCTCGTATTACAGAACTATCCACTATATCTAGATTCGAGCTTATAGATATGCTGAATCTACACGATTTAGGGCTTTACTACCTTGATGATGGGTCCTGCCATAAGAGGAAGGACACCAAAGGTTCGTGTTTTAGATATAGCATAGCATTAGGTAAAACCTTTACCGAAAAAGAGCTTAATTATTTAAGTAAGAGGTTGGAGGACATCCTAGGTTGCTATGTTGGACGGTTTGGACAAGAAAATAAGCCTAAAGGAAAGTTAGGGTGGTATTGGCACATGACTAATGAAGCCGCCAACCTTATCCTTGAAGAAGCTAGGGGCTATAGTGTGCTGCCTCATAAATTTCCTGAAACCTATGTGCCTCGATCTGAAAGATCAAAGTTCAGAGACTATCCCGTAAGGGAGTAGGGGGTTAGCCCCCGAAGCGCTACCACCCTATAGTATAGGGTATGATATAGTCCACTCCTCTTAGAAATAAGAGGTATAAAGGCAACAAATTCCAAGGGATAAAGAAATAAAAAACTTCTTTTATGTACCAAGCGGATATAAGTTAGTACAGTTTGACTTTGCACAGGCTGAAATAAGAGTAATTGCATCTCTTGCAAATGATAAAAACTTGATTGAAGCAATAAACAAAGGTACAGATATGCACAAAGAAGTTGCGTCTTTTATGTATCAAAAACCAGTTGAAGAAATAACAAAAGATGAAAGGCAAGCTGCTAAATCTCTTAATTTTGGAGTTATTTATGGTATGGGGCCTATGGCACTTTCTAAAAATCTTGATATTTCCCAAGAAGAGGCAGAAGATAAGCTGTCTAGGTATATGCAGCAATTCTATGGGGTTAAGAGATGGATTGATGATACACATGCATTTGCTAGAAAGCATTTAAAAGTAGTTACCCCATTTGGCAGAGCACGTAATCTTCCAGATATAGGCCTCCCGGATAGGGGTGCTGTATCTGGTGCACTTAGGCAAGCTCAAAATGCACCAATACAGGCAACTGCTAGCGATCTTACCCTTTGGCTATTACACTACATTTACTCACATATAGACAAAGACAACGCTGTGTTCTTAGTAAGTGTGCATGATAGTGGTGTGTACGCTGTAAAGGATGAGTACATGGATTCTTTTATTAATATTTTAAAGGAAGGCATATATAAATTAAACACAACTTTTACATTTTTAAAAGTACCAATGAAGATAGATATTAGTATTGCTGAAGCGGATGAAACTGGTAAATCTAGATGGGGTAAAGTTGAGGAGGTAAGTTCATTATGAAGCACATTGTTAGTTTTGAAGTAAAGCTTCCAATTCCAGGAGTTGCATATTCCAACATGTCCACTAGTATTACACTAGAGGGGGATGAGCCTTACGAAGAAATGAAAGAACATGCGTTTGTATGCCTTGAAAACCAGCTTACAAAACTTGCATCTGAAATGAAGGAGATGATGAACAATGTTTAGCTGGGATACATTAAAGCAAGAAATACTTATTGCAGACTGTAGATCTGCGCTTTTAACGCACGCAGACCTTTTTCTAAAATATGCACGAATGTATAGTGAGGCTTCTGCTAAAAGGGATGAGCTTAAGTGGCAAACAGAAAAAGCTTTTGCTATTATAAGGGAGGGGATTAGGCGGGATGCAGACAGTAAAATGACAGAAGCTAGGCTTGATACAATGACCACATCCCACCCAGAGTATATGGCTGCAAAATCTGAGTATTTAAAGGCGTGTGAAGAAGAAACAGCACTTAAGCTTGCAATACAAGTTCTAAGTATTAGGAAAGATATGCTAATTAATCTTTCAGCCAGTTTACGAGAAGAAGCATACCAAGGTATTCAAAGTGGAATTTCTGGGTATGCACAACAGCCAACAGACGCTTTAACTTCTCTTAAAGAAAGCTTTACTAAAAAATACAACACAATCTAGGAGGACGCCAACATATGAAACTAAACTTTAAAGGATTTACAAAAGACCAACTTAGCGCATTTGCGGAGTCAGCAACAGCAGGAAGTGGAACAAGGTTTTTTAAAGTTCAGGATGGAACTTCCAAAATAAGATTCTTTGTATCCCCAAATGAGTCTAACCCATCTCCTTTTTACCCAACGTATCAGCACTGGATTACTGGAACAGATGGTAGGAAGTACAGCGTCCTTTGCACTCATAGAACCCCTAATATTGAGGAAAAGCCCTGCCCAATATGCTCTAAAGTTGCAGAATACTATAATAGTGACAACGTTGAAATGGTACGTGTAGCAAAGGATACAAAACCTAATCTTTCGTTCCTTCAGTGGGGATTTGTAAAGGGGCCAAAGGACACTGATTGGAGGCCAGAGCCAGTAATCGTTGCCATTCCAAAGACTGTAATGACAATGATTACGGAAGTCTGCACAATGGAAGATGATTATGTTGATCTTTACAGTTATGATGTTGGTCATTTCCTAAACATAAGCAGAAAGAAAGACGCCGGAACTAACCTTAGGTATGTGTACACAGTTCTTCCTGCCACCTCTAAGTTTGATGTAACTGTGGACCCTTGGAAGGATAAAGTAGAGGCGACTGTATCTATACTTGACATTATGGGGTATCCTACAGAAGAGGATCAGAAGAAAGCTGTAGCAGATATTGAAGCATCTGTTACTCAGTTCTTAACAGATGAGTCAGCAGAAGAAGATGATGAGGATAATATGTCTTCTGTACGAGAGCAACTAGGTAGCTTTAGTGAAGCTTTAAACTCCTAAATGTTAGTAGCGGAGGGGTGTAAATTATACACAAGGGACGGGTTTCGTCCTGTAGAAGGCTTTGATGGGAAGGCTGTAGAAGTTAGCAGCCTTCCTTATTTTGATATGGTGAACTCACTTCTACATGATCCAGAGCCACAGGAAGTATACATTGAAAAAAAGCACACTAGCTCATCCTCTGGTCTGGAAGGCATGCCATTACATAAATCAACAAATTATCTGTGTGCATCCCCTTATAATGAAAAAGATGTAGATTTATTAGAAAGTTCATTTTTTTTAAATACAATACAAACAAATCATGCAGGGTCTCCAGCTATAGTTCCTACCACTTGTGTGCCTAAATCGTGGGTTGATTACACTTATAAACATAAAGATTACAAAGAGGCTGTAAGTGGAGTAATGTATTATGCTACTGCGTTTAACCAAATAATGTCTAACAATTTAGATGAAATAGAATACTCAGGTAGTCATAATTTATGTGATTTTTTATTAAAAACAGACGTAAATGTGTATAAAATAGTACGGTTGGCTACAAAGAATGCAAGATGGCCTGAGTGGAAGTTTGTAGACTATGACAATACAAGGCTGTACTTCACAGAAAACACATACCCAGAACTTAATAATGCATTAATCTCTATAAGTCATTTAATAAGATACCCATTTAGTGTGCATGATAACAAGTTAAAGGTTTACTTACCAACTTTAAACTTAGATAAAATATCAAAACGTACAGTTACAGATTTTCCACGTGTACTTGCTATTAATGCAAAACGAAAATTTAGAAATAAGATGCTAGCAGACACATTTAATAGAAAACAAGTTGATAGACTTGGAAAGGACTACAGGGCTATGTTATCAAAGGGGTGCTACCCAGGATATATACCTTCTATAGCTAAGTACCAGATGGATGTAGTTCAAATGATGTACTTGCCACCATGTTTTAGGATAATACCTTTAAAGGACAGGAAGGCTACTATACTGTTTCCAAAAAGTTGTTGGCTTCCATTATCTTTTTTTGAAAATATTACATGGTATGAGGTGTATTCAGCAACTCCTAAACTTTTATTTGTTGAGTCACCAAGTGGACTTTTGTTTATAATGTCTACAATAGGAGGAAACAGATGAGTTTTGAAGAACTGAAAGGTCTAAAGGGTGTTAAAATGTTTAGTGAGCTAGAAAAGCCAGTTGGATTTTTTGATACAGGTCTTGCTGGTTTAAACTATATAATCTCTGGAGCTGTGTCAGGAGGGCTTCCTTTTGGAAGAATGGTTGAGATGTTTGGAAAGGAAAGTTGTGGGAAGTCAACTATAGGGTACTCAGCTATATCAAAGGCACAGCAAAATAAATATATACCATACTTGCTGGATACTGAAGGTGCATTTGATGAAAGCCAAGCAGATAGGTGTGGAATAGATCCAAATGCTCTTATTTATGATGAGCCTAAGAATGTAGATGAGTTATTTAAAAAGGTGTATACGGTATTAAATGAGGTATATAACGTAAAATCGTCAAAAACTCCAATGTTAATAGTATGGGATAGTGTTGCAGCTTCTTCTTTGCTAGAAGATGAGAAGAGTTTTGATAGTGGTGCTGCAGCACAATTAGCAAGAAAAATAAGTCCACATGTTAACAAAATAATGCCTTTAATTGTAGCAAACCCAGTATCCTTTTTATGTATTAACCAGATAAGAATGAACCTTTCCAACTTTAGGCCTGTTGAAGATACTCCTGGTGGAAAGACCATTAAGTTCTATTCTAGTATACGTCTTGATATACGTAGAAAGGCTGATTGGAAAGATAAAGATGGAAATGTTCTTGGAATTAATTCAGAAATAAAGTGTGTTAAAAATAAGATAACAAGGCCTTATTTATCAACATCAGTAAATATAGGATATGACTGTGGTGTAGAGCCCCTATCGTCTTTGTTTGATCTAGGTTTATTATGTGGTGCTATAAAGCAGTCAGGCTCTAGGTATGTGTTTAATAATGAAAGTAAATATAAGGTTGAATGGCTTCATTTTATGTCAAATGATATAGCTGTTGTAAAATCTATGGAGGACGAAATAAACAAATGCCTTGATACGTCATCCTCACCATCCTCACCATCAACACCAGTAGATACCAATAACTCCACAGATGAGTAAGCTATTATTTATTGGTGATGTTCATTTAAATTGTGGTAGCTTTTCAGAGCATATAAATAACTCCCTTAATAATATATATGATATTTGTAATAAAGAAAAACCAGATAAGCTTATATTTTTAGGTGATTTTTTAGATAGTCCAACACTAAACCCAGACTTAGTTAAAAGTATATCATCTTGGTTTTCTAAGTTTCAATCCACTTCAAAAAATGTATACTTGATTACTGGAAATCATGATAAACTACCACGCTACACACATGCTTCCACCGACTTCTTAAAAGAGCAAGGTGTGTACACTGGGTTTGATATTTATGAAGATGAAGAAATGGTTTTAGTATCACATTCAACATCTGGTGTTAGTGTTACGTCTAATGGAAAGTTAGTGGCTGGTCATTTAGGGGTTCATGGAGTTAGGGTAAATGATGGCTACAAGTACAATGGTGATGACATTATTGAGTTTAATGATGTACCAAGGTTAGTTATTTTGGGGCATATACATGCTCCATCTTTTGTTGAATACAACAAAATACCAATACTTTTTCCAGGAAATATCTGCCCTAGTAACTGGTCAGACGTTACAGATCAGAGGTTTATAGTTAAGGTAGATGATGAAAATATTGAAAAAATAGAAATACCACATATTAAAACAAAAACTGTTTATTCGTTTGATGATGTTACTTCTGAAGAAAACACTGTGTATAGAGTGATAGTTTCAGAAAATGATAATAATGAAAATTTGTCTAGTAATAACATAAAATCTATAGTTATTAAGAAAAAAATAAAACCTTTAACTAAAGGGGTTAATAAAGACTCTCTTGTGTCATTATATTGTACAAAATATAATGTTAATGAGTTTAATGTTAAAAAGATTCTTTTGGAGGCTGGTGTATATGCTTGAATCCTTATCTTTATACAATTTTAAGTGCTTAAAAGGTATGCATACCACTCCTTTTTCTAAAGGTATTTACTCTATTAAAGGTATTAGGGATGGTGATTATTCAAGCAGTAATCGTACTGGAAAAACATCATTTTTAGAGGCCATTAGGTTTGCAATGTTTAAAGGGTCAGCTTCAGATGTAGTAACAGAAGGCGAATCTGATATGTTTTCTGAGCTTACTATAAATGGACATTCTTTATTTTTTAGTAATTCTGGTGCTAAAGTTGATGGGGAAACAGTGCTAGTTTCTCAATTAAAAGCAGCAAGTGAGGCTCTTTTAGGAGTAGATTTACGTCTTTTTGAGTGTACATCTGGTGCTTTTTCAGACTCAATTTATGGATTTTTATCCTTAAAACCAAGGGAACAAAAGGACTTTTTACTATATTATTTCTGTGATTCTAACGTAAATTGGGATGAAGCTAGAGAGTATATACAAGAAAAAGTAAGGCTTATTTCAGAAGAAAAGAAAGAAATAACACAGGCTTTTGAACGAATTGATGGTCTATTAAAGGAAATAGACAAAGATTTTTATGAGTCTAAATTAGATAGTTTAAAGTATGAATTATACACAAAAGAACAAGAATATAATACAACAAAGGCTTATTCTGACGAAGTTTTAAATGAATACAAGGCTCTTTTAAGCAGATCTTCTTACTTATCAGGAGAAATGTCTCGTCTTGAAACGATAAAAGACACAATAAATTTAAACGAAAAAAATCATAAAGAATTAAAAGTAAAGCAAAAAGAACTTAAATCTGAGCTTAAAAAGTACTTAACTTTACCTGGATATGACTACAAAATAAAGGATTTAGAGGCTAAAATAACAACAAAAGAGGCTAATTTAAATGATTTAAAAGGATCTATCTCTGTTTATGAGGATAATAATGGGCTCTGCCCAATACTTAAGCTGGAATGCCCACATAAAAATGGATTAAACTCATTTTATGAGTGCTGTAAAGAAAAAGAAAAAGAATTTACCTCAGTTATACATACATTACAAGAAAATTATTCTTCTGTAAAAGAACAAAGAAAGCAAGCAAGTTTACTTTCATCAAAATTAAATGAAACTTCTAATTTTATAGCTTCATTAGAAGAAAAATTATATGATTTAAAATCAAAAGACGAATCTTTAATTAAGATTGTGTCAGAACTTAAAGATATTCAAGAAAGAATAAAGTTTGTTGAGTCTGCACTGAATGCAGAAAGGGTAGAATCCCTAATTAATTCAATTTCTTCTTTAAAAACAAACATAGAAAAGATATCAGCTATACTTTTAGACTATGAGTTAAAACTAAACACACTAAAAGAGCATGATGAGCACTTAATTGAAGTAAATAATAAGCTAAATGAGTACTTAACTGCATCAAAATTAGTTGCACCAAAAGGATTACCACACCTTTTACTACAAGATGTGCTGTCAACATTTGAATTATACATAAATGAATTTTTAGAATATGTTGACATGGAAGTTATAGTGAGTGGGTATTCTGAGTTGAAAAGTTTAGAGGATTATTGCCCTGTAGATGGCACAAGGTTTAACAAAGGAGACACTTTTTGTAAAGTATGCAATAGTATAAGAGGTAAAAAGTTAGATGAAAATATCTCAATAGTAAGCAAAGACTCTGGTGTAGAATGGTGGCAGGAAAGTAGTGGTGGCAGGGCTCTAATTTCACTTGCTGTAAGGCTTGCATTACTAAAAATGATAAAAGAAAAAGGAGCATCAATAGATTTTCTAATATTAGACGAAGTATTTTCAAACTTAGATTCACGAAATAAGATAAAAGTAATGAATTTAATAAAATTTGCAATGGATACTCTTGATCTAAACCAAGTGTTTATGGTGTCACATGATGAATTAAAGGATTATGCAGACTATGAAATAACTATAAAGCATGAAAATGGAGAGGTTACTATAGAATAAAGAAAAGCCAGCCTTTATAGGCTGGCTTTTTATTGCATTATAGTTTTTACATAGTCAAGAAACCGCATATATTTAGGGTCAAGTAAGATAGTTTCCACATGATCTATATTTGAATATGGGATTTTACCTAATTGATCCAGCATTACTTTCCTTCCTGCAGCTTTTAGTTGTGTATATTTTTGTAGTAAGTTAGAATCACTTAGTAAGTGTTTAATTGCTCCAGACCTGCGTTCAAGATCAAGTAATGCTTTATTATAACTCTTATTTAACACGTGTGGGTTTACTGAAGATATAGTCTTCGATCCTACTTTGGTTGGGTCTGCTGTAGATTTATATAAGTTATTAAGTTTATTAGTATGCCCAGTTATCTTTTTTAATGCTGGTTTAATGTAATTTGAAATAGACTCAAATGTTTTTTTATCATTAACAGAAAGTTTAAACATTGCTTGTGTAGCTAATGCCATTGCTTGTGGTCCGCCAAGCTGTGATACTAGGCTTTGATAGTCTTTAGCAGCAAAATTAAAGGCTTTAGAGCCTACCAATGTACCAAGTAGTACACCTAGGCTAATATCATATGTTTCCGTACTAGCATTATAAAACTCTTTAGCAAAGTTAGTAACATCCTGTATACTAATACCATTTAGTAATGATGGGTCTTCTTTGTTAAAAATAGCTACATTTTGTATTCTAGTATTCATTTCCTTCATTGCTTCTGCTCTATGTTCTCTTTTTATATCTGGTGAAGCCACTATTAAACTAAGATCTTCATTTGATAATTTAGAAAACCTTGGGTTAGCTCCATTGCCTGACCCCATAGA